>Ga0181530_10001193_pt1 | contig 32944 bp, 37 predicted proteins | sample PEATcosm2014_Bin_42_FD_119769 | JGI IMG/M metagenome (GOLD analysis project Ga0181530, IMG submission 119769) | Peatland microbial communities from MTU Mesocosm Facility, Houghton, MI, USA - PEATcosm2014_Bin10_60_metaG | ecosystem: Environmental > Terrestrial > Soil > Wetlands > Peat | place...
AGGCGAGCGAATCCTCGGGCGGAGCAATTTGCAGGCCTTGCGGAGTCATCATCCCGGCAAGCCGTCCGGCTTCGAGGTCAAGCGGATTCTCGGAAACGGTGATCTGTGGATCACGGAATATACAATCTCGTACCAGGGGCGACGGGCATACACGGTGAGTATTATGGAGTTCCGCAACGGCAAGGTCGTCCACGAAACACCGTACTTCGCGGACCCCTTCGAGGCCCCGGCCTGGCGAAGGCAATGGGTTCAGCAGATCGCGTAACCCCACCCTGAGGGTGAGGAAATTTTAGGCGATAACGATGAGACACCCACATCTGCTAACTGCGGCAGATGTGGGGCACCGGCGCACCTGCCCATCGTCATCGTGCCGATAGACCACCTGCATTACATCCCAACCCGCTCCCAAACCCTCGTTTGTCCCTGAGCGGTAGATCACTTCTGATTTCCGTTCTGGCGTAGCCATTATTGACACCCCTCCCACCAAAGAACTTGCAAGCGCCCTAGCTCGTCAGCGTCCACCCTGCGCAAGAAGGCCGGGGTAGTCCCTCTCGATCAGCCTTTGTAGCCCATCCTCTGCGGTTGGTTTTGACGGGCTGGAAAACTCAACTATGTCGTCCGTGCCTTCGGGCATGGCTTTCACGACTTCCCATTCGTTGTTAGCGGGATTCAAGTTCCAAGAAAAATGCGTCAGTATGCCAGCGACGCCGATTTGAGTCCTAAATTGCGCCCCTGCAAACGGTCGAGTGAGCTTGTTGTTCTTCGTCATGGCTGCAACGGTTGTATTCTTTGGCGAATAAAAAGCAAAGACAAAAGCGCAAAGTGGGGCATAACCCAGCCGGGATACACCCGAAGACCCTGCGCATATGACAGACAGCTATAGGTAACCAAAGATCATTTACTGATTACTTGACACGTCATTCCATTCGACTGATATGCTTGATGGCAATGCATTATCAACTTGCTAAGTCCCGTCACCATCAGATTTTGCCTCAAAGTCTGCGGATCATGGGATCTCATGGGACGAGCTTCCCAAATCGCTGATTAGACCACCGGGAGAAAAAATGGCGCCACACCATCAGGATTCCGAACATATTGCTCATGCCAACGACGCGCCGCGCTGCCAGCACGTCCGGCTGAGCGGCGCGCTCTGCGGCTCGCCCGCGCTGCGCGGAAAGCATCTTTGCCAGCTTCACCAGGCCATTGTCGAGCTCGAAGAATTGGATCGCACGCTGGCCCCCAACGGCGAGGCCACCGCCCTGCAGCTTGCTCTCTGGCAGGTGATGCGCGTTCTGCAAGGCCCGGCCCCGGACTACGAGGCCTGCCGCCTCATGCTCCACGCCCTCGAGATCAGCCGCGCCAATCTAAAGAACTTCGCGGCGGAGCGCCGCGATCGCGCGCGCTCTTCTGACACCCAACCTGCGGGAAGGGAAAAAAGAGAAGAAGCGCGAAGAGAGAGACCAGGACCACGAATCTGGATCAACTAACTCCTACGGGCTCAAGATTTTCCCTGCAAGTCCTTTGATTTCATGGGCCCCGAGCAGGGATATGCCGTAAGTCTGTGATTCTAGTCAGGAGCACCCCCGGGGGTAGGGGTAGCGTTTTTGCCAACACTATGAAAAAACCAGCCCAATGCGAACACGTGAAAGTCAACGGAGTGCGCTGCGGCTCGCCCGCGCTGCGCACCCGTCGCCTCTGCTATTTCCACTTCATGAGCCGGGTGCCGCGGATCGAGCTCGTGCCCATTCTGGAGGATGGCAATGCCATCCAGGCAGGAGTGCTGGAGATCATCCACGGGATGCTGGCGGGACGCCTCGACACCAAGCGCGCCGCCCTCGCGCTCTACGGCCTGCAGATCGCCGCCTCCAACCTGCCCCGCCTCCAAACCGAACCGCCGCGGCGGCGGATCGTCCTCGATGCTCCCCCAGCATTGGATTATCCGTACCTCAACAAGTCTTTGCGCTTGCAAATGGCGGAGGAGAAAGCCAGCGATCAGGAAGGCGAAGCGGCCCCGAGCGAAGAGAAAGGAGCTTGAGGGGTGAGGGAGGAGATCTCCGCGTCACTTGATCTCGAGGATCTCCTTCTCCTTGGCCTTGCCCATGTCTTCCATTTTCTTGATCTCGTCGTCGGTGAGCTTCTGGATCTCTTCAAGCGAGCGGCGCTCGTCGTCCTCGGTGATCTTCTTGTCCTTGAGGGTCTTCTTGATGAGCTCGTTGCCGTCGCGGCGGATGTTGCGGATGGCGGTGCGATGGTCCTCCAGCACTTTGTGCAGGCGCTTGACCAGGTCGCGGCGGCGCTCTTCGGTCAGCGGCGGCACCGGCACCCGGATGAGCTTACCGTCGTTCATGGGATTCAGGCCGAGGTCGGCGGAGCGTATGGCCTTTTCGATGGCGACCAGCGAGCTGGGATCGAAGGGCTGCACGGTGATGAGCTGGGCTTCGGGCGCGTGCACTTGCGCGATCTGGTTGAGCGGCATCGCGGTGCCGTAGTAGTCCACATTCACGGAATCGAGCATGTGCACCGAGGCGCGGCCGGTGCGGATGGCTGCCAGCTCTTTGCGGAAGTCTTCCACCGCTTTCTCCATCCGCGTGCGGAGCTGCGCGAAGGTTTCCTTGAGTGCGGGATTGCTCGCCATGCTGGGTTGAGGCATCGAATCCGCCTGATCAAAGTGGCCACGGGCAAGCGCCAGCGGCCAGGGATCGAGAACCGGGAATTATAGCAACTTGAGGCGATTGCGCGGCGTCTGAGCCGCGCGCCGAAATCCCGAGCGTAGCGAGGGATCTACGCCGTGACCAGCGAACCGATCTTCTCGCCGGTCACGACGCGGCGAATGTTGCCGGCCCGGTTCAGGTTGAAGACCACGATCGGCAGGTTGTTGTCCTTGCACAGGCTGATGGCGGTGGAATCCATCACTTTGAGCCCCTGCTGGAGGACGTCCATGTAGGAGATGCGGTCGAACATCTTGGCGTCCTTGACCAGCACGGGATCGGCGTCATACACGCCGTCCACCTTGGTGGCTTTCAGGATGGCATCGGCCTTGATCTCCATGGCGCGTAGCGAGGCGGCTGTGTCGGTGGAGAAGTACGGGCTGCCGGTGCCGGCGGCGAAGATCACGATGCGGCCCTTTTCCAGGTGGCGGATGGCACGGCGGCGGATGAACGGCTCCGCGGCCTGGTTCATCTCGATCGCCGTCATGACGCGGGTGAAAACGCTACGCTTTTCGAGCGCGTCCTGGAGCGCGATGGCGTTGATGACCGTGGCCAGCATGCCCATGTGGTCGGCGGCGACGCGGTCCATGTCGCGGGCCTGCTCGGCGACGCCGCGGAAAAAGTTGCCGCCGCCCACCACGATGGCCATCTCGACGCCAAGGGAATGGACGTCCTGCAGTTCAGCGGCAACCTCGTGGATACGGGTCACGTCCACGCCAAAGCCCTGCCCGGCGGCGAGGGCCTCGCCGGAGAGCTTCAGCAGGACGCGTTTGAAAGCGAGAGGCAAAAAACAGACTATTCCTTCGCCTCGGCAGGCTTGCTGAGAGCGATGGTCTCGCCCTGGTCGCCGACTTTGAAGCGGGCAAAACGCCGGACCGAAATGTTCTCGCCCAGCTTGCCGATCTTGGAGGCGATCAACTGCGCGACACTGATGGTCTGGTCCTTGATGAAGGGCTGGTCGTAAAGGCAGACCTCCTCGTAGAACTTGGCCATCTTGCCCTCCACGATCTTTTCGGCGACGTGCTCGGGCTTGCCGGTGGCCTTGGCCTGGGCGCGGTAGATGTCCTTCTCGCGCTCGTAGGCTTCGGGCGTCACGTCCTCCTTGCGGACGTACTTGGGATCGCTGGCCGCGATGTGCATGGCGATATCGTGCACCAGTTCCTTGAAGTCGTGGGTGCGGGCAACGAAATCGCTCTCGCAGTTAACCTCGACCAGCACGCCGATTTTGCCCCCGGCGTGGATGTACTGGGCCACGGAGCCTTCGGTGGTCACGCGCGTGGCCTTCTTGGCCGCGGTGGCGACACCCTTCTTGCGCAGGACGATGATGGCCTGCTCCAGATCGCCCTGGGCTTCGGTGAGAGCCTGCTTGCAGTCCATCATGGGAGCGCCGGTCTTCTCACGGAGCTCCTTCACTTGTATGGCAGAGATGTTCACAGTAGTTGTACCCATGAGTGCTTGATACGGCCTTTCCTAGATTATTGCAGAAATGGTCCTACACGAATAGACCCGCAGCTCGCGGCGCGGGTCACGTCAATTCGATGCAGCAGCGCGTGCGGGCGATTCAGCCGGTCAGAACGTCTGGCTTTCAACCTGCGGGACTGCTTCGGTGTCCTCCTTGGTGGGACGCTTGCGGGCGCCCGCGCCAAGGACCTCTTCCATGCTCACGTTTTCGCTGCCTTCGATCGCGGCGCCGGCGGCGGCGCCGCCGGCAGCGGCTTCGGCGGGAGCGGCTTCCGGTTCGGCTTCACTCTGGGCGGCGGCCGCGGAGATCTCTACCGTCTGCTTGTCGGTGGCGGCTTGCACGCCCTCGGCCACCGAGTCAGCGACCTTGGAGGCGAACAGGCGGATGGCGCGCAGCGCGTCGTCGTTGCCGGGGATCACGTAATCCACTTCGCTGGGATCGCAGTTGGTATCGACCACCGCGACTACAGGAATGCCCAGCTTGCGCGCCTCGCGCACCGCGATCTGCTCCTTGTTGGAGTCGATGACGAAGATCAGGTCGGGCAAGCGGCTCATGTTCTTGATGCCGGCCAGGTTGGCCTGCAGGTGCTTGCGCTCGCGCTCCAGCTTGATGACCTCTTTCTTCGGCAGCAGCTCGTAGCGGCCGTCCACGGCCATCTCGTCGAGCTCTTTCAGCCGCTTGACCGATTTCTGCACCGTGACCCAGTTGGTGAGCAGCCCGCCCAGCCAGCGCTGGTTGACGTAGAACATGCCGCAGCGCTGCGCTTCTTCGGCGATGGCGTCCTGGGCCTGCCGCTTGGTGCCGACAAAGAGGATGAACTTGCCCGCAGCCGCGGAGTCCTGCACGAACTTGCTCGCGTCCTTGAACATCTTGAGCGTTTTCTGCAGGTCGATGATGTAGATCCCGTTGCGCTCGCCGAAGATGAATTCCTTCATCTTGGGGTTCCAGCGCTTGGTCTGGTGCCCGAAGTGGACGCCCGCTTCGAGCAACTCTTTCATGGTGATGTTCGCCAAACTACCTCCTCATTTGGATTGCATCCCTGCGCCTGGCCTGCGCGCTCAGGATTACATTCCCGCAACCCCGCTCCCTGCAAGGGATACGGGAAGATTTTCAAAACCAGTTGCCAGTGGTCAGTTGCCAGTAATGGCAGCAACCACCGAACTTTAACGCTTCGAGTACTGGAAACGCTTACGAGCACCCTTCTGCCCGTACTTTTTGCGCTCCTTGGAGCGCGCGTCGCGCGAAAGCATGCCCGCGGTCTTCAAGCGCTTGCGCAGCTCCAGGTTGAACTCCAGCAGGGCCCGGGCGATGCCCAGTTTCACCGCGCCCGCCTGTCCGCCGACCCCGCCGCCGGCGACATTGGCGACGATGTTAAAACTGCCCGAGGTCTCAGTGATCACCAGGGGCTGCCGCGCCAGTGTGCGCTGCGCCGGAGTCACAAAATACTGATCGAAAGTGCGGCCGTTAACCGTGAACTGGCCGTCGCCAGGACGCATGAACACGCGGGCCACGCTAGCCTTGCGCCGTCCCGTGCCGTAATACTGAACCAGATCCGCCATCGTTCGTTGCGCCCCGGCGCGCGGCCGGGACTGAGCCTTTCCAAAAATTATGCAGCCAAATCCGGCTGCAGCCAACTCCTAATCCGACTTGCCCGCCCGCGCCAACGTTTCCGGCTTCTGCGCCTCGTGGGGGTGCTTGTCGCCACGATAGATCTTCAACTTGCGCGCCATGGCGCGGCCGAGCTTGGTGTGGGGCAGCATGCCCACAATCGCGTCCTGCACCACGGCCTCCGGCTTGCGCTGGAAGCGCTTACGGAAGTCCTCGCTGCGCAGGCCGCCCGGATAGCCGGTGTAGCGGTGATACATCTTCTGCTCGCCCTTGAGCCCTGTCACCTGCACCTTGGCTGCGTTGATGATGACCACGTGGTCGCCAGTGTCGAGGAAGGGCGTATAGCGGGGCGAATTCTTGCCGGTCAGCATACGGGCAACCCGGGTTGCCAGCCGGCCGAGGGTCTGCCCCGTCGCGTCCACGACGTACCATTTACGCGCAATTTCCCCTTGTTTGGGAAAATAGGTTGCCATGCGAAAACTCTCCCAAAGAATGAAAACGAAAACCGCTGAGCCACCCGGAAGGGAAAATCCAGTCAGGGTACCCTGGGCGGGCAACTGCAGGCTGCGAAAGAATAAAGATTACCGGTTAACGGAGATGATGTCAACGAACCGGCGATGACGGAGCGTGTACAAATTGGGCAAATGGGCGCCAATCTGCATGCGGCCGGCCTTACTCATACGCCAGCGCGTCGATCGGGTCCTTCTGCGCGGCCTTGAATGCGGGATAAATGGCGCCCCCGAGGGCGCCCACGATGGCGATGCCGGTGGCACGCAGGATCCATCCCGGCGTCACCAGGATGCGCAGAGTGGAAAAGTGGGCGACGATGGCGCCGCGGGCGGCGTAGCTAATCACAATCCCCACCACAATCCCCAGGATCGCCAGCAGGATCGTCTCGCGCAGGATGGCACTGATGATGTATGCCTTGGAGGCGCCCATCGACTTCAGGATACCGATTTCGCGGGTGCGTTCCATCACCGCCGCATACATGGCCTGGAAGATGACGATGAATCCGATCACGACCGCGACCCCGATGACCACGCTGATGAAAGTCGAGAGTCCGGGGATGTTGCCCATGGTCATCAGCGAGAGGTATTCGCGCAGGGAGGTGACGACATAGCCCGACATGCCGGGAATCTTTCTAATCTCCGCCGCCACCGTGTCGGCTTCCTTGGGATCGTCCAGCTTGACATAGAACATCGAGGCCTTGCCGGGCGCACCGATCAGGTCCTGCATGGTCGCCAGGGGAACGAACTTGCGGGCGCCCTTGCCGTGCTCGACGATGCCACACACCGTGAACGGCTGGTTGAGGATCTCGATCTTCTGGCCGACGCGGACGTGTTTGGATGCCGCAAAATAATCATCGACGATCGCGTCATACGGTCCCCTGAACGGTCCACCGGCAAGAAAACGGAACGGTGCGCCCATGCCATTGAAGCTGGCAAGATCGATCCCGTAGATCACCTCGACGGTACCGGTGGTGGATAACTGGGTGATGACCGGCGACACCACCTGCACATGCAAGACCCTGCGCAGCACATCTGCGACCTTGATCGGGGCGGGCGATCCGGTGATGCCGATGAGATTCGATGAGCCGGGAGGCCGGACCATCACATCGGCGCCAATGCCGGCTTGCCGGTCCTTGGCGTCGTTGAGGATCCCAACCGAGAGTCCGACGATCAGCAGGATGAGCGTCACTTCCACGGCCACTGCGATGATGCTGATGCAGGTGCGGATGGGGCGGTGCACCAGGTTGGCGAAGATCATCTTGTTCATCGAGGAAACATTGTAAAGGAGCCGCGAGTCGTGGGTCGCAAGTCTACTTGGACGGTTGGCTGTCGCCGCCGGAGTTGCGGCTGGAGTTCGGTGCGTCGAAGTGAACCACCTGGGCCCCGGCCGGCTGCTGCAAGGCAAACTGCTCGTCGGCCAGCGGCTGGTTGAGGACGAGTTTCTGGACGGTCAGGTTGATCGCATACTCCTGCTGCGGGCGCCAGATGTTGATCCCACTGGCAAAATCGATGCCTTCATGGTCGCTGAAGTTGCTGTAGTGAACGTCGCTGGCGATGTAGCCGTGCTGGTCGTAGACGATCTGTTCATGGGGCTCGAGATCAAGGCGGCTGAAGATGATCTTGCGCGAGAGGTACCAGCCGGCATCGCCCCGGCGAATGACGGTGATCACGTAGTCGGGCTGCTGCACTTCCTTCTTTTTTTTCAAGTCGGCGACAGTCTCGTAGCTGTTCTCCAGCACCGCGATCTCGCTCGCGGTATCGATCTCGCGTACCAGCAGCGCGTCCAGGATGTGCTGGGGACGCAGGTTTTCGAGAGGCTGACTGCTGTTGGTGATGATGTCGTTACGGCCGACGATGAAGCGGTTCTTCGGCGGGATGGACAGTTCGAAGGTCTGCCCGTTCGACACCATGTCGAAGGCTCGGTTGCGAACGATGGGGAGCAGCCCGATCATGCGCAGCATCTGCGGCTTGCGCACCATGATGTAGCCACTGATCGTCTGGTACTGGGTGATCTTGCCCTTGGTCCAGCCACCGACCGAGGTGGAGATGTCCACGGTCGCGTTCAGAGTCTTAATGCTGGCCGCCTGGGAGTTGATGCGGTCGATAAGCTCGGCTTCCGTGGCCTGCTTGAGCGGCGCGGTGCTGATCCGCGATTCCACCGGGTGCGAGCGGAAGAGACACCCGGAGATCGGCGCGAGAACCGCGACTGCGAGCACGAACCGTACGCACCGCCAGCCAGGCATGGGTCCCTTTCTTTGGATCCAAAACGGTAAGTATAGCGTGGAGCAGCCGAGCGAGTGAGACTGGGGCGCGGTCAGCGCGAATCGGCTACCGCACGGCGGTAGGCGGCGACGTTGCGCGAGTGTTCTTCCATGGTGCGGGCGAAGCGATGGTGTCCGTTGTTGTCGCTGACGAAATAGAGGAAATTGGAGCTGGAGGGCTGCATGGCCGCCTGCAGGGAGTCGCGCCCCGGATTGCAGATGGGGCCGGGCGGAAGCCCCGCGTGCTTGTAGGTGTTGTACGCCGAGTCGAACTGCAGGTCGGACTGATGGATCACGCCGTTGTAGCGTCCCGCCAGTAGCGCAGCATAGATAACGGTGGGATCGGTGGCCAGCACGATGTGCCGGCGTAGCCGGTTGTAGAAAACGCCTGCCACCAGCGGACGCTCGGATGGCGCCGCCGTTTCTTTCTCCACGATCGAGGCCAGGGTCACGACTTGGTGGAGGTCGGTGTTCAGCCCGAGCTGGTGGCTTTCCTGGCGAAAGCGTTTGACCATGGCGGCCGCCATGTCGTGCAGGCTCTGGGTGCGCGTGAACTCATAGGTATCGGGAAACAGATAGCCTTCAAGAGACGGCGCCTGGGGATCAAGGTCGGAGATCAGCGAAACGTCGGAGCGGGCGACGGCCAGGAAATCGTCGCTCGCGCCCAGCCCGGCGGCCTGGATGGCATTCGCGATGTCGAAAGTGTTGTAGCCCTCGGGAATAACGACGGTGTGCACGTAGATGTCGCCGGCAACGATGCGGCCGTACACCTCTCGCGCGGCGGCGGGGTGGTCGAACTTGTACTCCCCGGCCTTGAGCGTGGGCCGGCCACGCCACTCGTGCCACAACAGGAATGCGGCCGCGCTGCGAATCATGCCCTCGTTCTGGAGGTCACGCGCGATGTGACGGGCGGATGAGCCGGGGCGGAGGAGAACGAACTTCTCCTGTCCTTTGGGCCCGACGGGGAGCAAGAGACCGTACGCCAGCCAGGCGCCAGCGGCGAGGACAGCGGCCAGCAGCAATGTGAGAATCGCGCGCAAGGCTCTAGTTTAGATGATGAAAAGTCGCCAGACGTGCGCCAGAGGTGCCATGCACCATCACGGCAGGTCAGGCCCTGCTGGCCGAACGATGGTCCAAAAAACTCTGTAGGATAAGCACTGCGGCGAGGCGGTCGACTACCTGGGCACGGCGGCGGATGCTCATGTTGGTTTCGCGCAGCAGGCGGTTGGCCTGGGCGGAAGTGAGGCGTTCATCCCAGAGGTGGACGGGAAGGGCGAAACGCCGCCGCAGGTCCTCGGCGAAAGCCGTCATCCGCTCCGACTGCGTACCCGTGGACCCGCTCATTCGGAGAGGGTAGCCGACCACGATCTCTCGGACGCCGTGCTGGCTCAGGACATGTTCCAGGGCCGCGAAATCAGTTCGCTTATTCTTGCGGCGGATGGTCTCCAGGCCCTGAGCGGTGATCCCGAGAGGATCGGAAACCGCCAGCCCGATGGTCTTGGAGCCTACGTCGAGAGCCAGAACCCGGCCGGCAACCGAGCCGGGACTCTCGGGCGGAGGGTTAACCGGAGAGGACACTCTGCGATTATAGGTGGGAGCGCATCATAGTTTGAGTACCATGGTTTGGGTACCATGAAAGCCGACGAAAATGCCTGACCGGATCGACGAACCTACCGAACTCGCCGAGCACTTGGCCGCGGAAGCGGAGACGTTGCCGGTGCGGCCGTATAAGCGGCGGTCAGACCGCATCGAGACCTCGTGCCTCGTCATCGTAGCGATCGCGGTCGTGCTGGCCATCTGCTACGTCGCCAAGCCGGTGCTGATCGTGGTGCTGGTCTCGATCCTGCTGGCGTTCATGCTGACCCCGATCGTCGATGGCTTACAGCGGGTCCGGGTGCCGCGCGGCCTGGGGGCCATGGTGGCTCTGCTGCTGTTGTTTGCCGTGGTTTATGGCACGACCTACTTCTTCTACAACCGTGCTGTCGCCTTCGTGCATGACCTGCCCAAGTACACGGAAAAAATCCGGGACGAAGTGGACCAACTCCGCCAGCAGGCGCAGAGGTTCAGCAGCAATTCCATGCGGCCCTCGACCACAGCAGAGGGCACCATCACCGTGCAGCAGCAGACCGACTGGACGTCGACGCTGACCCAGGGAGCGGGAGCGGTCTGGGAAGTGGTCCTGACGGCCTCCTTCGTGCCCTTCCTCGTGTTCTTCATGCTGACCTGGCAGGAGCACGCCCGGGCGGCGACGGTGATGCTGTTCCGGCTCGAGCACCGCAACGCGGCCTATGTCACGCTGGGGCGGATCTCGGCCATGATCCGCAGCTTTCTGGTGGGCAACCTGCTCATGGGGATCTTCTTGGGCGCGGTCAGCACGGTGGTCTTCGCGGCTCTGCACCTGCCGTTCTTCTATTTCGTGGGCTTCATCAGCGGTTTCATCAGCCTGCTCCCCTACCTCGGACCGATCGTGGCCATTCTCCCGCCGCTTGCCGCCGGCGCGGGACAGTTACACGGCGCCGGGGTCCTGGTGATCATCATCACGGTTTTCGGGCTGCACGTCTTCGCCATCAACGTTTTTTATCCCAAACTGATCGGCAAGCGCCTGCAACTAAACCCGCTGGTGGTGACCATTTCGTTGCTGGTCTGGGGTTGGGTCTGGGGCGCGGCGGGACTGGTGCTGGCGGTGCCGATCACGGCCGCGCTGAAGATCATCTTCGACCACGTGGATTCGTTGCGGCCGTATGGTGCGTGGTTGGGAGAGTAAGGGACGTTGCACGTTTCCAGTCTGGCCCAACAACAAAGCCGCCGCATTTAACGGAGGCTTTGGCCCAGACGTGAAACTTGAAGCGTGAAACTCGAAACGCGGTTCAGGCTTCGGCGGTGATCTCGGGGAATTTCAGCTTGGACTTGGAGAGGGCCTTGGTGAGCATCTGCTCGACTTCGGTTTCCTCGAGGTTCTTGGCCAGCGCCAGTTCACTGACCAGCAGGTAACGCGCCCGTTCCAGCATCTTCTTTTCGCGGAACGAAAGCGGCTTGCTCTGGCTGAGCATTAGCAGACTCTTGAGCACGCAGGCGACTTCCAGCAGAGAACCGGTCCGCATCTTCTCGGAATTTTCCTTGAAGCGGTACTTCCAGTCGTTGTGGCTGTCGCACTTGCCGCTGGTAAGGTAATCGAGAATCTTCTGGACTTCGCCGTTGCGGATGACGCGCCGGAGCCCTACATTGCCGGCATTCTGGAACGGCACCATCACTTTGAGGCTGCTGGACTTGATGTTGAGGAGGTAGAACTTTTCAACAGTTGCGCCGAAGGTGCGGCTGCTGATTTGCTCTATAACCCCGACGCCATGATTGGGGTAAACCACTTTGTCGCCAATTCGGAAACCTGGTTCAACATTCATGAGGGGTACCCGACGAGGGGCGTCAAGGGGGAACTAAGGCTATTATACCCGAGGGGAGCATCGCGGTCAAATGCGAACGCCTGCTTAAATAATTGAAAAAAATAGGTTTACTGTGCGGTCGCACCACATCCGCAGCAATGCCGCTGGGATTTCTGGCCGCTACAAACAGCGCAGCGGACACGCGACCGTTGTGGAGGGACAGAAAGCGCGCAAAAGGAGCGGGCCCGCGCTCCGTTCGGAATCGGGAAAGACTTATAATTGCAACCCTGTGGGAGGGGCGCCTGAGTTCGTGCTCGTACTTCGCTGACGGCGATCCAATCCCAATCAAATCCTCTGCCACGAGAGATAGGTTCCAAGCGGCATGACAGAACATATCAGGAAACGCCTGGAAGAAGAGATCCAGCAACTGGAACACGAGTTGAACCACGAGCTGCCCAAGGAGTTGAAGAAGGCGGTCGCGATGGGCGACCTGAGCGAGAACGCCGAATACCACATGGCCAAGCAGCGGCAGGAGTTCGTCCGGGCGCGGCTGGGACAACTAAAGAAGCGCATGGCGGAACTCTCCATGGTGAATCTCGCCAATATTCCCAGGGACCGGGTGGCTTTCGGCGCCACGGTGGTGGTATACGACGGGGCCAAGGACGAAAAGATCGAGTACAAGCTGGTGACCAGCGAGGAATCGGACGTCTCCAAGGGGCTGATTTCCACCAGTTCGCCGATCGGAAAAGGGCTGATCGGCAAGAAAGTGGGGGACACGGCCACGGTGGTGACGCCGACCGGCAAGCGCGAGCTGGAGATCCTGAAGCTGACCACCGTCCACGACGAGGCGGTATGAGCTGGACGGGCGCTTTCGGCCGGGCCTGCGGAGCGTTGCTCTACAGGATCGTGCGTGGGCTGGCGCTGACCCGCATCTCCCCCAACGTCTATACCGCGATCGGGCTGACAATCAGCGTTTTTGCGGCCTACCTGTTTGGCACAGCCAGCGGCGATAACACGGCGCGCCTTTTCCGCTATGCCGGAGCGGTCATCTTCCTGGCTGGCTTTCTGGATATGGTCGACGGTCGTATTGCCCGCGCCACCAACCAGGTGACCGTCTTCGGCGCATTCTTCGATTCAGTGGTGGACCGCTACAGTGACGCCGCGCTTTATTTCGGATTGCTTGTCTACTATGCTCGGGCGAACCGGTTCTTCTACGTGGTGCTGGCCGCTGTGGTGATGATCAGTTCGGTGATGATCAGCTATACCCGAGCACGTGCCGAGTCGCTGATCGGAACTTGCAAGGTTGGGTTCATGGAGCGCCCCGAGCGGCTGGTGCTGGTGATCCTCGGAGCAGTATTCAATCGCATGGCGCCGGTGCTGTGGGTGATCGCCGTGCTCGGCAGCATCACCGTGATCCATCGCATCTGGTACACCTACCAACGCACCAAGCCGGAAGCTCTGGCGATGAAAGACGCCGTTAGCCATGAGCCTACGGCGGTGGCATAAGCGCCGGGATCGGCTGCGGAGACCAGGAAGGCACGGAGAATCAGGAATCGGTGTCTCCGTGCCGCGGTGGTGGACTTCCGGTCTATTCGAGCACGTGGATGTTCTTCCGCGCGCACATCTCCTTCAGGACTTTCGGCCAGACGGACACAGTTACCTCACCCAGATGCGCTTTGCGCAAGAGCAGCATCAGGGTGCGGGACTGCCCGATGCCGCCGCCGATGCTGAGGGGAATCTCGTTCCTCACGATCGCCTGGTGGTAGGGATACTTAAGGAAATCGAGCTGGCCGGTCAGTTCAAGTTGCTGCCGCAGCGTCTGCGCATTCACCCGGATGCCCATCGACGTCAGCTCATGACGGCGGCGCGTGACATGGTTCCAGACCAGGATGTCACCGTTCAGCCCGTGCATGGTCCGGCCGTCTGCTGAACGAGTGGACGTGACCCAGTCGTCGTAGTCGGCGGCGCGCATCTCGTGTGGATAGCCGTCCTTCAACGTCCAGCCGATCCCGATGATGAAGATAGCCGGATATTTCTGCAGGACCGCGGTTTCGCGCTGCTTGCGGGGCAGGTCGGGATACATGTCGAGGATCTCCTCGGCGTGCAGGAAGGTCAGCTCCTCCGGCAGCCGGGGATAGCGAGCATCATTGAGCTCCGGGAAGAGGGTGAGCACGTGCGTCTCCGCCCCCTTCAACACCTTCCAGATCTTGCCCACGATTTCCTTCAGGAAGTCGAGGTTGCGGTGCTCGGGAGTGACGACGCGCTCCCAATCCCACTGGTCCACGTAGCAGCTATGGTCGTGGTCCAGGAAGTAGTCCTTGCGGACGGCGCGCATGTCGGTACAGAGTCCTTCGCCGGCCTGCATGCCGAACTGCTTCAGCGCGACGCGCTTCCACTTGGTCGCGGCCTGCACCACCTGGGCGTCGATGGGGTGCTTTCCGTAGTCGTTGGAGATGTGGAACTGGACGGGGGTGCGTGAGCCGTCGCGGTCGAGCAGATCGTTGACGCCGCTTTCGATGTCTACGATCAGTGGGACGGTGACCATCATCAGGTTCAGTTCCTTACAGAGGTTCTCCTCGATGTAGTTCTTGGCCGCGAAGATGGCTTGCTGGGTTTCTTTCGGATTGAGCAGGGAGTGATAGTCATTGGGCAGAATCTGTTCCAACTCTTCATAACTGCCGATGCCGGGTCCGGCGAGGTCGGCTGCTTTGCTGGTCATGGTCGCCATGGTGTTCTCCTTGGCTGCGGCGATGAGCGATGATTATGGCCGAATGGTCGGCCGCGTATAAGAACGGCAACACCCTAGTAGGGAACGCGGGCGGGCATCCGCGCAGTGACGGGGGTCACCCCGCGCAGGTTGTTACAATCCTGCGGGGTTCGACGAGGGACACCGTGGCAGAAGGACATTCGCCCGCCCTGCTGGTGCATGGCGGGGCATGGGCCATCCCGGACGGCATGGCCGAGGCGCACGTGAACGGTGTGCGCCATGCCCTTGCCGCCGGCTGGAAAGTGCTCGAGCGCGGAGGTTCCTCGGTGGACGCGGTGGAAGCCGCCATCGTGATGATGGAGGATGACGAGACCTTCGACGCTGGCCGCGGATCGTTCCTCACCAGCGACGGCCGGGTGCAGCTCGATGCCCTGATGATGGATGGAGCGACCCTGCGCGCAGGTGGGGTGGGCTGCGTGGAACGGATTCGCAATCCGATCCGGGCCGCAAGGCTGGTGCTCGACGAGAGCCCGCACGTCTATCTCGTGGCCGAGGGGGCGGAGCGTTTTGCGCAACAACATGGTCTTCCGCTGTGCGCGAATGAAGAGCTCGTGATCGAGCGCGAAGTACAGCGCCTGCGGGAAGTGCAGAAGCAGGCGGTTGCCGGGAAGCCACCCGAGTTTTTTGCCGAGCACGACACGGTCGGCGCTGTGGCCCTGGACATTCGCGGCAACCTTGCTGCCGCCACCTCGACCGGGGGCACACTGAACAAGACTCCCGGCCGGGTAGGCGATTCATCCCTGATCGGGTGCGGATGCTATGCCGACAACGAGAGCGCGGGCGTATCCACCACGGGCTGGGGTGAGCCGATCATGAAGCTGGTGCTGGCCAAGTGGGCGGCCGACCGCGTGCTGGAGGGAACGGCGCCCGAAGCCGCCGCCCGGACGGCCATCGAGCGGTTGGAGACGCGCCTGGCGGGGCACGGAGGCATCATCCTGCTGGACGCGCGCGGCCGTTGCGGGCTGGCGCACAACACGCCGCGGATGGCGTGGGCGCTGAAGAACGCGCAGGGAGAATCGGCCGGCATCGAGTGGCCGCGGGGTTAGCCCCCACCCTGGGTGACCGGTCGTCTCTTTGGGACTTGCGCCCGAGCACATCCTGTTATACAACTCCCGCCGCATCCCAGTCCCTCCGCAGATCCTGTTGGCCGGTGGCAACCCGTGCGGGGCGGTCTCCGGCTGCGACCATCGCCGGTGGCGGGGATATCTAAAGGCAGCCGCGGGCCGGTCTGAACGGCGCGCAAGAAGTCTGGCACCAGTCGCCTAACCTGCTCGGAGCCAATGGCTTAGAACTTGATGGCGAGACAGGACCCGTAAGTACCAGACCCTTTTGCCCGATTGACCAGCGAATTTCCGGGGTAGTACGATTTAGGGTATCGAGTCGGCTCCCGCAGTTTGCAAAGACCACAGGGGTGTATGAGATTTCATAAACTGCATCTACTGGCGCCGATAGTGGCCTCTCTGGCACTGGCTACGATTTCCTGCGAAACCGCTGAAAAGAAGAAAACTACAGCGAATCCAGCCGCGCAGGCCCTGGCCCCGGCGCCGTCTCAGCCCTCCACGCCCGCCGCGCCGAAGATTGAAGAAGCTTCCATCAGCAAGTCGGATCCGGTGGATTCTCTTGTGGCGCGGGTGGAGCAGGCACTCCGGAGCGGCCAGGCCGACTACGCCGCCGGGCACTTGGAATCCGCGCGGGCAGATTTCGACCAAGCCGTGGACCTTTTGCTGGAAGGGCCGCTGGACATACGCTCGGACGAGCGACTGCAGGCCGAATTCGACAAAGTCATCGAGGGTGTCTCCGCGCTGGAGATGGCGGCGCTGACAGCTGGAGACGGCTTCACCGAACAGAAATCAGAACCGGCGCCCATCGACGAAGCCAACAGCATCACCTTCCCCGAGCAACGGCCGGTTACTCCCGAGCAGCAGGAAGCGGTCAAGCGCATCCCCTCGGAGCTGCCGCTGGACCTGAAACCCGCGGTGGAGAACTATATCTACTTCTTCTCCGGCCGCGGCCGAGGCACGCTGGAGGCGGCACTGGCGCGCTCCGGCCGCTACCGTGACATGATCCAGCGGGTGCTAAAGGAGGAAGGAGTCCCGCAGGAACTGATCTACCTGGCGCAGGCGGAATCCGGATTCCATCCCTTCGCGGTTTCGCGGGCGGGCGCGCGTGGCATGTGGCAGTTCATGGCCAGCCGCGCCACCGGCTACGGTCTGGAACGGAACTGGTGGGTGGATGAACACCAGGATCCGGAGAAGGCCACGCGAGCCGCGGCCCGTCACCTGAAAGACCTTTACCGGGAATTCAACGACTGGTATTTGGCCATGGCGGCATACAACTCCGGTCCGGGGACGGTGCAGAACGCCGTCGCCCGTACCGGGTATGCGGATTTCTGGCAGCTGTACAACCGGGGTGTGCTGCCCAAGGAAACCCGCAACTACGTGCCCATCATTCTCGCCGTCACCATCATGGCGAAAAACCCGGTGCAATACGGGCTGGAGCACGTGGTGCCGGAATCGCCGCTCGCCGCCGACACGGTGAAGATCAACTATCCCGTGGACCTTCGCCTGGTGGCCGAGTGTACCGATGCTTCGGTGGCCACGCTCCAGGATCTGAACCCCAGCCTGCTCCGCATGACGACACCTAAAGATGGCGGCTTCGAGCTGAACCTCCCGCAGGGAACCAAGGACAAGTACTTGACCCGTGTCGCGGCGATTCCGGTGGACAAGCGAGTGTGGTGGCGGTACCACAAGGTGGTCAGCGGCGACACCCTGGCGAGCATCGGACACAAATACCACACCACCGCGAGCGCTATAGCCACCGCCAACGACCTGCGCGCGAGCGACGCACTTAAGGCCGACAGCAGGCTGATTATCCCCATTGCTCCGGGCAAGGGAGGGGCTGAAAACACCGTCGCCTTCTCGAAAAGGATACTGCATTACCGGGTGCGCAAAGGCGACACCGTGCTCACGGTCGCGGACGATTTTGGTGTGCCCGCCGAGAGGCTGCGGCAATGGAACCATCTGCACGGCAATCAGTTGCCGCCGGGCAGAGTCCTCCTTATCCGCCGGGTGGTCGCCGAACCGGAGCCGGCGGAGGCCAGAAAAGGCGCCGCGCGCGGCGGCACGACGTCAGCTAAGTTAAAGTCGAGCAATAACTTAAATTCTCCCGACCGCCGGGTACACAAGGTCAAGCCGGGCGAAACCCTGGCCAGCATCGCGGCGGAGTACAAGACCACGGTCGGCCAGTTGCAGCGCAACAACAAGCTGGCTTCCGTCACCATCCATCCTGGCGATACCCTCATCATCAGCCAAGCCCACTGACCGTAGCCTATCTCGCCAACCCTCTCCGTGTGCGCGTATAGTTGACAGGCGTTTTGCTGTTGCTATAATCCGCGCGTTCTCGAAAGATGTACTCATTTCGCGGAGGTCCGGCTCAATGCCAGGAGGAGATATGACGTTCGACGATGAGACCCTCTACGCACGCAATGATGACGACATCGATGAGTACGGCGATACCGGCTTCGGCGACGTAGAGGAAGACTACGAGGAAGAGGAAGAAGAAGAAGCGGAGGAAACCCCGATGGGAGGCGGCCTGGGCGGAGAGACCGGCGCACCCATGGGAGGCGAAGCCCCGCCGCCAGCTCCTCCGAAGAAGAAAGCGCCGGCGCGCAAGAAGGCTGCGCGCAAGAAGGCAACCAAGAAACCCGCGAAGAAAAAGACGGCACGCCGCAGGGGCGCCGCTCGTGGGAAGAAGGAGGTTGCACGCAAGGGCGCAGGCAGGAAGAAGGCGGCCAGGAAAAAGAAGGGCGGGCGCCGGCGCTAGCTGGTGCCCGATTAGACCGGCCTTCCGGGCCGGCAGAGCCAACCAGAGCCGCGGGCAACCGCGGCTTTCTTGTCCCTATTTCCCTCCCTGCACGGAGGCGAGGCAGCGCGCGTACAGCTCCAGCAGGTGCGCGGCATAATCTTCTGCCTTGTTCACGTTTGAGCCCTGGAATCCGGCGCCGGGCGACTCCGTCTTGCCGTAGCCGGTGGTCAAAGCGACGAATTTCATCAGGTCGAGAGCAATGTCTTCATTGCGGCGTGAGCCGACAGCAATACCGGCGACTGGTTCCATGATTCCCTCCCGAGGGCTGAGTCCAGCCTAAACAAATATAAACGGCTTCATCTGAGCGAGCGGCCGCAGCCGACGTGGTCTCACCGCTCAGGTTTCGATGGCGACGTGGCACACGCGGCCGACGATGTAGTCGGCGAAGGTCTTGCCTTCCTCGACCTCAATGAGGTCCACCGGGTAGGAAGAGTTCTGGGGCCGCAGCACCAGGTTGTTGCCCACCTGCTCGACATACTTGATAGTGCAGGCGTCTCCCTTGCGCACCGCATACATGTTCTGCTCGCTGCGGTGATAGGACTTGAGCGAATTGTAATGCCGATCGATGAGCACGGTGGCGCCGGGCAGCAGGCGGGGGTACATGCTCATGCCGTCGCGCGCGTCCACCTTGACCAGAACGAAGCGGCGCCAGTCGTCGCGCGGCGAGGCGGGATCGGGGCGCAACCGCTTCAGGAACGACTTCTTGAACTTGAGGATCTCTTTCACGTTCTCGTTGGTGATGAGCGGTTCGCCGGCGGCGATGGTGCCCTCCACCAGCAGCACATTCTCGAAGTCGTCTTCGGTGGGCGGCAGGATGCTGGCGCGCTTGTTGATCTCCTCGGGATCGAGCAGGTCGAGCACCGACAAGTGCTGTACGGTGAGCACCTTGTCCATCCCGGTGAGGCTGAGGGAACGCTTGCGGTTGAGGAAGTTGGAGATGTGCGCCTGCTGGAACCCGGTCTGTTCGGCGAGCCTCAGGCCGGTGAGGTCGCCGGCGTCGATGCGGGCCCAGAGCGCCTTGCGCAGGTTTTCTTGCAAAGCCTTGAATTTCATGGCTTGCCAAATATAACGCAAGGATATAAACGATGCAAGTCTAATAACGACAAGAGAATAAAACTGTTGACAGGAAATGTTCCACAGAGATATAAGATTAATACTATGTATGTCTGCAAGAAGGGACCGATTCCGATGTGCGATTCAGGTGCTGCGCCATTTCCGGAGGAACCGGCAGACAGCCGGGAATTCCTCGAGTTTCGCCGCAAGGTGTGCGAGTCCGAAATGCTTTCTGCTGCCATGGAGCGGCTGCTGCACGCCATCCATTTCAGCGGGCGGCTTTCGATCGTTGTGCAGAACGGCCAGGTGCTGAGTCCGGCTACGAGGAAGGATATTTCTGCCGCCGCAAAGACCGCCCGTTGCTGTCCTGAGGGTGGGATCCGGCGGGCGTGAGTTTTGAAAACTAAATAAACCAAGCAGGTCGTCGCAACACAAGCGAGCCCTGCACCGTAAGCGAGGCCCCCATGGGACAGCGTAAATCCATCGGTAGGGTAGAATGAGAATCTCACGCCGGAGGCCGCCACGATGGGGGCCGCGGCGTACTCGACCGATGGACCTGACTTGGGTGACTCCACGGATTGCCGTGGGCGGCGGTATCTGGACGGACGCGAACATGGCCAAGGTGGCCGCGGCCGGGGTCACGCACATCATCGACATGCAGGTGGAGTTCGACGACACGCCGCTGGCTGAGGGTTATGGCATCGAGGTGTTCTGGAACCGGGTGGATGACGACTTCCAGCCCAAGTCGGCGGAGGTCTTCCGACCGGCTGTCGAGTTCGCCCTGGCGGCGCTGGAAAATCCGGAACACAAGATTTTGACCCACTGTGCCGCGGGCGTCCACCGCGCTCCCATGATGGCGCTGGCGTTGCTCCGTGTGCAGGGATGGGACCTGCAAGAGGCCATGGAATTGATCGAGGAGCGGCGTCCCGTGGTCGATTTCGCGGACGTCTACGTGCGCAGCGTGGAGGATTTCATACGCAACTACGCCGGCGCCGGCAAACCATAATTGTCATGCAGTAGCTGGCCTGCAGTTTTCGACATCTCTCCACTGTCATGCTGAGCCAGCCTCGGTGGTTTTGCCGAGGCGAGTCGCCCAGCTTGGTCCGAAGCAGATGAAAACAAGAATGCTCAATCCGAGCCGCCACAGGCGGCTTTTTTGTTGCCTGATCTCGCTGCTGCTGGCCGTGAGAATGGCGGCGCAGGCCCCGGCCGGAAGCAACGGCTTCCCCGCCGGGCCGGCCTTTGATGCCGAAATAGTTGTTGGCCGCCCGCGCCAGTCCGGAGTTCCCCCACGAGATCACCAGCGTGCCGCTGGCCGGCGTGCCGTCGCCGCGATACACCACATCCTGCACCGTGGTCGTGCTATGGCCTGCTCTCCGATGTGCTGCTCGACTGGGCGTGCGCCAAGATTCCGTTCCTGAAGGGAAGAATTCCCAACGGGAGCAGCGGCTCGCCATCTGCCAATACATGACCGGCGTTGCTCCGCGCTAATCCGCGGCGGTGAAGCTCACCCAATATCCTCGTCCCACTGCACCAGCTTCTTCTTGACCACGGAGAGGAACTGGTCGGCAACGGCGCCGTCGACCACGCGGTGGTCGTAGCCCAGCGACACGTGCAGGATGTGGGCCACAGCGAAGTAATCGTTGCCTTCGGGATCGGTCTTGACCACCGGAGTTTTGAAGATGCCGCCGATGCCGAGGATCGCCACCTGCGGCTGGTTGATGATGGGCGTGCCGAACAGCGGCCCGTAAGGCCCAGGGTTGGTGATGGTGAAGGTGCCGCCCTGCACGTCCTCGGGCGAAAGCTTCTTGCTGCGGGCGCGTTCCGCCAACTCGGTGATGGCGCGCTGCAATCCCAGGAAGTTCTTTTCCTCGGCGTGCTTTACCACCGGAACAATCAGACCCCAATCGAGCGACACCGCGATCCCCAGGTTGACGTTGCGGTGATAGCGGATGCTCTCGCCCTCTACCGACCCATTGACAATTGGCCACTCGCGGATGCCGGCCAGCACGGCACGAGCGAAGAAAGGCATAAACGTCAGCTTCGCACCGTTGCGCTTCTCCCAATCCGGTCGCTCGCGTTCGCGCAGCTTGACGATGCGCGTCATGTCGATCTCAAAGATCGAGTGCACGTGCGCGCTGGTCCGCTTCGACGTCACCATGTGCTCGGCGATTTTCTTGCGCATGGTGGACATGGGCACCAGGTCACCGGGTACAGGCACCGGAGCAGCGCCGGGCATGGCCGGCACAGGCTGCGCCGCTGCCGCCGGAGCAGAGCGCCCGCCGACGGCCACTGCCGGCGGAGCTCCCGCCGGATGCTGCTCTACGAAACGTAGGATGTCTTCCTTGGTGATGCGTCCTCCCAGGCCGGTGGCCGGGACCTGTGCCAGGTCGACGTTGTGGTCGCGGGCGATGCGCCGCACCAGCGGCGACGACCGGACGCGCTGTCCCTCCTCGGTCGACGGGAACTCGATAACGGTCTCGGCCTGACGCGCGACCGCCTCCCTTGGTCTAGCCGGCTCGGGTGTGGGAACAGGCTGCGGACGTGCGCCATCCCCTTTGCGAGCCACGGCCGCGGCCGGCTGCGGTGCGCGGGGGCTGGGCACGGGTGGCGCCGGAACAGCAGCCGCTTTGGGCGCTTCTGCCTTCGCGGGAGCAGGAGCGGCCGCAGCAGCGCCTTCCGCATCGATCACCCCGACCACCGTATTCACCTGCACGGTGGCGCCTTCTGCGACTTTGATCTCCTTCAGCACGCCGGAAGCGGGCGCCGGAATCTCCGCGTCCACTTTGTCGGTCGAGATCTCGAACAAGGGCTCATCCCGCTGTACCTTGTCTCCGGGCTTCTTCAGCCACTTGGTCAGCGTGCCCTCGAAGATCGATTCCCCCATCTGGGGCATGATCACATCAGTCGGCATGATTTTCCTCTCGCGAGAAACCGCCGGAGGGCCCGGCGGTCTAACCGCAAACACCCATTATAAATCGCCGCGGAAGCGCGCGGCTCAGTCGCTGCCTCCCAGTGCCAGCCGCCGTTGTTGCTCGACCGCCGGCGGGAGCTGGTTGACGGTCTTCACGAAGGCGACGATCTTCCAGAGATCGTTGTCGCCCATTACCTTGCCCCAGGCCGGCATGCCGGTCAGGCGCACGCCGTGCTTGGTGGCGAAGAAAATGTGCCACTCGGGATCATCCAGGCCGCGGACGATGATCTGTGGCACCGGAGGATAGAACGCACCGCCCAGCACGTTCCGCTTGCGGTCGAGGCCTCCGTGGCAGACGGCGCAGTTCATGGCGTAGAGCTTCATGCCGTCGATCAGGTTGGCATCGGTCTTGGGGACTGGATTCTCCACCTGTGGCGCCTGGTGCTCGATGGCGGCATCGAGCGCGCTGTTGGCCGCCCAGCCCTCGATCCTGCTGGGGGTGGCATCGGCGTTGACCGCCATGTGTCCGCCACGAGCGTAGATCAGCACGGCAAGGACAACCGCCACTACCGTAAAGACGATCCCGGCAATAAACTTCGCCATCATTCCCTCCGGAACAAGACGTTCTGCACAGCTCTGGTTGGAGACGTAGCGCGCTACGTCTCTACACCGTGATCAGTACGACTTCAGACGCCGCGCTTCCCGCACCACGTCCGCCACCTTGGGCAAGAAAAACTCCTCCATCGGCGGCGAGAATGGCACCGGCGTATCCAGCGAAGCGATGCGCACCACCGGCGCGTCCAGCCAGTCAAAGGCTTCCTCATTGATGACCGCAGTGATTTCACCGGCGATGCCCGCGGTGCGCGTGTCCTCGTGCAACACGATCACTTTGTTGGTCTTCTGCACGGTATTGCGGATCGCCTCGCGATCGAGCGGTTGCAAGGTGCGAAGGTCCACGACCTCGAGTTCGATGCCTTCCTTGGCCAGCGTCTCGGCGGCCTCGATCGCGACCTGCAGCATGGCTGCGTAAGTGATCACGCTGACGTTGCGCCCTTCGCGCGCAACCCGCGCTTGGCCCAGCGGCACGACATAGTCGTCGGCGGGCAACTCTTCTTTTATGCGCCGGTAGAGAAACTTGTGCTCCAGGAAGAGCACGGGATTATTGTCGCGGATCGCCGACTTGATCAGCCCCTTGGCGTCGTAGGCGGTGCCGGGCGCGACCACTTTCATCCCCGGGGTGTGGACAAAGTACATCTCCGGATTCTGCGAGTGGAAGGGCCCGCCGTGCACACCACCGCCGCACGGGCCCCGAAGCACGATGGGCGCGGGCGCTCCCCAGCGGTAGTGCGACTTGGCCAGCATGTTGGTGATCTGGTTGAAGGCGCAGCCGATGAAATCGATGAACTGAAACTCGACCACCGGCCGTAGACCTGTGAGCGCCGCGCCGAACGCCGCGTTGACCAGCGCCCCCTCGGCGATGGGTGTGTCGATCACTCGCTCCGGTCCGAAGTGGTGAATGAAACCCTCGGTCACCTTGAACGCGCCGCCGTACACGCCAATGTCTTCTCCCATGCAGAAGACGGCAGGGTCGCGCTCCATCTCCTCCCAGAGTCCCTGGCGGATGGCTTCGAGATAGGTTACGAGTGGCATATTGTTACAAATTGTACAAATGGTACAATACGTACATGAATGCCAAGCGTCTTTCGACGAGTGCAGCCCGCCAGCAGTTTGCCGAACTTATCAACCGTACCGCGTACCGGGGAGAACGGTTTGTGCTGCAGCGCCGTAAGAAGCCGGTCGCTGCCGTAATTCCCATCGAGGAGTATGACTTTCTCGAACGCATGATCGAAGAGCGCGAGAACGAAATCGATGTCCGCCTTGCGCGCAAGGCGCGCAAGGAGAAGGGCAGTATCCCGCTTGAGGCCGTGAAGAAGAAGCTTGGGTTCTGAGCCAAGCCATGGGCTATACGGTTCGTTTGAGGCCGTCTGCCGACCGCACGTTGGGAAGACTCCCCCGTGAACTGCAAGGCCGCATCCTTTCCAAACTCGACCAACTCGCCGAGAACCCGCACCTGCCGGGTACCGAGAAACTGCATGGCGAGCCCGGTTACCGCGTGCGCGTCGGCGACTACCGTATTGTGTATGACATCTTGCATCAGGAAGTCACCATTTTGGTGATTCGCATCGGCCACCGCCGTGAAGTTTATAGGTAAGGCCCTACCTCAAATGCACTGCCGCCTCGCTCTCCTTCAGTTTCGCCGCCGCGGCTTTCGCTTTCGGCTCCTTCAGCCCGTACTTCGGCTTGATCTCATGGCACGTTCCGTCACAATACACACCGCCGGCAGCGGCTTCCGGCGCCGGCATGGGTGAAGCTTCGGCGAAATTGCGGTCGGCCTCGAGTTGTTTCTCCACGCCGTCGATCAGCGCCTGGTTCTCCGCCGGCGTAAGCCACTTCTTAACCCTGACCAGGTAATCCTCGAAGCGGGCGATCGGGTCTCGCTTCTGCCAATACTCAAACAGCGGACGCGGGACGTACTGCGCGGCATCGTGAATGGCGTGGCCCTTCATGCGCATCATCTTGGCTTCAATCAGCGTCGGGCCTTCCCCGCGACGGCCACGCTCGCAGGCTTCGTGCGACGCGTCATACACCTGGCACGCATCGGTGCCGTCCACGATCACGCCAGGAATGCCGTAGGCGATCGCCCGCTGGGCCAGGTCTTTGATCGCGAACTGGTGCTCGGCCGGTGTGGAGTATCCCCACAGGTTGTTTTCGACGATCAGCACCAGCCCCAGCTTCTGCACCGCAGCGAAGTTCAGCGACTCGTGGAAAATGCCGGTGGACTGCCCGCCGTCGCCGATGTAGGTCATGCAGGCGATGTCGCGCCCCTGGTAGCGCGCGCCCAGCGCCACGCCGGCCATCACGCCGATCAGATCGCCCAGCATGGAGATGGGCGCGGCCACGTTGCGTTCATAGATGTCGCCGAAATGCGAAGAGGCGTCGCGGCCTTTAGTGGGCGAGCCTGCCTTGGCCATGTACTGCATCATGATGTCGCGCGCCGAGAAGCCCCTGACCAGGAGCGACCCCTGGTTGCGGATCATCGGCGCCAGCCAGTCTTCCTTGCCCAGCGCGCAGGCCGAGGCGCACGAGCACCCTTCCTGCCCCAACCCGAAGTACACGCCCCCCACCACCTTGCCCTGCTTGTAGAGGTTCTCGAGCGCCGCTTCCATGCGCCGGTTGAGCAGCATCCAGCGGTAGATCTCGACGTGCTGCTTGGGCGTGAGGTATCTCGACTCGCGGATCGGCGGGACGGGCGCGCTCAGGTCGCCGCGCACTTCGTAGGCGACCTCGCCGTTGCGCGTGACCTCAACCACGCGGTAGTCCGGTTTCTCCAGCCGGTAGTCGACGATGCCGTAAGCGTTGGCAGCCGGCGCACGCTTGCCGGACGCGGCGGCGGGACGCTTCTTGTGCGACGGCTTCTTCTTCATCAGGAAGGCAATTCTACCCCACGAGATTCTTGATTGTGGGTCTACGCCGAGAAAGTCTCATCGTCGCCCAGTTCACGGAGGTTCTCCGGCAACTTCATGGGGACGCCAACGGTGCGGCCCAGAAGCGCATCCAGGGTGTCCACCCAAAGAATCTGGCTCTCGAACACGCGGCCGAAATTGCGTACCACCGACTGAGAGACTTCCTCGAGCGTAAGCGGCACGACCGCGATTCCCGGGTAGGCGTCGCCCAGCGCGCAATCGAGCGCAGTCACCGGCTTGTTGCCGATCCCGCAGGGAATGATGAGCTTGAAATGGCCGAGGTCGGTCGAGACGTTCAGGGCAAAGCCGTGCGAAGTCACGCCGCGCGAGATGTGTATGCCGATGGCGGCGACTTTGGCTTCATTGCGCAGCGACCACACGCCGGTCATGCCGGGAACACGGCGCGTGGCCACGCCGAAATCGGCACAACTTCTGATCAGCACCTCTTCCAGCTTGCGCACAAAATCCACCGCCCCGATGCGCGGGGTGAACCCACGCAGGTCGAAGATGGGATAGCCGACGAGCTGCCCCGGCCCGTGATAAGTCACGTCGCCGCCGCGGTCGCACTCGAAGATCTCCACGCCCGACTGCGAGAGCTGATCTTCAGAAACGAGCACATTCGCGCGTTTCGCATTGCGGCCGAGCGTGATGACCGGCGGGTGCTCGAGCAGCAGCAGCGTATCGCCGACCTGCCCGGCCTTACGCAACTCGACCACCGTCTGCTGCAGCTTGAGGGCGGTGGCATAATCGACGCGGCCGAGTTGGATGACGGAGATCATGAAAAACGCCACGGATTCTCACGGATGAAACGGATCAAAACTGGTTCATCCGTGTAAATCCGTGGCCGACCTAAGTATTTATCGACAGCCCGTACACGCTCTCGATGCCGTCGAACATGGCTTCGCTGAGCGTCGGGTGCGGGTGGATGGTGAACATCAGGTCGTCAACCGTCGCCTCCATCTCCAGGGCCACGACCGCTTCCGCAATCATCTCCGTTGCCTGCGGACCGATGATGTGAATGCCCAGCACCTCGCCGTACTTCGCATCCGCCACTACTTTCACAAAGCCTTCGTGCGAGCCGACGATGCTTGCCTTCGAATTCGCCGAGAAGGGAAACTTGCCAATTTTCAACTCGCGGCCGGCTTGCCGCGCCGCCGCCTCGGTCATGCCGACGCTCGAAATCTGCGGTTCGCAGTAGGTGCAGTTGGGAATCCGGTTGCGATTGAGAGGTCGCGCCGGTTTGCCGGCAATGTGCGCCACAGCCACCATCCCCTGCATGAACGCCACGTGGGCGAGCTGCGGGAATCCGGCGATAATATCGCCGACGGCGTAGATGCCAGGCTCCTCCGTCTCCATCCATCCATCGGTATGGACGAATCCGCGCTCGGGCTTGATCTTTGTTTTCTCCAGGCCGACACTCGCCGTGTTCGGCGCGCGGCCCACGGCAATCAGGATCTTCTCGGCTTCGAGCCTCTGCTGCTTTCCGTCCGGCGGGGTAAAGGTCGCCGCGATCCCAGTCTTCGTCTTCTCGACTTTGTCGAGTTTGGTCCCGACGAATGACTTGATGCCCCGCTTGTTGTAGGAGCGCATCAACTCCTTCGAGATCTCCTCGTCCTCGAGCGGCACCAGGCGCGGCAGCATTTCGAGAATGGTCACATCGCAGTCGAATGATTTGTAGATGGAAGCGAACTCCACTCCCACAGCGCCGGCGCCCACTACCACCAGGGATTTTGGGATTGCCTTGAGACTGAGGATCTCGATGTTGGTCAGCAGGCGATCATCCGGCTCCAGTCCCGGCAGCATCTTTGCTTCGGAGCCGGTGGCGAGGATCACATTCTTTGCCTTGATGCTCGATCCACCCTGCACTTCAACCGTGAGCACGCCGTCTTTGCGCGGCCCGGTCAGCCGGCCGTATCCCTTCACGACCTCCACCTTATTTTTGCGCATCAGGAACTCGAGGCCCTTGGTGTGTTTCTGGACGACCTTGTTCTTGCGGTCCTGGATGGTGGTCCAGTTCAGCTTGGCGCCGTCCAGACCCTCGATACCAAAGTCCTTGCCCGCCTTCATGTGGTCATAGATCTCGGCGTTGAACAGCAGCGCCTTGGTGGGGATGCAGCCCACCTGCAGGCAGGTGCCGCCCAGCTTCTCGTTCTTTTCGATCAGGCAGGGCTTCAGGCCCAGTTGTCCGGCGCGGATGGCAGCGGTGTAACCGCCCGGCCCGGACCCGATGATGGCCACGTCGTAGATGGTCTCAGCCAAGGTTGTGCTCCTCTGGTGCGCATTCCGACGGGTGACTAATCAATGATTGTACGACAGGCCAAGAAACTTCATCGCCGCGGATACACGCGGGTGAACGCGGGAAAAAACCAAACCGCAGAGGACGCGGAGGACTTTCAGTTGTTCCGAATCCGCGTAAATCCGCGTTCATCCGCGGCGAAAGAGGTTACGCGAGAATGCGCGCTGCGTCCTTCGAGAAGTACGTCAGGATAATCGACGCCCCGGCGCGCCGGATCGAGGTCAGCGATTCCATCATGATGCGCTCGCGATCGATCCAGCCGTTGCGCGCCGCGGCCATGATCATGGCGTACTCGCCCGAGACCTGATATGCCGCCAGCGGGACTTCAAATCGCTCGTGCGCGGCGTGGATCACGTCCAGATAAGGCATGGCGGGCTTGACCATAATCATGTCGGCGCCCTCTTCCAGGTCGAGCTCGATCTCGCGCATGGCCTCGCGCAGGTTGGCGCCGTCCATCTGGTAGGAGCGGCGATCGCCGAACTGCGGCGCCGAATCCGCCGCCTCGCGGAAAGGCCCGTAAAACGCCGACGCGAACTTTGCCGCATAAGAAAGGATGGGAGTGTTGGTGAACCCAGCCTCGTCGAGCCCTTTGCGAATGGCGGCGACGCGCCCGTCCATCATGTCCGAGGGCGCGATGATGTCCATGCCCGCGCGCGCCTGCGAGACTGCGGTCTTGGCCAGGAGATCGAGCGTGGCGTCGTTGACGATCTCATACTCGTCGGCGGTTGCGGTTGCCATCTTGTGAATGGTCTGCGGCAAGTCCTTCTTCTCGACGACCATTGTCTTGGTCGCGGCGCGCGCGCCGAGAGATCGCGGCGTGGTCGTCTGGCGCACGATCCCGCAATGTCCGTGCGACATGTACTCGCACAGGCAAACGTCGCCCATCACCAGCAGGTCCGGGACTTCGCTCTTGATGGCTCGGGTTGCGCGCTGCACGATGCCGTCGTCCGCCCAAGCGCCGGTGGCGACTTCATCCTTTGATTCCGGCAGGCCGAACAGCATGGTGGAGGGTACGCCGAGCGAATGGAGTTCGCGTGCTTCCTTCACTGCCTCGTCCACCGATAGGTTGCACACGCCGGGCATGGAGCCCACTTCCTTGCGCACGCCCTCGCCAGGGCAAACGAACATCGGGTAAACGAACGAGTCGGGCGTAAGCCGCGTCTCGCGTACGAAATTACGCATCTGCTCCGATCGCCGGAGCCTTCTCATGCGGGTGGTAGGAAAGCTCATAACAGGTAAATTCTAGCACTGGGGATGGCGATTCTGTTCGGGTAACATGGTGCGTCCCCATGCCCCTATCCCACACCAGCGCCCGCGCACTTGAGTTCGACTCGATGCGGGAGATCCTCCGCGCCTACGCCTTCTCCCCTCTCGGCCAGGCAAAGATCGCCGCGCTTGCGCCCTCGGGAGACGGCGTCTGGATCGAGCGCCAGCAGCAGCTCACTACGGAGATTCGCGAGTATCTGCGTGTGGGCGCGCGCTTCGAGTTCTCCGGCCTGCTGGACCCCACGGCACTGGTGGAAAAGGCGCACATCGAGGGGGCGGCGCTCGACACCGCTGAGATCCGCGACATCGTCCTGGTGGTGGACCGCGCCGATGAGTGGCGGCACATCGCGCAGCAGCCACCGTCGCAGATGAAGCTTGAGTTCGCGGCTGTCGCTGAACTCTCCTCCGCGCTGGCCGACTTCACCGAGTTATTGCGCTTCTTCCGCAACAAGATTCTGCCGGACGGCACGCTCGACGACCGCGCCTCGCCCGAACTGGCGCGTATCCGCCGCGAGATCGAGCGCCAAAAGCGGCTGATCCAGGAGTCTCTGCGCGCCTACCTGAGGCGCCTGGCCGAGGGTGGCACGGTGCAGGACGAGCTCATCACCATCCGCGGCGAGCGCTTCGTCATCCCGGTAAAGATCGAGCAGAAGCGCCGCGTGCAAGGCGTCGTCCACGGCGCGAGTTCCAGCGGTCAAACCGTGTTTGTCGAGCCACTGGAGACCATCGAGCAAAACAACGAGCTGGTGCGGATGCTGGAGGAAGAGCAGGTTGAGGTCCATCGCATCCTGCTGGAGATGACGCGACGCATCCGCGAGCAGGCAGCCGCCATCCTGGCCGCAACCGCTGTGCTGGCCGAGCTGGAGCTGCAGTTTGCGAAGGCGAGGTTTGCTGCGGACTATGACTGCAGCGCTCCGAAGTTGGTGGAGTCATCTCGCCTCGTTCTCCGCAACGCCCGTCATCCGGCGCTTGAGCGCACTCTGAAGGCGCGCAGCGCGAGCATCGTCCCCATCAGCATCGAGCTCGAGCCGCCTAACCATCAGCTCGTCATCAGCGGCCCCAATACCGGCGGGAAGACGGTGGCGCTCAAGACCATCGGCCTGCTGGTGCTGATGGCTCAGTCCGGAATCCCGATCCCTGCCGAGCGCGCCGAGCTGCCGGTGTTCGATGCCGTGCTGGCAGACATAGGCGATTACCAGTCCATCGAGCAGAACCTCTCGACCTTCTCCGCGCACGTCACCAACATCGATTTCATCTCCCGCACGGCGACGCCCGAGTCGCTGGTGCTGCTGGACGAGCTCGGCTCCGCCACCGACCCAGCGGAAGGCGCGGCCCTGGCCGTAGCCATCGCCGAACATTTTCGCCAGATCGGCGCCATCAGCATCATTTCCACCCACCATACCTCGCTGAAGGTATATGCCACGAACACGCCCGGCGTGCTCAACGCCGCCGTCGGCTTCGATGAGGCCACTCTCCAACCTACGTATGAACTGAAGCTCGGCGTGCCCGGCGCCTCGGCCGGCATTAACATTGCGCAGCGCCTCGGCCTGAATCCCGGCATCATTTCGGCGGCCCGCGCCTCGCTCGGCTCGCAGGCCCAGGACATCGCCCGTTTCCTCGACCGCCTGCACGCCGAACTGCGCCAGGCCGAGCAGGAGCGCGTCCGGCTGCATCAACGCGAGCAGGAACTGGAGCGTGAGCGCCAGCGCCTGGAAGCCGAAGGCTTGAAAGAGCAGCGGCAGCGCGTGCGTGAAATGGAGAAGAAGCTGGACGCCGTTTTCCGCGACTTCGAGTACCACGCGCGCGAGACCGTGAACGCCATCCAGGACCGCGCCCAGGCGCTGAAGCTCTCCAAGGACGCCGAGCGCCGCATCTCCCGCTTGCGCCGCGAGTTCAAGGACCAGTTCGACGCCGCCGTCGTCGCGCACGCGACCGGCGCCGATCGCGGCGACCCCAACGCCCGACCGGGAGAGGTGAAACACGTTTCCGAGGGCGATACGGTCAAGCTGAAGTCGCTGGGCCGCAACGCCGTCATCAAGCGCCGTGTGGACGATCAGACCTTCGAGGTCGAGATGGGCGCCATGAAGATGAAGGTCGGGCGCGACGACATCGCCGAAGTCATCATTCGCGCGTCGGACTCGCCGCTGCGCGCCGCCCGCGCCCAGGGGATTTCGGTTTCCGTGGCCGATAACGCCAGCGCTCCCACCGAGATCAACGTAATTGGCAAGAACGTGGACGAGGCCACGGCGCGGGTAGAAAAATTTCTGGACCGTGCTTTCCTTGCCGGCCTCGGACGCGTTCGAATCGTGCACGGCAGCGGCATGGGTATTCTGCGCAAAGCGCTGCGGCAGTACTTGGAGAAACATCCGCACGTGGCCGCGATTTCCGAGCCGCCGCAGAACGAAGGCGGGGCCGGGGCAACGGTGGTGGAACTTAGAGTGTGAGGAGAAACCGATGACCGACCACGAACTCCGCGAAAAGATTGACGCCATCGAGCGCGGACCGGCGCTCGTTGCCGCGGCAGCAACGGGGGTGGATGATCACACGCTGCGCTACAAGCCTGCGCCGGATAAATGGTGCATCCTTGAAATCCTGGGGCACCTCGCTGACATCGAGGTTCTCTACGGTTACCGCGTGCGCCAGATGATCGCCGACCGCGAGCCCACCCTCGCTCCCATCGACCAGGACGACTGGGCTCGCAACCTCGGCTACCTGGAGGGAGCGCCATCCGACTTCCTTGCCTCCTTCCAGGCCGCACGCTGCGCCAATGTCCGCCTGCTGCGCCGGTTAGAGGCCACTGATCTGGACAAGGGCGCCTTGCATCCCGAGAAGGGCCGCAAAGTCACGCTGGAAGAACTGATCGGCATGATGGTTATCCACGATCCGAATCACGCCGGGCAGATCGAGCGGCTGAAGGAACAAGCGAAGGCAGCATAGTGAGCGGTAACTTCTCTGTCTTTTCCTCGCTCGTCCACGGTAGAGCGGCGTTTCCAACAGTTTTTCCACAGCAGGTACAATGATTTCAATTCCGCGCTGGTGATCCTTAGTCGAGAATCCCCACGGGACATCTGTCTCCGCTCCAAGCCATGGCCAACCCCGGCGACTTCGCGTACACCGTCAAGCAGCAGGCGGACATCGTTCGCATCATTGGCGACTACATCAAGCTGAAGAAAGCCGGCGCACAGAATTTCTCCGGTCTCTGTCCCTTCCACAGCGAGAAGACGCCGTCGTTCTCGGTGCACGCCACGCGGCAGTTCTATCACTGCTTTGGGTGCGGGGCCTCCGGTGATGTGCTCAGCTTCGTGCAGAAGATCGAGAACATCACCTTTCCCGAG
>Ga0181530_10001194_pt1 | contig 32936 bp, 27 predicted proteins | sample PEATcosm2014_Bin_42_FD_119769 | JGI IMG/M metagenome (GOLD analysis project Ga0181530, IMG submission 119769) | Peatland microbial communities from MTU Mesocosm Facility, Houghton, MI, USA - PEATcosm2014_Bin10_60_metaG | ecosystem: Environmental > Terrestrial > Soil > Wetlands > Peat | place...
CAAAGATCCTTCGTGCTATAGGGGTCCCTCGACTCCGGCGGCTAAAAGCAGGCCGCCGTCGCTCGGGATGAGACAATATGATTCGGCCACGTACTTCGAGTGTCCCGACATCTAAACTGCTCCACCACCCTGAATCATGCCGCCGGCCCACATCGGGAATTGGAGCCACAACAGATGACGAAATTGCTTGCGGACGCAGTGTTGTAGCAGAACAATAGAAAGCGGTAGTCTCTCCCATCGAGTCTTCTGGCCGGCGACTTCCGCCAGCCAAAGCCTCGCCTGAACCCAGACCCTCCATTACAAAGCACTCCGCAGAAATTCAGGAGCAATGCTATGAAATGGACGGTCTTACTACTTCTCGGACTCGGCCTGATCTTATGCATGGTTTGTGCCGGCTGTAGTTCATCTTCAAACTCCGCCGTTGGACAGCTCACCATAAACACTTCCTCATTGCCGGCGGGCACCGTGGGCACAGCTTATAGCTATTCCATACCGGCCAGCGGTGGTATCCCTCCTTACGTCTGGAGCATGAGCTCAGGTACTTTGCCGGTCGGGTTGAAACTGAGCAGTAAAGGCGTCATCTCGGGTACTCCCGAATCTGCCGGAACGGTCAGCGTCACGGTGCAAGTCATCGACTCAGAAGCAGTACCGCAGGGCGCAACCGCGAACTTCAGCATTGCTATCCAGACCGCGCTAGCCGTCACCAGCCTCTCGCCACCGGCAGGCACAGTCGGCGTCAGCTATAGCACCACCCTCGCCGCAACCGGCGGAGTGAGCCCCTACACCTGGACCCTCCTGAGCGGCAACCCACCGGCGGGATTGCGTCTGAGCGCCGCAGGTGTGATCTCTGGGACGCCCACAACGAGTGGCACGTCCACCTTCACGGTTCAGGTTGCCGACTCGGAATCGACCCAGCAGACAGCCGTCGCCCAACTGAACATCACCGTCAACACCGTCACCATCACTACCCAATCGCTGCCCGCCGGGACCGTCAACGTTCCCTATTCCGCCCCGTTAGCGGCAATTGGTGGCGTGACCCCGTACACCTGGACGCTTTCCGGTACATTGCCTTCTGGACTGAGCCTGAACAGCTCCGGTGTAATTGCCGGCACTCCAACCGCAACCGGCAGTGCCACATTCACCGTGCACGTGGCAGACAGCGAACATCCGCCGGCCACAGCCAGCGCGCAATTGAGCATCACGATCAATAGCACTGGCAACCCGGGAAACCTCCAGGGAAACTATGCCTTCTTCTTGAACGGCTTCAACTCGGCTGGCTCGTGGACCCTGGCAGGGAGCTTCATCGCCGATGGCAACGGGAACATCACCAGCGGCGTTATCGATAGCAATTCCTTCGCCGGGCAGCCCCTCAACACCACGGTCACCGGTACCTATGCCATCCCAGCCACCGGCCTGGGCACCCTCACCCTTCAAGGTCAATCGTGGGGACCCATGACCTTCGCATTTGTCCTGGATTCCACCGGCAATGGCCGAATGATCGAATACGACGACACCACTGGCCTGGGCAGCCGGGGATCGGGTGCCTTGCGCAAGGCGAACTCCAGCGTATTTTCCATCGGCGGGCTCACTGGCTATTGGGCATTCGGCTTAGCTGGAACTGGGTCATCGGGCGAACGCTTCGTGGAGATAGGGCAGTTCAGTGTGGCTAGCGGGAACTTGACCGCCGGATCATGCAATATTAACGACGGTGGTGTTTTCAGTAGCTGCACCTTTACCGGCACTGTGTCATCGGTGGATCCGCTAACCGGCCGGGCCGTCGCCACCATCGAAAGCAGCAACGGCGGTATCCGGGAGGCGATCTATGTGGTTTCCCTGTATGAGTTGGTCCTGGAGCAGATTGGTTCTGTGCTCCTCGAACCTGACTCCTCCGGCAGCGGCCGCACATTGACCTCAGGCGCTGGAAGTCCGCTGCTCGTCGGTTCGGCCCTGGAACAAACCGGCTCTTACAGCAACGCCTCACTGAACAGCACGGTCGTCCTTTACACCCAGGACATCGAGGCTCAGGATGGGCTTGACGAATCCGGCGCGGCAATCATCAGCTTCGATGGCAACGGCAACTTCACCGTAACCGCCATGGACGACGATTTGTCGGGCACCATAACTCAGGATCAATCCTCACAGGGCACTTACTCGGTCGAAGGCAATGGGGGCGTGACTATGAACTGTGGAACTGGAAATTGTCCCGTCGGATTCCTGGTCAACCCGAACAAGGGCTTCTTCCTCGGCACCGGCGCCAACTCCATCTTTGGAATCATGGAACCCCAAACCGGTGGTCCGTTCTCCAATGCATCCCTGGCCGGAAGCTACGCCGGAGGCTCGCTCGTGCCGCTCGACTACGCCAATGCCGGCAATGAGGTGGACCTAGGATCGGCCGATGGTGTCGGCACGCTTACTCTCGATGGAGATTCCAGTTCGTCGGCTGGGCTGGATCAGTGGTCCGGCAACATAGTGAATTACAACATTACTGCCAATGGCAGAGGCACGGGGCAGAATCAGGGCGGAACTCCAGCCGTTGTGTACATGATCTCGCCCACAAGGTGGCTCGTCTTGCAGCCCAAGACGGACGCCAGGGTAGATCTGTATCAGCACTAAGCTCTACAGATTGGACGCTTAGTATTTGTGGTCGAAAAGGAACGCCTTGCAACCGCGCCATCTGGAAACGGTGGCGTCCTTTTCATTTGACTACAACGTGATACTGTGGTATCAGATAGGCATGACTACTGTGGACTCTTTGCGGCGTAGCAGGGCAGGAACGCTGCGGTCAAAACCCTTGATTTTCCGCCCAGATCAGTGCCGAAACTCCGAGAGAATTACCGTCTATCCCGATCCGGATACGAGAAGCGCCCTCAGGCTACTCGTCGATATCGAGAATGAGGATTCTCTGAACTCATTACTCATCTCTATCATGGAGCGCCAGTTTAAGGGCAAGGTCAAAGGGGACCTGCGCAAAGCTATCGTAATGACCGCGCGGCGAAATGAGGTCTCAGCTTCTAAGCTGATACAATCTGCGGCTGAATCCTATATCGACAGGCAGCGGAAGAAATACGCCAACTGGGCCGCTATGCTGGAAGCCGTCAAGGTCAACGAGATAGCAGGGCGCCCTAGCATGATGGGAGTACCTTGGCCGATCTCCGTGTAACCAACGGGTGACGGTTTCCGCGAAAAGCGAACAGCGAAGAGCGAAAAGCGACCTAAATCACCACCGTCTCGTGGTACTCGCCGTACACGTGTCGCATGGCGTCGGAGATCTCGCCGACAGTGCCATTCGCCTCGACCGCTTCAACGATCACCGGCATCAGGTTGCCCGTGCCGCGCGCCGTGTCTTCCACCAGCTTGATCGCGGCCTGCCACTTTGCCTGGTCGCGCTTGGCCCGCAGAACGCGCAGACGCTCCACCTGCTTGCGCTCCAGTGATTCGTCAATGTGCAGCAGCGGGATAGGCTTCTCTTCGTCCAGGTGGAAAGAGTTCACGCCAACCACAATCGCGTCCTTATGGTCGACAGCCCGCTGATACTCGTAAGCAGCATTCTGAATCTCCTGCTGTACGTAGCCGCGCTCGATGGCCTTCAACATGCCGCCCATGGCGTCGATCTTTTCCAGATATGCGAGCGCGTTCGTCTCGATCTGGTTGGTCAGCGCCTCCACATAATAGGAGCCGGCCAGCGGATCGATGGTCTGTGCCGCGCCCGATTCGTAGGCGATGATCTGCTGGGTGCGCAGCGCGATTCGCGCCGATTGCTCCGTGGGTAGCGCCAGTGCCTCGTCAAACGAGTTGGTGTGCAGCGACTGCGTTCCGCCCAGCACCGCCGACATCGCCTGCAACGCCGTGCGTACGATGTTGTTCTCCGGCTGTTGCGCCGTCAATGTCGAACCTGCCGTCTGGGTGTGGAAGCGCAACATATGCGACTTGGCGTTCTTCGCTCCGAAGTGATCGCGCATGATCCGCGCCCACATCCGGCGCGCCGCGCGATACTTGGCGACTTCTTCCAGGAAATTGCTGTGGGCGTTGAAGAAGAACGACAACCGGGGCGCAAACTTATCGACATCCAAACCGGCGTCGATGGCCGCTTGCACATAGGTCATGCCATTGGCGAGCGTGAACGCCACTTCCTGCACTGCCGTGGAACCGGCCTCGCGCATGTGGTAACCCGAGATGGAGATCGTGTTCCACTCCGGTACGTGCTGGTTGGCATACGAGAAAATGTCGGTGATGATGCGCATGGCCTGCGCCGGGGGATAAATATACGTTCCGCGCGCGATGTACTCTTTCAGCACATCGTTTTGTATGGTGCCGGAAAGTTTGCGCGCGTCCCGTCCGCTGCGCTGCGCCGTCACGATGTACAGCGCCAGCAGAATGGCGGCACTGGCATTAATGGTCATCGAAGTGGAAATCTTCTCCAGGTTGATGCCGTCGAACAGCCGCATCATGTCCTCGATAGAATCGATGGCCACGCCCACTTTGCCGACTTCGCCCACGGCGAGTGCATTGTCGGAGTCCAGCCCGATCTGGGTCGGCAGATCGAAAGCCACGCTTAGCCCGGTAGTGCCCTGGCTCAGGAGATACTTGTAGCGCCGGTTTGACTCTTCGGCGTCGCCCATGCCGGCATACTGCCGCATGGTCCACAGGCGCCCGCGATACATCGTCGCCTGCACGCCGCGCGTGTAAGGGAATTGTCCGGGATAGCCGACATCGCGATCGTAATCACAGCCTTCCAGATCGGTGGCTGTGTAAAGCGGATTCACCGTGATATGGGAAGAAGTTTCTTGCGTTTTTTCCGGCGTCAGTACTGCGGTCTTTTGTTTTGTTTCGGCCATGGAAAGTAGGGCCTCGTTATCAAGGGGTGCTTCTATTATGAGCCGGGGCGTCGGCGACCAACTATGACGTGCGTCACAGCGCCGCGCGTCAAAGGTTATTTTCTCCGCGATCTCCAGAACGAACTCACGCCAAAGTAGCCAAAAAGCAGCGCGAACATCGACGCCAGCAGCATCTTTCCGACAGACCCGGTTCCGTTGGTGTGACGATGATATTCACGAGCCGCCGCGGCTGCGCCGACCACCCCCAGCGCCAGGAAGAACAATCCGGTCACTTCCAGCCACAGCACATGCAACACTCGGCCGACGTTCCGGATGGTGACGCTGCCCCCCCGGTACAAGGCCCTGACCAGGCGATTTTCGCCGGTCTTGCGTCCCGCCACCCGTAGCAGGGCGCGCCCTTGCGTGCTGAAATCCGGGGATGGCAAATTGCACCTCTCGCAGCGCCGTCGCTTTCCAACCTCACTATTCTAGCAGCGCGGTTCCCCGCTCCTCTGGCCGCGCACGCGATGGATAGGTAAAACTCTACCCCGGCCTCTGGCATCCTAGTTAGTACAGAGGCGGGTTCGCCCGGGGCAACAAGCTTTCCACGTTCGCTCCAGGTGTGCGAACATTGGGTTAGCGACGGGCCCGCGAAAGGCTCAGGGGACATCATGGACAAGCAACTCAAGAGCATGATTAAGGAGCTGGGTGACGCCATCAATAATTCGCTTTCCGATTCCGAGCAGATCGCCGGAGTGATCTCGCGCATCAAAGCCGGCGGATACGATGTATTCGTCGTGCTGGAGGCCACCATCGGCTTCAACCAGCAGGACGAAAGCGAGGACGAGGAAAGATTACCTGTCGCCCGCCGTTCCTCCGCGAATTTCAAAATGACGTCGCAGGACCTGGAGTTTCTGAAGGCGCTCCGCATCAGTACCAGGGAGGGGAGCTGAGGTCACGGCCAGAACCGTTGCCGCTCACTGGCGACGGTGATGTTGTGTGCTAACATGCGGCTTCGGTTGTAGGGTGGGTGCGCGTCGTTCAAGGCAACAGGTCGTTAAATCGATTGGGGACATTCGCGTTAGGGGCACCGGCAGATGAGAGATACCCTTGGAGTCTTGCTGGCAGGCGGAGCGGGCGAACGTCTTTATCCGCTGACCCGGGACCGCGCCAAGCCGGCAGTCACCTTCGGCGGCATCTATCGCATCATCGATATCACCCTCTCCAACTGCATCAATTCTGACCTGCGACGCATTTACATTCTCACTCAATACAAAGCTCTTTCGCTCAATCGCCACATCCGCGAAGGCTGGGGCAACATCGTTGGCCGCGAACTGGGAGAGTTTATCGAGATTCTGCCGCCCATGAAGCGGGTCAGCGAAAACTGGTACATGGGGACCGCCGACGCGGTGTACCAGAACATTTATTCCATCGGCTCCGAGCAGCCCCGTTATGTGCTCATCCTGTCGGGCGATCACATTTACAAGATGAACTATGACCGGATGCTGCGACAGCACAAGGACTCTGGCGCTGATGTCACCCTGGCGACGATCCTCGTCGATCCCGCCGAGACCAAGCTTTACGGCGTGGTGGAAATCGATCGTACCGGTCGCGTGGTGGGCTTCCAGGAGAAGCCCGAAGTGACCGATTTGCGTTCCCCCTATGATCCGCGCATGGTTTCCGCCTCGATGGGCGTTTACTTGTTCAACACCGACGTGCTCATTCCGGCGTTGCTGAAGGACGCGGAGGATGCCACCTCGCGTCATGACTTCGGACACAACGTGCTGCCACGCATGGTCGGCGACTACAAGGTCTATTCCTTCAACTTTATCGACGAAAACAAGAAGGAAGCGCTTTATTGGCGCGACGTGGGGACATTGGAAGCCTATTACGAGGCCAATATGGATCTGGTCTCCGTCGCGCCGGTGTTCAACCTATATGACACCTCTTGGCCCATCCGTACCCACATGCGCCAATATCCTCCCGCCAAGTTCGTCTTCAACGATCCTGGACGTACCGGCGAGGCGCACGATTCCATCGTTTCCATGGGCTGTATTATTTCCGGGGCAGCGGTCAAGAACAGCGTCCTCTCTCCCGATGTCAGGGTCAACTCCTACGCCCAGGTCGACACCAGTATCTTGTGTTCGCATGTGAATGTCGGCCGCCATTGCCGCATCCGCAAGGCCATTATCGATCGCGATGTCCATGTTCCTGAAGGAACCGTCATCGGCTATGACACCGAAGCCGACCGGCAGAAGTATCACGTCACCGACAGCGGCATCACGGTGGTAACCCGCGACTACTCTCTGTTCGAGAATCCTGTCACGGTGGACTACTTTACCTCGGAGTAGCCATCTGCTATCTCTCTATTCTTAGGACGTTTCAGCAGAGTTGTTGCCGCGACAACGCTCCTGCTCAGTCCTGGATGAGTGTCTAGAGCGAATTTCACAGTGGCTGTATCCGCTTTGAAGGGGCACGCCTTCAGGCGTGCCGAAAAGCCGGGCGCAAGACATCGGCTTTAGCCGCTGAGGGAACGTCCCTCAGGGCCTAAAGGCCGACCTCGTATAGCGCCGATCGGCGCGGCTGAAGCCGCGCCCTTTCAAGGCGGTTACAGCAACCCAGAAACTGCTCAAAACGCGCACTGAAAGGGTGTCTTTTGAAGTGGAGTAGCAAACTGCTCGTGCTCATATGGCTTTGCTTCATGGTGCGGGGCTGTTTCTACTGCGCGTTGCTTCCCGTCTGGGAAGGTTACGATGAGCCCTACCATTTCGCCTTCATACAGTATGTAGCCGCGCATAAGGGGTTACCCGTCCCGAGCACACCGGTATCGCGAGAGGTGCAGGAATCAATGCACCTGCTGCCCCTTTCCTGGGAACAGCGGCTGCATGCTTTGACGCCGCCGATCTACACCGAGGATTCATACTGGCGACTGTCGCCGGCTGACCGTCACGCGTTGCAACAACAGGTCCTCGCTGTGCCGCGGGAGTGGGGAAGGGAAACGGGCACAACTCCAGCCTTGTACGAAGCGCAGCAGGTGCCACTCTACTACTGGGTAATGGCTGGTCCTCTCGGCCTCGCAGCGCAGTGGTCATTGCCGGCCCGTGTTTTTCTCGTCCGCATTCTTGGCGTGCTGATGGCGTCTTGGTGCATTCCTTTCGGCTATGCGGCCGCCAGGATCTGCTTCAGCAACCAGGCCCATGCCCTCGGTGTTGTTGCCGTGATCACCTGCATGCCTGAACTCATGATCGACATCTGCCGGGTGTGCAACGACAGCCTGGCAATCGCATTCTATTCGCTGCTGACCCTGCTTCTACTGCTGGCGGTCAGGCCGGGAGGCTGCAAGTGGTCTGTGCCGGCAGGCATTGTGCTTGGCCTTGGCCTGGCGACGAAGGCTTATTTCCTGTTTGCCATTCCTGCATTCATAGCGGTAGCTCTTTGGTCGGCTATCCGCAACAAAGACGAGCGAACGCGCGTCATCGTAAATTCTGCGCTGGGCCTGCTGGTCGCCGCGTTCATCAGCTTCGGCGTTTACTGGCGCAATCATGTGGTCACCGGCAGTTGGTCGGGAGAGCAGGATGCCGCGGTTGCAGCGCATAGATCGCTCTTGCAGTTGATCGTCACCATCCGGCACGTGGACTGGTACAACGGCATCAACTCCGTGCTCATCTCGCACGTATGGTTCGGCGGCTGGAGCTTCCTCAAGTTGGGCAGACGGGTCTATAAACTATCCACGCTGGTAACGGCGGTAGCGATTTTCGGAGTGGTGAAAACCGTCATCCGGCAGAAGCCGCTGCCGTCCGCGCTCATTGTCCCGCTGAGCTTGTATCTGTTCTTCTGGATTGGGCTGCTGTGCAATATCCTGGCCATCTACATCTCGCTGGGCGTATCAGCTTCTTCCTGCGGATGGTACTTGTACGCGGTGATCGTGCCGGAAATCCTATTGCTGGCCTACGGTCTCTTCGCCGTCGTCCCGTTACGCTGGCGAGGGAGCGTGCTACCGGCGCTCGTCTCCGGGTTCGCTGCCATCGATCTGTACAGCGTTCACGCGCTCCTGGTTCCCTATTACACAGGCGTGATTTGCCATTCGGGCGCCAGCGACTTCGTTCGGCCAGTGAAGTTTATGCAGCTTGTGCATGCCGGTCCGCATTTGCTGCTGGAGCGACTGACCGCGAATCGGCCGGCGGTACTCGAGCCGTGGGGAATTGCGCTGCTCTTTCTCGCGTATTACGCTGCCACGCTCGGGACCGTCGTGATGACGTACGTCATCAACCGTTCCGGCCATATGCTCACACGAGTGGACTCTGACGGGGAAGCGGGCGTCGTCCAGCACGCTCCACTCAATCGCTAATCATTCGAGCCTTCACCGCGATGGCGCCGATGCACCACAACAGTGCGTCTTCCACATGTTCGCGAAGCGAATTGCTACTGAAGATGTCTCGCAACTGCGCCCGCTCCGTGAGGCGCGCCGTCAGTTCGGTCAGCAATCCTTGATAGCGATCGGGCATGTGCAGCTTCGTCGCCCGCACTAGATCATCGAACACCAGCAGGCAATCGAGTACCACGCCGTCGGGGTCAGTGTCTTGCGAATTCACCAGGTGCAAGGCCTCAGCGACATCGCAAAACGTCTCGATTTCTTTTGGAGCGGGGCCTAGCTGGGCCAATTCAGCATCAAGGACCAGCGCCGTTGCCCCGAGTTCCACATGCGTGAAGAACAGCACACGTCCGTCGCATGTGATCGGGCGCTCATTGTCGCCACCGACTGCCAGCAAGGTGTAGAACTGCGCACCGTCGTGGTCGCCGTCCAGACGAAAGCCGACCAGCACCAACTCTTTGTGGGAATGTTTCTGTCCCGAAGGAAAAATGGGCAACTCGGACATGGGGAAATAGTACAGTTGTCAGTGCCCAGTTGCCAGTCGTCGTTAGCCGCGGTGCATTAGCTCTGAGCCCGCCGTAATCGTCGAGCCGGCACCGTGCCATGCAACTGTTTCCGACCGTTGCTGACAACCGGCAACGGCCAACTGACAGCTGGCCACTGGCAACTGATTTCCCGCAACTGCCTTTCGGCAGTATCATCTATTAACAGACATGGGAAACACCTTTAAGACAGCGTTACTGCTGACCGCGTTGACTCTTTTTCTGCTGTTCATGGGGCAGATTTTCGGTGGTCAGCGGGGGCTGGTGATTGCCTTCAGCGTGGCCGTCATCATGAACTTCGTCTCTTATTTCTTCAGCGACAAAATCGCCCTCAAGATGTATAGGGCCCAGCCGGTCACACGGGAGCAGTTGCCTCGTGCCTACTCCGTGGTTGAACGCCTCACACAAAAGATGGGCATCCCCATGCCCAAGATGTACGTGATTCCTTCCGATTCGCCGAACGCGTTTGCCACCGGCCGCAACCCGCAACACGCGTCCGTAGCCATGACCGAAGGCATCCTCAACCTGCTGAGCGACGAAGAATTGGAAGGCGTGCTGGCGCACGAACTCGGACACGTGAAAAACCGCGACATCCTCATCAGTTCAGTTGCGGCCACGCTGGCCGGCGCTATCACCATGTTGGCCCGCATGGGATATTGGGCATCTCTTTTCGGAGGTATGGGTAATCGCGAGGAGGGCGAGCGGGGCGGCGGTTTTGTTGCGCTGCTTATGCTGATCCTTGCTCCCATCGCGGCAACGCTCATTCAACTCGCCGTATCGCGCTCTCGTGAATATCAGGCTGATGCCACCGGTGCGCAACTCACCGGTAATCCTTATGCGTTGGCCAGCGCGCTGAAAAAGCTGGATGCCTATTCCAAGCGCGTCCCGCTCCAGGCCTCACCCTCCACCGCCCACCTCTTCATCGTTGCGCCCCTGTTGGGCGGTGTCAGCTTTGCAAACTTGTTTTCAACTCACCCGCCGATCGCCAAGCGCATCGAGCGACTGACAGGACGTCCGGCCGAGCTCGATTACTGAGAGATTCATTCTTGGCGATTGAGAAGAATGCCAGCCAACAGCTCTCTTCGTCGCTATCCCACAATGTGGGATATGACGAAGATGAGCCTTAGGAAACTGTTGGTCATCGATGTCGTTGCTTGTGGAAAACACCCCTCTTGCGGAAATGGTCTCGCGATAATCACCCTCGCAAGTCGAAGAAAAGACGGCTACAAATTGTTGAATGCATTTTGAGTGCCACCAAATGACGGCTGCATATTTACAATATGCGACCGAAAGGTCCATAATTAGAGCGTTGCGAAACCTTCGAAAACAGGCCCTACTTCCAAAAGAACTGGTATTTTCCCTATGTCTCACATTGTGGGAGGAGCATTTATGGCAGCAACTTCCGATCCGGCGACAGAAGCTGATCATCGCGAGCGCATCTGGTTCTTTCCGCATAAATTCTGGCAGGTTACCAAGAACATGCCCAAAGATGAAGCGGCGGACCTGATGGCCGAAGTCGAGCGCTACGCTGCAGCCGGCGATGTCCTGGCACTGAGCAAGTATCCATTCGTATTTGTTGGTGATCCCTACAAGAAAAAGAGCAGAAGCCCGGCAGCCTGAATTTTATTCCTGCGATCGCGGGACTGCGGCGGGTTTGTGGCCGCAGTCTGATAGTTCACGAAGAAGCGGCTGCTCTTGCCGGCATGGCACGGACCATGATCGGGAGGCGCGATGTTATCTCCAGAAGATATCGCGCCCGAGCGACGCGTTCTGCGCCTCGGCTTATTCGTCGCAGTCCTTTTCCGTACACCACCAGAAAACCGTTCTTCCGTTCGATCGCCACGCTGGAGATGCTCCCGTCGTGTGCCTCATCGAATGCGTTTGCCAGCCGCAGGATTGCAATCAACGGCATCAGCTCGGCCCGTCGCTTGGCACTGAGTCCCACAAACGAGGAGTTGGTCGCCAGAGGCAGTGCGCCGCGATGATAACGAACCAGCACTGCGACACAGTGCATTTCTTCTTCGCTCCAGCCCAGCGGAGGCCTCAGTCTGACGACCATGCGATATCCGCGTTTCGGGTGTGCGCCGCCGCCTCCGCCCACCCTCTTGCCTTTTCCTACTTCATGCAAAATGGCGGCAGCTTCCAAAATCCGCCGGTGTTCAACTCGCGCGGAAAGAACCTCGCAACGCGACAGTCCGTCGTAAAGTTGCAGTGCGATTTGGGTGACGCGGGCCGAGTGCGCCACATCGGGATCCAGAAACGAAGCCCAGCTCCGCAGCTTCTCCAGCGCAGCTTTCTCCAGTACATGCCCGCCGGGCAGTTCGGAACGCCACACCTGCCAGACCGAATGTTTTCCCAACATCTTGTGACGATAAAGATCCAAACGCTTCTGCCGTTCCTCTGCGATTCGTTTCTGCCACCGCAAACGTTCGTCTGCAGGGATGTCAGCTCGGACTCGTATCAGCGCGCGCAAAACATCCAGATCGTGGACGTCGCCCAGAGCATCCTGCAACTCGCGCAGATCCTTGGCCCATTTTTCATGCCGCTGCGGCAGGAAGTTCTCCACCGTGTAACGGAATCGTTTGATCCCGATTCTCAGTTGGTGGTAGCCAACTTGGCTGCGGTTGCGCAGCGCGCGTCGGTGCAGCTCGCGCGCCTCCCTCCAGCGCTCCAGCGCGAGATGCTGAAACACCAGGCCTTCCAGTGGAATTCTGCCGGTCCGTTTTGCCAGATGCGCGTTCAGGGACGCCCAGCGCTTGCGATCGAAACGGGCGAGGGCGTCTTGGGCAGCCAGCTTGAGCGCAGTTTCTTTCTGCCCCAGCGCGGCGGACAAACTCTCGCCCACCGGATCGCCAGGTTGGGAAAGCTTCGCCACCCACTCCATCATGACTTGCGTGTCGCGTAGCTCGCCCAGGCTGCTGAACAGCGGCTTGGCGTGCCGCTTCATCTGCTTCCATGCCGGGTCCGGATCAATAGAGAGAAAACCATCCGCCATGGAACGGCAGCGCCGGATTGCGACTCGCAAGTCATGCACAGGATCGGCGGCGAAACCCGCGCTGGCTTTATCGCATTCTTCCAAAACACGGTTAGCCCAATGGGCCAGCCCCGCCTTTTTTTCCTGGGGATGAGAACCTGGCAGCATGAAAGGGTGACCTGATGAAGTTATACAGCGATTTGTGCGCGAAGGGACAAACGAAATAATTTGCAGCGGGTCCGGCGCGAGATGCACTCGCAGCCTTAGAGATAAACGCGTTCGGCGCTGCGGATAGCGCGATAGCGTTCGAACACCCTGCGATCGCTCTCCAGCCCAAGGACGGATTTGATGCTGCTTCCCCGGAAGGTGTGCGAGAGCATTCTCCACCAATTGCGAAGCACAAACAGCGGGTCATGCGCAATCACTGCCGGGATGTGCCGGGTCTTCATCCAGCGTTCGGCGCGCCACCTTACGTACTCGATCTCTTCTGGTTCCAGATGCTGCGTGGCAACGACGGCAGTGGTGCCATCGTACTCTTCCAGCCGTTCGATCTTGATCAGGTTGCGGGTGCGAAAATCTTTCGTCATCGGCGTGCCCGGATAAGGAGTCGGATGCTGGATGTAGGGCCAATCGACATATTTCCGGGCAAAGTCCAGATTTTCTGCAATCGATTCACGCGTGTCATCGGGGTTCCCCACGATCAAGCCGCCCACCACATACATCTTGTTTTTGTGCAGGTGCTCGATCGCGCGCAGTGTGGCATTTCCCGCTTTGCGTCCGGCTTCGCGAAATTCGTTTTTGGCCGCGGCTTTCAGGAACTGGAGATCGTCTTCGAGAATGTTTTCGATGCCCAGAAACACATAACGGAATCCCGCCCGACGCATCAGCGGCGCCAGCGTATCGCCATGCATCGCGATGGGCGATGTCATCGCCTGCACCGTGTAAGTAATGTCATTCAGCCCGGCATCGATGATGGCCTGGCAGAGCGCCTCAAACCGTTTGATATTGAGGCTGATGTTGTCGTCGACGATGAAGATGGCGCGGGCGCCGTGGTCGCGCGCGTCGCGAATGTCAGCCAGAACGCGATCGAACGTGTAGGTGTGAAAGTTGCGGCCGCGCATCTCGATGATGGAGCAAAAGCCGCAATCGAAGGTGCAGCCGCGAGAAGTCTCGATCACATCAACCGGGCGTCCCATCATGGTGTAGTTGTTCAGCACCCGCGCGTTGCGCTTGGGTAAGCGAATCTCATCGCCCTCCAGGCTATGTACCGGTCGCGAAGGATTTTCGTGCCAGCCATCCTCCGTTCGATACGTGAGCCCGAGAATTTTGTCGAAGCTGCCGCCGTTTTCCATGGCCCGCAGCAGCTCGCGGAAGGTGATTTCCCCTTCGCCCCGCACGATGTAATCAACGCCGTTTCCGTTTTCCATGTAAGCCGCGGGCGCCAGGCTGGGATCGTAGCCGCCCACGATCACGCGCACGTCCGTACGCAGCGAGCGCACCAGGGCGACGATCTGCATCGCGGTCTTGCGCTGGAAGGTCATCACCGACAGTCCCACAATGTCAGGGTTGTGCTCACGCACGAGTTGGTCAACTGTCTCGCGAACTTCGTCCTGTACCAGGATCAGGTCTGCGACCGCGACTTTGTGATGCGCGTCGACATTTCCGGCCAGCGAGCACAATGCTCCGTTGGGCATCCGCACCGCGACGGTCGGCATGTGCTCGAACGAATCGGGCATGGAGAGAAGGAGAACGTTCATCGAAGCGCTCCTGCGACCTTGCGGTTTTCCCCACAACGCGGAACGACTGTGGATACATGCTACACCGAAACGGGCGGAAAGTGGTCGCGGAAATGCGGGTGGTCATCTCCATAGCGACCCGGTAGAAGCGGCGTAAATCAGGTTGGATCGGCCGAGCCTTGCAGGGAGGGCTGGCCGATCCAGAGCTGGTTGCTCAGTCGTACGATGAGGCTGGGAGCAGGCATTCCATTCAGTCTCGATTGAGCCTCGTTGTAGGGCCCCACGAAGCGCAAGGCCGCCGGCAACCTCGGATAGATCCGTCGAAGCCACCACAATGCGCGTGCCGCCGCGTGCCGCTCCGGCTCCCCGTAGGTGAACTGAAACTCCTCACGAAAGCGAGGTGGCAACAGTTCCGTGGTCAGCGCGCGGTACCAGAACGGCGGCCGCAATTTCGATCCGGCGCCATCGCGGAGCTGGTGCGCCATCTGGCGAGTGACCACGCTGACGCCCAGCATGTCCGATTGCAATGCGGACTTCATGTACAAATTGAAGCTGGACCAATCCTGCGGCAAGTACTCGCGGGAAATACCGAAGAGCGCAGCCGTCCTTCGGCTTTCGGCATAGTATTGCTCTCGCTCCGCAGCGCTCAGCGGTGGCAGCACGAGTTCATAGGCGAGCAGAGCGTTATCGATTAGCGTTGCATCGACCCAGCAGAGCGCGGAGAGTTCGTTGGCTTCATACCATGTTCCTTGCGCGAATCGGCCCGTTGTCTCTGTGAGTTTGCCGCGAATGCTCTGGTGCCGGTGGTGTAGATGTCGCGCCGCCGCCAGGGCTTGCTCGACCGAGCCGAACGACATCGTGAACATCACGCGGAAGGTGTGGTGGAAGCGGCCGATGGGATCGCTCAGGGTACGGGAGTGCTCGGTGATCGCAGCGGCGACCCATGGATGGGCAAGTTGCAGCAGCGCGGCCCGCCCCGCTGCCAAAAATAATGCCGATTCCCGGTTGATTTTCCAGCTGATCGAGTCCGGGCCAAAGAGGCCTTGGGAGCCATCCGGCGTGGATCGCTTGAGCTCTCCCAGCAGCTCTTCCAAATCGCCCGCGGAAACGAATTGAGCGACGGCCTCCGCCATACGTTTCTATGCTATCGCCAAAGGCAAGCAAGTCAGACTCAGCCGCACAAGAAAAATCCAGCCAAGGTATGCAACCCCTGGCTGGTGAAGCAGTCGGCTCACTCAGGAGATCTCAGCAATCCCTATCGGCCGAATTGGCGGAAAGGCTTAGGGATTAGATTGCCAGCCGGCCGGTTGACGCCTTTTCGCCTAAACGAAACCGGCCGCGTGTGCGGCCGGTCCGGTTCACGAAGAGTGAAGTGCTCGCTAATCGCCGTAAACAGCCTCTCGCTCTTCCACGGCTGGCACCGGCTGAATACCGCCGATGCTTCCGAGTGGAATAAATCCTTCCTGGCTGATCGGTTTTTCGCCCAGCACATGCTCTTTGTACAGGGCCATCATTCGCGCCTTCTCGGCGTCCGCCTTCACCTTCGCGTCGCGAGCCTGGAACTTCTCCTGGCGCGCATTCTTGGCGATGCCCAGCTTGTCCAGCGTGTCGTTGGCTGCCGCGTTGACGTGCTCTTCCACCAGCTTCAGCGTGTGTACGGTGGTTTCCAGTCCGACCTTCTTGCCGCCGGCGAAGATTTCGTGACGCCCATGCTCCTCGTACCACTTTGTCAGAGTTGCTGTCATGTGCATCTTCTCTACGATATTGCGCCAGCCCACACCGGTGTTGTAGGCGCAGAAGCTGATCTCGCCTTCCTGGGTGGCGTAGGGAATGATGCACTGCTCGGTGCGGCGGAAATCGTAGTTGAACAGGTCCTGGAACCACATGCCGGCGACGAACAGGAAGTTCCAGCGATCGCGGCGGCGGCGCTGGATGTCGGTCTCCGTGCGGTCGCCGCTGACCTTGCCGTAATCCTTGCCGGTCGCGCCGAACGTTTTATCGAACTTCTTCAGCAGGTCGGTAAATTTGAAATGCTTGGGCGACTTAAATGGATCGTAGTTCTTCAGCAGCGCCAGCGTCATGCCTGCAATTGACATCCACTTGCCGCGGGCCGCGTCGTTCACCTTCGCGATGTCTTTCGCGATGGTGTCGCCGTTGAGGAACGCTGTGACCGGGACTGCTTCCTTGGTTTCTTTGTCGATCATGACGGCCATTCCGACACCGCAATTCGGATGGCAACCGCAGCTCAGCGCGCCCCAATCCTTATCGGGCCCGTGAACCAGATCGGCCCAATCGGAGAAGGTGCTCATGAACGAAATCGGGAACCAGTCGCGCGTGGGCTCGCCTAAGCCGGTCTGGTCCTTCACATCGTGCGCCAGATGAGAGAGCGTGTAGCGCTGCGCCTGTCGCCGCTCATCGGTGATCGCTTCATCGCGTCCAGTGAACGATACCGGCTGGAAGGACAGAAACGAGATGCGCTTGGGATTGTCGAGCGCAAACTGAATGATGCGGCCCACCTGCTCGTTGTTCAGGTCGTTGACGATGGTCACCACGGGCACGATCTCAACGCCTGCCTTATGCAGGTTCTCGATCGCCTGTAACTTCACGTCGAACAGATTGCCGACCAGGCGATGCGAGTTGGCGGCGTTACCGATGCCGTCGAACTGCAAGTACGCATAGCGCAGGCCCGCTTCCGCCGCCTGCTTGGCGAACTCAAAACTCTTGGCGAACTCGATGCCATTGGTGGCAGCCTGCACGCTGTTGTAGCCGACCTTGCGCGAGTACGCGACCGCATCGAGGAAGTACGGCGACAGCGTAGGCTCGCCACCGGAGAACTGCACCGACATCTGGCGCCGCGGCTTGATGGTGATGGCGTTGTCGAGCATGGTCTTGATCTCGTCCCACGTCAACTCATGGACGAAGCCAACCTGGTTGGCGTCCATGAAGCAGGGATCGCACATCATATTGCAACGGTTGGTGAGGTCGATGGTCAGCACCGACCCGCGGCCATGCAGCACCGTGCTGGAGCCGTGATGATGCAGGCGCTCGTCGTTGTGGGCGCGGATGTCGCGGCCCGGAAAAACTTCCTCGAGATGCTTGAAAAACTTGGTATCGATGGCCATCACATCTTCGAAGTGGCCATGTACGGGGCAGTCCTTCACCATCAAGATCTTGCCGTCGCGCTCGACGATCTGCGCTTTGATCTCGCCGGCTTTCTCGTTCATCAGCACTTCGACCGGCAGCTTGCCGTCGATGATTTGCTGGCGGATTTCCGGCACGCACTTGGGACAGAGTGAGTCAGTGGAGCGCGGCCAGCCCAGCGGCGGCTTCGACTTCTGATATGACTTTAGTAACGGCTTGTCTGACCACTTGGGCGTAAACGACGGGTTAGGATGGATGCTGTTCAGTTTGTCGAAGACTACCCATGCGCCTTTGGCGGCAACGGTGACAGCCTTTTCAACATACTTTACGGGTTTGTGCATTTACCCCTCTGAAAGTTATGATCGTGGTTGCCCGCCCACACGGGTCACCCACACTGGTCCACTGTTACTAAGGTAATAACCTGGGTTCAAAAGGGCCAAGCAGGATGGGCTAAATGGGTACATTTAGCCGCTCAGCGGGACAATGACACATTGAATGGTGATCCAGATCACAGAGCTATGTCATTGAAAAGCAAGGCTGTGGATTACTGCGACTTCCACTGATATGCGCCCGGTTGCGGCAGGCCGACGTGTGCCAGCACGCGATTAGCAAACTCGCGGGCGATCTCGTCCGTCGATGCCGGCTGGAAGTAGAAAGCGGGGATGACCGGGAAGATGATTGCTCCCGCCTCGGCAGCGAGTGTCATGTTACGCAGATGAATACGATTGAACGGCGTTTCTCGCACACAGAGGACTAGCGGTCGCCGCTCCTTCAGGCAGACATCGGCGGCACGCTCGATAAGATGAATGGCCATGCCATTGGCAATCCGCGCTAGCGTTCCCATGCTGCACGGCAGGACAATCATGGCGTCGGTCGCGTACGAGCCGCTGGCGACGTTGGCGCCAATGTCGTCATTGTTCTGTTGCTGGATCTTGCCTGCCATCCGTCTCAGGAGCTTGGTTACAACTTCACTGCGGCCTGAGACGCCGAGTTCTTCTGCCATCACTCGCAGGCCACTGTCGGAGATGATGAGATTGATGGTTCCCACTCGCTCGTCGCGCTCCAGCGCATCCAGCAGGTGCTTCGGCAGAATCGAGCCGCTGGCGCCGGTGATGGCGACCGTCAAGATTCGGGGCGCTGAATTGGTCAGAGCTGTCATCTGGCGCGCGTCGCAGTTTTGTTCTGGCGAGAGAGAATTCGCCGTTGAACCCTCACATCCTACCACCCGTCCCACTTGAAACTTGAAACTCGAAACTGGAAACTAGTCGAAGCATGGAAGCCAGGTCGCTCAAGAAGCTGTTCGAGCAGGTGAAGCGAGGCAAGATCTCGTCCGACGAAGCTGTACAGAGACTGCGGCATCTTCCCTTCGAAGACCTCGGGTTTGCCAATGTCGATCACCACCGCGCGCTGCGCGTCGGCATGCCCGAAATCATCTTCGGGCCGGGCAAGGAACCGAAACAGCTAGCGGAGATCTTCGCACGTCTGGCGGAGCACGGTCGCAATGTGCTGGCCACACGGGTTTCGCCGGAGCAAGTCCGCGCCGTTAAGCGCCGATTCCGCCATGCCGAATCACACGAACTGGCGCGCGCCATCACTCTGACGCGTGACGAGACGATTTACGGCAAAGGCCGCATACTTATTATTTCCGCTGGTACGGGCGACATACCCGACGCCGAGGAAGCACTGGTTACTGCGCAGATCATGGGCAACGAGGTGCAGCACGTATACGATGTCGGAGTGGCGGGTATTCATCGCCTGCTGGCGCGTCGCGAGGCCCTGACCCAGGCGCGCGTCATCATCGTCTGCGCGGGAATGGAAGGCGCGCTGCCCAGCGTTGTCGGAGGGTTGGTTGGCGTGCCCGTCATCGCAGTTCCGACCAGCGTAGGATACGGAGCTTCCTACAACGGAATTGCAGCATTGCTGGGGATGCTGAACTCCTGCGCCTCGAATGTCACCGTGGTCAACATCGACAACGGTTTCGGCGCAGGATATGTAGCGTCGATCATCAACCGGCTGGAATAGGTGCAGTCCAAACGAAAACGGCAGAACCGAAGTCCCGCCGGTTGTAGGTTTTGCTGACGGCTGAGAGCTGACGGCTGACAGCTGCTCTTCTACAACAGCTCCTCATTCCAGTTCTGCAGGAAGCTCTTCACTTCGGCCATGAATTGGTCTGCGACGGCGCCGTCAACCACCCGATGATCATAGCCAAGGCTGAGATGCACCGTGGAGCGAATCGCGATCGAGTCAGCGCCGTCGGCATCGGTTACCACCATAGGCTGCTTGACGATGCCGCCTACGCCCATGATCGCCACCTGCGGCTGGTTGATGATCGGCAGGCCGAACATCGCGCCAAAGGTTCCGGGATTGGTGATGGTGAACGTACCGCCCTGCACCTCCTCGGGTTTCAGCTTCTTGGTGCGGGCACGCTCGCCCAGATCGCTGATGGCGCGCTGCAAGCCGACAAAACTGCGCTCCTCGGCGCCCTTGACGACGGGCACGATCAGCCCCCAATCCAGCGCGACGGCGATGCCGAGATTGATGGAAGCGTGATAGTGAATGTTGTCGCCCTCGACCGACGAGTTGATGATGGGCCACCTGCGAACGCCGTGAATGACCGCGCGCGCAAAGAACGGGGTGAAGGTGAGCTTGTTACCGGTGGCCTGCTCGAACTTGCCCTTCATGCGCTCGCGCAGCTTCACGATGCGGGTGACATCGACCTCGAAGACGCCGTGCACGTGCGCGCTGGTGTGCTTCGACATCACCATGTGCTCGGCAATCTTCTTGCGCATCACTGACATGGGCACGACATCGCCTGGGGTAACGCCGCCGACCGGCTGCAGCGGAGTTGTGACCGCAGGAGCGGCGGGAGCCGCAGGCGGAGCGTACGCAGGTGCTGGCGGGGTGCTGGGCGCCGCGGCGGGCGCGCCTGCGCCGTGCTTGGCGATGAAAGCTTCGATGTCGTCTTTGGTGATTCGCCCGCCCACGCCCGTACCTGAGACCTTGGTCAGATCAACGTTGTTCTCTTTGGCGATGCGCCGGACCAGGGGACTTGAGCGCACGCGCTCGGCGCCAGCGGTCTCGTCTAATTCCTGCACCTTGCCCTGCTGCTGGCGCTCCAACCCTTCCTTTTCGTCGGTGGCGAGATCGGCGGGGATGTTGCGCATCATCGGCTGTTCGCCGCTGGGAGGCTGCGCCGCTTCGGTCTTCACCGCGCGGCTGCCGTCGCCGCCAGCCGCTGGCTTCGCCGGCTGGGCCGGCGCAGAAACAGCTGCGCCTTCCTCGGCTATGGTGCCAACGACGGTGTTTACCTGGACGGTATTCCCCGCCTGCACCTTGATGTCCTGCAAGGTTCCGGAAGCTGGCGCAGGAATCTCGGCGTCAACTTTGTCGGTAGAGATTTCGAACAGCGGCTCGTCGCGCTGGACTTTTTCGCCGGGCTGCTTGAGCCACTTGGTGATGGTCCCTTCAAAGATCGATTCCCCCATCTGGGGCATGATGACATCTGTCGGCATATTTTCCTTCCGCGGGGTTCCAGATGGAACTCAACGTTGCAGCAAACTTCTGATTATATCGCGGACAAACGGGCCGCATCGCGGCGCTACACATGCCTGCACTGATCTAGATAAGCACCCACGTGCCGGCCAGCCGAACCCCATTACGGCGCGGCCGTGCGGCTTGCCTTTGCTGATCACGACCAAGTAGCGCGCCAAAGCACGCACCCGGGGTCCGAACGGGAAACGTGAACATCGCCCATCCCCATCCTGTATCTTATTAGCTGCGCGATGTTGGCTCCTGCTCAGATCATCTGTGTCACCGTGTTCACGCTGGCTTGTGCGGTTATGTTCTATGCGCTGGTCGGCTATCCGCTGCTGCTCGATTCTCTTGCCAAGCGCGCCAACAATCCGGTTCACAAAGATGACAAGCTGCGCACGGTTTCCTTCGTTATCGCGGTCTATAACGGTGAGAAATTTTTGGAGCGCAAGCTGAAGGCCATCTTCGCCCAGAACTATCCCCGCGAGCTGATGGAAATTTTAGTTGTCTCCGACGGCTCGACCGACCGCACCGACGAAATCGCGCGTAGCTTCGCCAATCAGGGCATAAAGTTTCTGCGCGTGCCGCACGGCGGGAAAGCGGCGGCCCTCAATGCTGGCGTGCCACTGGTGTCGGGCGAGATCCTGGTCCTCAACGACGTGCGCCAGACGCTTGATCGCGAATGCCTGCGCAATGCCATTGCCTGCTTCGGCGATCCCAAGGTCGGCGCCGTAAGCCCGCAGACCATCATCGTGCAAGGCGAGACTCACGAGGAGACGACCACCAGCCTCTACTGGCGCTACGAGCACTGGATTCGTCTCCGGCTGACCCGCATTGACTCGACGTTCGGGACTAGCGGCGCTTTTACAGCTATGCGGCGCTCGCTCTGGGTGCGGCTTCCACCCGGCACTTTGCTGGACGATGTTTACGTTCCGCTGAGGGCGTTCTTTCAGGGCTACCGCATCCTCTACGAGCCGACTGCCACAATGTATGACTTTCCCACGGCCTTGCACTCGGAGTTTCGGCGGAAGGTGCGGTTGCAAGCGGGCCTGTATCAGATGCTGAAGATTATGCCCGAACTGTTGAGCTCGCGGAACCGGATGCGGCTGCACTTTCTCTCCGCGAAGTACGGACGCATCGTCATACCCTATTGCTTGATCGCGGTGGCGCTGGCGACGATTGGTTTACCGCCGTATTGGCGAGCGGCGGCGGCTTGGGGACAGGTGCTGTTCTATGGCCTTGCGGCCTTGGACGCCGCCGTGCCTGACGGTGTGGTACTGAAGAAACTGACTTCGCCGATACGCACATTTGTCGTGCTCATGGCCGCCTCGCTGGCCGCGGTGCGGGTTTATTTCGTGCCGCCCGCCAGCCTATGGAAGGAAGCTTCGTATCGGGCGTCTATCGCGGAGCAGGCCCACTCATCGGAGCCAAAGGTGCCCACCGGCACCGGAGGGCGAAAAAAATCGTTAAACTAGGGCGTCCTACTTACGCCACCGGTCAAACAGCTCCCACCAGATCAGCTTCTGCCACTCGGTGAGGTAGGTCTTTGCCCATTCGCGATTCTTCCACCACGGCTGCCCGAAGTAGAAGTCGTTCTTGGCCGCGGCGGCGCTCCAGTGATACTGCGGTAGCCGATTGCGAAAGATCGACAGCGCGCGCCGGGTGTGATAGTCATCGGTGGCTACGATGACGGAACGGGGCGGAGGTTGAAGATGCTGGAAACAAGCGTTCACTTCGTCCGCTTCTTCCTTGGTCGAATCGCCGTTGATCGGGCAAACACTGACCTGCGAGGCATTTTGGCCCGCGCTGCGGGCCACCAGATCGGCCGCCAGATCGGGGTACGAATGCCCATAAGCGACGCCGGTTGTGGCGTCCAATACCAGATTTTGCGCATAGCCGGAGCGGAGCAGTTCCATCCCGCGCCAATAACGGTTATCGGCTTCGGATCCCGCCAGCACCACGATGGCGTCCGACTTCTCCGGATTATTCACCACCAAATAACCGCCGGGTTGAAAGAAGACCAAGGCGCAGATCAGGATGAGGGCCAAGAGAACGAGGAACAGACGTTTCATGTTAGGTGGGCCTTGAGTCAGTATTAACCCTACCACGGTACGAAACGGTCCAGAACCTGTCTAATCGTGTGGTGGCAAAGGTTCCGGCCATTGCACAACGACGACCCGCCCGTCAGTTTCGCGCTCCAGCACGGGCGCGTATAGCCCAAGCGACTTGCGTTGCCACCACATCCCGGTGGCGCGCTTCTCGGCCATCGTAGTAAACCAGTATTGCCGTAGCACGGCGCGCACTTGCTTAGGCGGGGCTTGCGGAAACGGATTCCCCGCAAACAGGGCGAGCACATCCGGCGCTCCGGCCAGCAAGCGCTCCTCGGTACTGGGCACGATGAGGTTCTCGCGCCACCCCCCCAGCGACGCAAACCACAGGTTCCAATCAAAGCGTGGCTGATAGGGCGCATAGATGCGCGGTCTCTGGGCCGGGTCCTGCGGCTTGTAGCGGAAGGGATACGCTGTCCAATTCTGCCCGTCGTCTGAACCTTGAAATTCGATCTCATAGCGGCCGCGAGTCATCACCGCAAACAGTCCGTAGCGGTTGGCAATTCGAAACGGTTCCAGAGCCGCAATCGGCGATATCGGGAGCGGCAGGTGCGGCGAAAACATCCAGAGCATCTGCACGGTTGTGGCGTAGAAGAGCCAGAGCAGCATCGCGCTGGCGAGGGCCAGCTTGAATGCGGCAAAAGGACGTACGCTGCGAGGCGACCGCGTAGCTTGATCTGTTGTCGCCTGCGACTCCGCGTCCGATGGGGTCGGAGGCGGAGTTGAGGCCGGAAGCATGACGTGCTTCCAGCGCGCAGGCGTGAAACGCAAGAAGAAACGATCGTCCAACAGCAGAAATCCCAGTACCAGAACGAGGTAGTTCAGAAATGTGTAGTTGGCCGTAAGGATGACGGGAATCTGCCATGCCGTCACAATAAAGAAGCAGATGATGCGCCAGCGCCGTGGCAGAAACAGCATGAACACCAGGCCAAGCTCAAGTACCAACGTGGCTCCGGTTGCGAAGGCGTGAAACCAATGCGGCATGTGTTGCACATACCAGCCAACCCAGGTAGGCAGCGGGCCGTTCTGGTAGTAGTCGTCCATGGCGGTGAAGTGGCGCCACTCGGGATCGCCGCTGGCCAGCCTCACCACGCCGGATTCGAAGTAGATGCGAAACCACTCCCACTGCAGGAGGAAAAGGCTGGCCCGCGAAGGCGGACTGTTTCTGCCCAAGCCGGGCCAGAGTCCCGACGGCGCGAAGAACAGCGAGATGAATCCCGCCTCCAGCAGCATGCCGTCAGATTGATAGCCGGAAAAATCCTGCGCCGCTGCTACAAAAGAAAGAAAACAGACGAAACAAATCAATAGTGTCACTCGCGGCCAGACGTTCAGCACCAGCAGCAGGGACGCAATCATTCCCACCCAGCAGATCACGCCCAGCATGTGGTCGCTGCTCGAGAACCAGAGCACGGTGGGGGCGAACCAGAGCCTTGTTAGCGGCCCAAACTGCCGCGCTACCGCCTCCAGATATTCACCGGCGGGAAGAATCCCATCCGGACCGATCAGCCCGCGCATTTGAAAGACCAGCGCGTAGAACGCGGAAAAATAGATAAGGCCGAGAGCGCGCAGAAAAATCCAGCGAGGAATGACCCGGTCTGAGGCGCCGGCTGCTGAATCGAACAGCCAGCGGAGGACGGAAGCGGGAGTCCGATTCATGGGTACCGCATTATATAGTTCCCAGAGCTGAAAGGTCCGCAATGTACTGACTACCGGACGAATCTCAAGGAGGACAGACTTGAACCTGATGCTCGGAGTGCATCCAAAACGTTGGCGAGCAATTCGATTGCTTGCATTCATACTATGGACGCCGGTCGCTCTTTCCGCGCAGCAGATGCAAGTTACTCTCGATCCGGCACAGACCAGGATCGAGTGGACGCTGAAGGCGACAATGCATACCGTCCACGGAACGTTCAAGCTGAAGAGTGGAGCGATCTTTTTCGATCCCAGTTCCGGTAACGCAAGCGGCGAAATTGTAGTGGATGCGGCCAGCGGCGAAAGCGGCAATCATTCTCGCGACAACACCATGCACAGAGACGTATTGGAGAGCAAACGTTATCCGGAGATTACGTTTCTGCCCAAGCATGTGTTAGGCAAGCTGGCCGGGGAAGGGAACTCCAGTGTCCAAGTGGAAGGGGTTTTTCAAGTGCACGGAGCGGATCATGAGATGACGATGTCGATTCCGGTCCAGGGGAACGGAAACCAGGTGAAGCTTACAACCACCTTTACCGTGCCGTATCAAGATTGGGGAATGAAGAACCCCAGCAGCATATTTTTGCACGTCGACAATTACGTCGCCGTGAGCGTGATATCAGCGGGACATCTGGCGGGGGCTACTGCGCCATGAGCCTCGGCATGTGTTATTGAATGCGGGCGAGTTCGGTCGCATAAAGTTGATTGCCGGGGAATTCCTGGGCCAGACCCGCGAGCAGTATGCGCGCGGTGTGCCGGTCCTTATCGCGCAATGCCGCGACAGCCAATAGCAGCCGCGCGAATGGCGCCAGGTAGTGTCCTTTTTCAGCGGTGAGGCGAAGCCTGTCGAGACCCTGTTGCTTGTCAGTTTGCGAGCCGGTCATGCGCAGGACCCAGCGCACGGGCGCGGGATTGAGCCCAAGAAGATAATTCTCGACTCCCACCGCCAGATATGCGTCATAGCAGATCGGATCTACCGCCAACAGCTTCTCGGCAATCGTCCGCGAGGTCTTCATGTAGCCCAGGCTGGCGAGATTCCGTTTTTCAATCAGCGCGGCGTAATCGCCTCGCAAGCCGTTGGCGAGGACTTCCGAGAATAGAGAGTTCTTGTCGTTTGGATTCTGCGCCAGAATCTTGGCCGCCGCTGCATCGCTCTTCATGAGCTCGTTGTCGAACTCTTTCTTCACCGCCGGATCCGGAACCAGCTTGCCTCGCTGTTCGAATCTGCGGTCATCGGTGAACAAGTCCGATTCCAGAATGTGCAAACGGTCAAATTCGGAGAACAGATAAGCAGCCGCGTTGGCAACGTATCCCATTGGGTTTTGCGGGTAGGCTTGTTGATAGGCGCGAAAGGTGCGGTGCGCAGCGGCGAAATCCAGGTTGTACATGTCCTGGAAGCCGCGATCCAGGTTAGGTAGTGAATCGATTGGCTTCGGAGAAGAAGCCAAGCTGGCGCCCGCGAGCGCGAGCACCACGCTCATCTGTAATCCACTTCTGTGAATTTGCCGCAATACCTTCATCCGCTACACGTTCTTCCTCAGCACTTCTATTTGATGCACAGTAACCCTAGTCCTGCACCCCGATGGCTGATTCATTATCCGTCAAGTGGCGATGCTGCGATGTCAACGGCATGTGTCAGCCTCGCCAAAAACCAGTCGCAATTTCGCAACAACGTTAAGACTCAACCGATCGCTGGCAGCTTCTTTCAATGCACGGTCCTCGTCTTGCGCGACATGTAGTCCATCAACAGATACTGGCCCAGCGTGTAAGGCGTCGTAAAGTAAGCCTTGCCGCGGCACATCTCGGTCACCTTCTGCACAAACTGCACCAGCCCGTAGTCGGAGGCGAGCATGAAGGTGTTGATCAGCACGCCGGCACGCTTGCACTTCGACACTTCCTTCAGCGTCTCGCTCACCACGAGCGGGTCGAGCCCAAAAGCGTTCTTGTAAATCCGGCCGTCTTCCAGCGTCAACGCCGACGGTTTGCCGTCGGTGATCATCACGATCTGCTTCATGTCCTTGCGCTGACGTTGCAGAATGCGTTGCGCCATGCGCAGACCCTCGCGGGTATTGGTATAGTACGGCCCAACTTTGACGCGCGCCAGTTGCGACAGCGGCAACTCTTCCGCCGAATCGTGAAACAGCACCAACGACAGCGAGTCGCCCGGATACTGCGTGCGGATAAGATGCGACAGCGCCATCGCAACTTTCTTTGCCGGAGTAAAGCGGTCTTCGCCGTAGAGAATCATCGAATGCGAACAGTCGAGCATCAATACGGTCGCGCAGGACGATTGATATTCGCATTGATGGACCTGAAGATCGCTGTACTCGAAATTCAGCGGCAGTTTCAGCCCCTCACGCTGAATCGCATTGGAGAGCGTCGCGGTGATATCGAGGTTCAGCGTGTCGCCAAACTCATAGGTCTTCGAAGCTCCGCTGGCTTCGATGCCGGTCGCAGTGTCGCGCGTGTCGTGACGGCCGAAGCTGGATTTACCCAGCGAACCCAGCAGGTCACGCAGCGCGCGAAAGCCCAGGAAATCGAGACCTTTGTCGGTGATCTCGAAGCGCGTTTGGCCCTGTGTCTCGCCCACCTGTCCGCCGGCCGTCGATGAACGTGAAGGATCATGCGGCTGATCCACGTTAATGTAGTTCTCCAGCTCCATGCGCTCGATGAGCTGTTCAATCAGTTGCTCGAGCTGCTCATTGCTCATGTTCTCGATCTGCTGGCGCATCTGCTCGCCAAGCATATCGCTGTTCAGCAGCGCCTCGGCGATGGCCTGGCGCAGGTTTTCCAGCGTCTGTTCCGCATCGTTCAGATCGTAGAAATCCATGTACTGCCGCTGAAAGCCGCTCTGCAAAAGGTAATTAGAGAGCGCGCTGAGCAGGTCCTCCATGCTCATCTCGGAGGCAGGCTCGGGAACGTATTTTTTGTACTTGACGAATCGCATACGAGAAAGCTGCGAGCCGCGAGCTGCGAGCCACGAGCTGCGAGCCACGAGCTGCAACACTTACATCAACCAATCGCGCAACAATGCCAGACGGGGCACGGCTCGAAGCTCGTCGCTCAGAGCTCGAGGCTTGCAGCTCGCAGCTAGTTAAACGGTCTTCTCTGCCTGCGAAACTCCCGCTCCTCGTCTTCATCGCGCATTCGCGGATTCTCGCGTGGCGGTTGCTTCTCGCCCGCGGTGAAGGTCCGCTCTTCGGTGCGGCCGATGCGCTTGTGGGCGTACAGCCCTTCGAGGATGAACTCCGCTCCCGACACGATCACCTCCGACGGTTCCTTGCCGCTAAGTCCAAGCGCGCTCAGCTTGTCGAGCAGTCCCTGGATGCCGCGCAGCTTGCCCAGCATTTCATGGGCGCTGGCGGCATCGCGCAATTGGATCTCGCCACCCAGATCGAACCACTGCACCACCTGGTTCATGTTGCTATTGCCGCGGAAATACTTGTCGTAAGTGCGGGCGACGGCAGCACGGATGATCTCGCGCACCACATTGTCCGCGCCCTTCAGCTCGCCTTCGTATTCCAGTTCCAACTTGCCGGTCATCGCCGGCATGGCAGCGTAGATGTCGCCCACGCGCGGCACTACCAGCTTCTCGCCGGAACGAATCGCGCGCCGCTCCGCATTCGAGATCACGTTCTCCATGGCGCTGATCGGCAGACGCTGACTCACCCCGGAGCGCTTGTCGATGCGCTTGTCCTCGCGCGCCACGAACGCGATTTGTTCGATCACCTGGCTCACGAACTCGGGAACCTGTAACTGATGACCGTCGCGTTCCATCCACGCTTCCTGCGCGGTAATCGCGATACCTTCGTCGACGGTCGCGGGGTAGTGGGTGCGAATTTCGGAGCCGATACGGTCTTTGAGGGGCGTGATGATTTTGCCGCGCGCAGTGTAGTCCTCGGGATTGGCGCTGAACACGAGCGCTACGTCCAGCGGCAGCCGCACCGGATAACCCTTAATCTGCACGTCGCCTTCTTGCATGATGTTGAAGAGGCCCACCTGTATCTTGCCTGCGAGGTCCGGCAGTTCGTTGATGGCGAAGATGCCGCGATTGGCGCGCGGCAGCAGTCCGTAGTGCACGGTATACTCGCTGCCCAGTGCGTGACCGCCCTTGGCCGCCTTGATGGGATCGAGGTCACCGATGAGGTCGGCGATGGTCACGTCGGGCGTCGCCAGCTTCTCGACGTAACGGTCTTCCGGCGTCAGATACGCAATCGGTGCGTCTTCAGGATTGTTGGCCAGTAGCTCGCGACAGCGGCGGCAGATCGGCTCGTAGGGGTTGTCGTGGATCTCGCAACCGAGCAGGTACGGCAGTTGCGGATCAAGCAGCGTAGTGAGCGCCCGCAGTATGCGGCTTTTCGCCTGTCCGCGCAGCCCCAAAAGAATGAAATTATGCCGGGAGAGGATTGCATTGACGATCTGGGGCACAACCGTGTCGTCATATCCGACGATGCCGGGGAAAATGGGGCCACTGCCGCGCAGGCGTTCAATGAGGTTGTCGCGCATCTCATCCTTAACGCGGCGGTTGCGCACCCGCTCTTCGGAGAATCGCTGGCTGCGGCGAAGTTCGGCCAAAGTTTGTGGGGGATTGTTCAAGGGCTGGTCACCTCCGGGGTCAAGGCCGCTCGCATCCAACGGTAGACCGAAACAATTACGGATGTCCGTATTCTACGCCAGCGGCTATCACACGCGGGGGTGACAGAAATCACCAGACCAGTGGTTGATCGTCGAAGCGCAGAAAGGAATGCCCATTGGAGGCGGGACAATGACGCGGAGATGCGGATAGTCAATGAGCAGGGCCAACGAGGATGACACCGAGCCTGTTATCCCGTGAATCGAAAAGACGGCGCGAGACCGCCAATGTCGCCGTCACCTGTTCAGCTGCGCTCCAACTCATCTAACATGGCTTCCATTTCGGAGAGAGCGTGCTGATTGCGGGTGCGCCGAGCACAGTCGATGCCCTGCCGCAGCACGGCACACGCCTCTTCCGTGCGGTCGGCACGGGCCAGCGTCTGAGCAGCCATGAAGTAGCCGTTCGTGTAGTCGGGATGCGCCGCCAGCAGATGTTGAAACTCAGCCAGAGCAGCGTCAGTTTCTCCACTACCGGAATACTCCAAGCCGAGAGCGTAGCGGGCAAAGGCATCGTCAGGCTTGGCGGCGAGGATCTCCCTGAGCGCTGCTACACGGGTTTCCTCAGGCATGGAGCGGTTCTCCTGCAATCGATGATCGCATGACCAATGCGCGTTTTGAAAGACCGTTGTATCGGGGAGTGGATGCGATGAAGGCCGGCCAGTACAATTGGCATTTGATTTCACTTGCGAGGAGCTAGTGGCCTGTCCCTTCTTTATGCCGGATTCTCGACTTGACGCAGATTGGCCATTTCCGCAGCGGCTTCCTTTGGGCGCGGGATGGGCGGGTGTCTGCACTGCGCCCGGTCACGAGGGTACGCGTCCGGGGGAAGAAGAACTCAAGTCGGGTTGCAACCTCGGCTATGCGAAAACCTGCAACCGTCTTCCTGCCGAGCGCCACGCTGACGCCGTGCGCTTTGTGCTGGGAGAAGAGCGCGATGGAATCGTGCGCGTGTTGTTCGTCTGCGAGCGGGCATATCTGCCGGCCAGCCATGGCGTGCTGTTGTATGCCAAGGCGAGCGAGACATGGCTTCGGAGACACGACAACGCGTGCGCGCAGCGGATGGCTGAGTGCTATGTGAGGGCGCAACTGGCGCGGCGAGCGAGCACCAGCGGCGACTCTAAGGTTTGCGGAATCCCACTACGTTTTCTTTAGGAATTGATATGGACCAGAGCGACGGAAATTTACGACCGAGGCCGGTGAGCGAGTCGAAGTCCGAGATGATTGAACTCGTTTTGCCGAACGACACCAACCCGCTGGGAGCCCTGCTGGGCGGCCGTTTGATGCACTGGATCGACTTGGCCGGGGCGCTGGCGGCGCACCGTCATTCGCACTCCTACGCCGTGACTGCTTCGATGGACCACATCGATTTCCTGGTGCCGGTGCACGTCGGCGACATGGTGATCCTCCAGTCGGCGGTCAATCGCGTCTTCCACACCTCGATGGAGGTCGGAGTAAAAGTCCTGGTGGAAAACTACATCTCCGGCACAAGGCAGAAGGTCGCGACGGCTTACCTAACGTTTGTCGCTGTCGATCGTCATGGCAGGAAATTAGAAGTGGCTCCCGTAATTCCTGAGACAGAAGAAGAAAAGCGGCGCTACGAAGGCGCACTGCGACGTCGCGAGGCTTCCCAGAACGAACGCGAGCGCAGGAGCGCGGCTAGGAGGTAAATGTTGCGTCGTTTGACTATAGTGTTCGCTTTCTTAATCGGCTTGCTCTCATTCCAGCTTCGGGCCCAGCAGAAAGACGCTGAACAAAAAAGCGAAGCCGCGCCCGAGCCGACCGTCGAGAAATCCGCCCAATTCAAGCCCCCGAGAGAAACGCCGAAGCCAGCCGAGGGACAAAAGGAAACTCCGCCGATCGTAACCCACCACGAGATCCACGTCGGCGGCCGGGTGCTGCATTACACGGCAACCACTGGCCTCATGCCCATCCGCAACACCGAGAACGATGAGGTCGAAGCCAACATCTTCTTCGTCGCCTACACGCTGGATAGCGCGGGTCCTAATCGTCCGCTGATGTTTTCCTTCAATGGCGGGCCCGGGTCGGCATCGGTGTGGCTGCACATGGGCGCGATCGGTCCGAGGCGGGTGAAGATGCTGCCTGACGGAAGCATGCCACCTCCGCCCTTCGAACTGATTGACAATCAGCAGACCTGGCTCGACCAGACTGATCTGGTATTCATCGATCCCGTAGGTACCGGCTACAGCCGCGCCACGAAGAAGGAGTACGCCAAGAAATTTTACGGAGTGAAGGGCGACGTCTCCTCCGTGGGTGAATTTATTCGCTTGTATCTGACGCGCTATGAACGCTGGACCTCGCCGCTCTTCTTGGTGGGCGAAAGCTACGGTACCACCCGCGCGGCTGGGCTGAGCGGGTATCTCATCGACAAGGGGATTGCGCTGAGTGGTGTGGTGCTTGTTTCATCGGTCCTCAACTTCGAAACTTTGGGATTCTCGAGCGGCAACGACCTGCCGTATGTCCTTTACCTGCCGAGTTACGCTTCCACGGTGTGGTACCACAAGAAACTTCCTGCCGATCTGCAACAGCGCGATCTGCAAAGCGTGTTGCGGGAGGCCGAGCAGTTTGCTTCTGGTCCCTATGCCAGTGCGCTGGGGAAGGGCGATAACTTAAGCCAGCAGGAGCGGCAAAGCGTAGTCGATCAACTGACGCGATTTACGGGCTTCGACCGCAGCGTCATTGAGGAGAATGATCTCCGCATCAAGCAATGGATTTTCTGCGGCGAGCTACTGCGTTCGCAGCGGCTCATCGTGGGCCGCCTGGACAGCCGCTTCACCGGCCCAAGACTCTCCCAGGGGCCGGGAGGCAATTTTTACGATCCCACAATGTCGGTGATCCGGCCGCCGTTTACGGCGACGTTTAACAACTACGTCCGCGCTGATCTCGGCTACAAGACCGATCTGGCATACAACATCCTCGACTCCCTGGAATGGGATTGGGGATCGGCTGGTGAGGGATTCCCGGACACAAGCGAAGCGTTGCGGCAGGCTTTCGTCAAGAATCCCTATATGAAGCTGTTCGTGGCCTCTGGATATTACGACCTGGCGACGCCGTACGTCGCCACACAGTACACGCTAAATCATATGGACCTGGATCCCCAGCAGCACGCGAAGATTACCTTGGGCTATTACGACGCCGGACACATGATGTATCTGCGAAGCGACTCGCTGGATCGGCTGAAGCAGGATGTGTCGGGATTCCTGGCGGGTGCGTTGCATTAAGTTCGAAGGGGACGGCCTTCAGGCCGTCCGTGAATGCCGACATAGCGCCGGCTTTAGACCCTGAGGGACTTCGCCTCGGTCTAGCCAGAACCCCTCACTCGATCGGAGCCTGAAGCACATCATCCGATCGTCTATTTGCCTTGCACTTCCTTCTGCCC
>Ga0181530_10001196_pt1 | contig 32889 bp, 27 predicted proteins | sample PEATcosm2014_Bin_42_FD_119769 | JGI IMG/M metagenome (GOLD analysis project Ga0181530, IMG submission 119769) | Peatland microbial communities from MTU Mesocosm Facility, Houghton, MI, USA - PEATcosm2014_Bin10_60_metaG | ecosystem: Environmental > Terrestrial > Soil > Wetlands > Peat | place...
GCTTTTGAGCGAAAGCGATCGCGCTGAAAGCGAGCAGGTAGAGCAGGCGGCGCAACATACATGACGATTGTAACGCCGGAGTGCGGGAGGGGCCGGGTTTGCGGCGCCGCACCGGGCTGATCTATACTAAATACTTGAGCTAAAATGCCGAAACGCACCTTTCAACCGAATAATCGTCACCGTGCGAAGACGCACGGATTTCGCAGCCGCATGGAGACCAAGAATGGTCGCGCGGTGCTTGCGCGCCGCCGGGCCCGAGGCCGGAAAAAACTCACCGTCAGTTCCGAGAGGTAGTGCTCCATTTCTGGTTTTCCGAAACGTGTCCGCCTCCTGCGATCGAAAGATTTCCGAAGAATCTATGACGAGGGCACCCGGTTTGCCGGGCCTCTGTTCGCGGCCTTCTGCCTGCGCGAGCCGCAGGCGGCCGGGCCGCACATCGGGTTCACGACGCCACGCAGCCTGGGCAAGGCGGTGGTGCGGAACCGCATCAAGCGGCGCGTCCGAGAGGCCGTGCGCTGCCACCTCGATCGGTTGAACCCACAGTGGTCGATTGTCATCAATCCACGTCGCAAAGCGCTCGATGCCCCGCTCCAGGATCTCAAGCGGGAAGTGGAGCGTCTCTTTCTGCGCTGCAATGGATCTTAACGCTGGCTCTCAGCGTATACAAAGTTTGGGTATCTCCCCTTCTGCCGTCGGCCTGCCGGTACCGGCCGACCTGTTCGGAGTACATGCGGGAAGCCATCGTTCGGCACGGCGTACGAAGGGGCATCTGGATGGGATTGCGGCGCCTGGGGCGCTGCCGTCCGTTTCACCACGGCGGTTTCGACCCCGTGCCGTGACGGTGCGTAGGAATGGTGTAAATGGCGGAAACTGGAAACGGCGGTAGGCAAAGCTCGGGGCAAGGGACCAAAGAACTGTCGATGGAGACGCGGCTTTTGCTGGCGTTTCTGCTGATGGGCGCGGTGATGTTTCTGACGCCCTATTTCTTTCCCTCCGCCACCCCGCCCGCGAAGAAGACGACGGCTGCGACGACTCAAACGGCGCAGGGCACTCCGACGGCAGCGGCGCCCGCCGAAACGGCGGCGCCCACGCAAATCGTGCACGAAGCCGAAAGTGCGCCGACCGCGCCGGTGACCCAGGCGAAGGTCGAGCCCAGTTTTTCCATCGATACCAACCTCTTCCACGTGACCTTCAGCAACCAGGGCGGCAATGTGCGGAGCTGGGTGATGAAGAAGTACACGGCGGAAGGTAAACCGCTCGACCTGGTGAATCCCAACGCCGCGGTGGACGATCCTTTTCCTTTCTCCATCTACCTGCCCGACGACAAAGCTCTGGACAAGAAGCTGAACTGGTCTTACTACTCGCAGACCCCGGAGGACGATGGGCTGGGCGTAACCTACGAGTTTTCCGACGGCCACAACACCGCCCGCAAGACCTTCCGCTTCCAGAAGAACAGCTACCTGGCGCAGATCTCGTCCGAGCTGACGACGGACGGCAAGCCGGTGGCGCACATGCTGGAGTGGCGCTGCGGATTCGGCGATCTGACGGTGCCCACGGCGGCCTCCGCCGAGAAGACGCTGTACTACGATCTGGCCAACAACAAGCTGGTGGAGCGCACCGCCAGCAACGCCAAGAACGGTCCCCTCACCGACAGCGGCCACTTCTCTTTCGCCGGCCTGGAGGACGCCTACTTCACGGCGGTGGCGCTGCCGGAAGGCGAGGCCAACGTGCAGCAGGTGACGTTCGCCGACACCATGACCGTGCAGGCGACCGGAAAGCCGGTGACGTACATTGGGGGGGCGGTTTCCTCGGGCGGGGTGAACCATTTCGAGATGTTCGTGGGGCCCAAGGATTACGACCTGCTGAAGCGCGTGAACCCCAAGCTGGAGCAGTTGATCAACTTCGGCTGGCTGTCGATCCTGGCCAAGCCGCTGTTCCTGATTGTCAACTGGTCCAACGATCACGTGGTTCACAATTTCGGGTGGGCCATCGTGCTGGTGACTATCGTCATCAACTTCATGCTTTTCCCGGTGAAGCTTTCCAACATGAAGTCCATGCGGAAGATGCAGGCGCTGAAGCCGCAGATCGACGCCATCAACGCCAAGTACAAGGGCATCAAGATTTCCGATCCGAAAAAGGGCGACCAGAACCAGGAAGTGATGGCGTTATACAAGAAATACGGAGTCAATCCCATGGGGAGTTGCATCCCCATGCTGTTGCAGATTCCGTTCTTCTTCGCGTTCTATCAAGTCTTAAAGGTGTCGGTGGAAATGCGCGGCGCGACGTGGCTTTGGGTGACCGATCTTTCACAACCCGAACACCTGGCCATCCGCATTCTGCCGGTGGTTATGATCGTCAGCCAGTTCGTGATGCAGAAGATGACGCCGCAGCCCAGCGGCGATCCCAATCAGCAGAAGATGATGATGTTCATGCCGCTGATCTTCGGCTTCATGTTCTACCAATTTCCGAGCGGCCTGGTGTTATACTACTTGACCAGCAACCTGGTCAGCGTGGGCCAGCAGTGGTTCTTCAACCATACCGAGTCGGCGCAAGAGGCCGCGCGCAGCGTGGAGCCGCCGCCCAAGAAAAAGAACGGCAGGAAATAGCCAGTGACTGATCGAAAGTATTCCGTAGCCACCATCGGTTCCCGCATCGACGGTTTTTTGCGGCCCACTCTCCAGAACGCCGGTTTCAAAGCCAATTACGAGATTCAGGACGTGGAATCGTCGGGCGACGATTTCGAAACGCCCGACGTGGTGGTAAAGTTCACCGGGCCGGATGTCGACCTGATTCTGGCCAACCGCGCCGAGCTTTTGCTGGCGCTCGAACACGTCACCATGGAAATGCTGGACATGCCCTCCGAGGACCATTCGCGCATTTCCTTCGACGCCAACGATTACCGCCTGCTGCGCATTGAGGAACTGCGGCTCAGCGCGCTGACCGCGGCCGAAAAAGTGAAGCGCACGGGCGCGCCTTTCCGCTTCAATCCCATGAACAGCCGCGAGCGGCGCGTGATTCATCTGGCGTTGCGCGGCGACACGGCGGTGCGCAGTGAAAGCGCCGGGTCGGGGCCGCAGCGGCAAGTGGTGGTTTATCCCGCCGGCATGGCCAGCCTGCCGGAGCTGCCGTATACTCCCGCGCCGCGCCATTCCGGTCCGCCGCGCGGGGATCGCGGAGGTCCGCCGCGCGGGGACCGTGACCGCGGCGGGCGCGATCGCGACCGGGGAGGCCGTCCTCCACGTCGCCGGCCGTAATGAGACTGAAACTGTGGGGCAGCGCCCCCGGTATGCGCGGGTCCCCATGGACCGGCTCTGGAGCCGAAGCATTGCGCTCCTGTTGCGCACAAGAAGCCGGCCGGGGGCCGGCTGCGGACCAGGGGGTCCGCCCCACATGCCGCTTTGCAACTGAACGACACCATCGTCGCCATTTCGACTCCGCCCGGCAGGGGTGGCCTGGGGGTTGTGCGTCTCTCGGGCCGCGACGCGCGGCGGATCGCGAGCGAGGTTTTGCGCGGCCCTCCCGAACTCCAGCCCTGGCGCGCGCACCTGGCCGAGCTGACCGATTCCCAGGGCCACACGGTGGACCAGGTAGTCGCGACGTTTTTCGAAGCCCCGCGCTCCTACACGGCCGAGGACCTGGTCGAAATCTCCTGCCATGGCTCGCCGGTGGTCTTGCGCCATGCGGTGGAGCGCGCGCTGGAGGCAGGCGCGCGGCTGGCCGAGCCCGGAGAGTTCACGCTGCGCGGTTTCCTGCACGGCCGCATCGACCTGGCGCAGGCCGAGGCCGTGCGCGACCTCATCGAAGCCACCACGCTGTACCAGGCGCGCATCGCCGCGCAGCAGGCAAGCGGCTCGGTATCGCGGCGCATCGCTCCGTTGAAGGAGCAGTTACTGGAACTGATTGCGCTGCTCGAAGCCGGCATCGATTTCGCCGAAGACGACGTCGGCGTGGCGCCGCCCGCCGAGATCCTGCGCCGGCTGGCGCCGATCCGCGACGGCATCAACCGCCTTGCCGAGAGTTTTCAATACGGCGCGGTGGTGCGGTCGGGACTGACGCTGGCCATCGTCGGCCGGCCCAACGTGGGCAAGAGCAGCTTGTTTAACCGGCTGCTGGAGCAGGACCGCGCCATCGTTACCGACATCCCCGGCACCACGCGGGACCTGGTCTCGGAGACTGCCTCCATCGCCGGCATCCCGGTGAAGCTGGTGGATACCGCCGGCATCCGCGATTCGGCGGAAACGGTGGAGAGCCTGGGGATCGAACGCAGCTATCAGGCCATGGCCGATGCCGATCTGACCCTGGTGGTGCTCGACCTTTCGCGTCCGCTGGATGCGCAGGACGAAGCTCTGATGGCGCGCGCCCAGACGCAGGGCCGCCACCTGGTGGCCGGCAATAAATGCGACCTGGGCGGCTGTGGGGCAGACCCCCTGGTCTGCACGGGTCCCCCTGGACCCGCTCTGGATTGGGAGGATCAAATTCTTGCAGCGCCCGAAAAGCCGGCCGGGGGGCCGGCTGCAGACCAGGGGGTCTGCCCCACGGTAGGCGTCGCTGCCGGTTGTGTGGCCGTCTCCGCGCTGACTGGCGAAGGCATCCCGCGCCTGCGCGAGCTGATCCTGGAATCGATCGCTCCGCAGGGCGCCCTGGAGCAGGAGACTGGCTTCATCACCAGCCTGCGGCACGAACAGTTGCTGCGCGAATCGGCGGCGTACCTGGAAAAAGCGCGCGGCGCCGTGGAAGCGGCCATTCCGCACGAAATGCTGCTGCTGGACCTTTACGCGGCGCTGCGGCCCATCGACGCCATCACCGGGGCCACCACGGCGGACGATATTTTGAACCGCATTTTTGCCACGTTCTGTATCGGGAAGTGAGCGGCCTCGCGGGGCCAGGAGTCAGGAGTCAGAATACGCGCGAAGCGACTCCATCATTCCGGCTTCTGACTTCTTCTTACTTCTTTCTCCGGAAGAACTTTTCCTGCACGTCGGGCCAGAATTCCGACATCAGGTTGCCGACAACGCCGCCAAACAGGCTGGTGTGGATGCGGCCGAGCATCACCGAGCCGCGAACGCTCGCGGCCGGATAGTAGAGGTTTGACGCTCCGATCCCCATCAACGTGCCGACGATGTTCGACGCGTTGAAGGCGGCCTTGCCCGAATCCTGGCGCGCCACTACTAACCGTGTCACGGAATAGAAGATGCGCGGCAGGAACTTGGATTGCGGCCCGCGGCGGAAGTAACGCGGGTCCTGGTGCAGCAAGTTGGCCATCACGCCGGCGCTGAAGAAATTCTGCGTAGCGCCATCGGCGATGGCCGCGCCGAAGCGCTTGCCATAAGCCGGCCAGCCTTCGCCATATTTCGGCGTCTGGTTGCCCGCCTGGGAGAAGGCCGCGGTCATCGCCGCGCTGGCGATGTTGAAAGGATCCGCCGTCTCCTTCTCCGCCAGAAGCCACTTCTCTCCCGGGGTCAAGGGAGCTACATAGCGGGTGGTGTCGCGGACGGTTTGGTAATCGGGCATCACACCCAGGATGCGAGCTTCGTTTAGCGGGCTGAGGGCAGGGGAGACAGGGGGCGCAGGGAGGGCCAGCGGCGCAATGGCCGGCATCTCCGCCCCAGAATCCAGCACTTGCGCCGACCCGGGAATCACAATTCCCAGGATCAGAGCTGTGAACCAACCCAGATTCATTAGCCCAGGAGACGGCGGGTGTTGCGGGCCGGTTACCCTATAGCTCATAAGGGCTACTATTGTGGTGTGGAAAGGAACATTTGAGCCACCATTGCCGTATGGGTGGACTGAAGGAGATTCCATGGACTCCAAATGGTTGGTTGTGGCCGCCGGAGCGCTGCTCCTGAGCAGTTGCGTGATCCAGGTGAATACCGGACCGACGCGGCACGAATTTCGCGAGTTCGCTCGCGAGGGCGTGGAGCGCCTGCGCGTGGAACTGCGCATGGGCGCCGGAGAACTCAAGGTCCGCGGCGGAGCGGAGAAACTGGCGCGCGCCGATTTCACGTACAACGTGGATGCCTGGAAGCCGGAAGTACGCTACCACGGCTCGACCGGAAGCGGCGATCTCACCATCGAACAGCCCGGCAAGAATCATTCGACCATCGGCGACACCACCTACCGCTGGGACCTGCAACTGGCCAACGACGTGCCCATCGATCTGATTGCCAATTTCGGCGCCGGTGAATCGCAGATGGATCTGGGTTCCCTGGACCTGCGCCGCGTCGAAGTGCAGATGGGGGTGGGCGAACTGCACATGGACCTGCGCGGGAAACCGAAGCACGATTACGATGTGCGCATCCGCGGCGGCGTCGGGGAAGCGACGATTCATCTGCCGCACGATGTGGGCGTGTATGCCTCCGGCCGCGGCGGCATCGGCGAGATTCACACGGAAGGCCTGCGCCGCCAGGGCGACCACTGGGTGAATGACGCCTACGACGACGCAAAAGTTCGCATCCACGTGGATGTGGAAGGCGGAATTGGCGAGATCAGGCTGATCTCGGACTAACGAGAAAACCGATTATTCAACGCGGAGGCGCGGAGACACGGAGAAGAAAGAAGCAGAACTCGCTCCCTGACGGTCGCGGCTCGGTGGGGGAGTTTAGCGGCAGAGGTTGTTGGCAATGGTATTGGCGGAAGCTTGTACGCCGGGCGCAAAACCAATACACCGGCTGGGCATCCGGTATCCGGTGACTTCATTGTCTTCGATGACATTGCCGCGCGCGGGCTCCGGCCACAGAATCCCGCGGCCCAGGTAGATGCCTGTTTCGAGCGCCTCGGGTTCGCCCTGCGGGTAATAACAGCCGAACTCCGCGGCCAGCTCGTTGCAGTGCGCCAGATTCACGTTCAGCAGACGGTTGTGCGCGATGGTATGGCCCGTGCCGAACAGGAAAATGCCGGTATACTTCACGCCGTCGAGCAGGTTGCCGATGACGCGGATGCGGTTGGAACGCGTGTGCGGATTGCTGTCGTTGAATAAAATCCCGATGTTGCCGTAAGGGTACAGCCGCGCGTCGGGAGTGTTGACGCAGGTGTTTTCCAGAACGTCGCCGTCGTGAAAGCCATCGAGGTCGATGCACTTGCCGTCGATTTCGGTGAAGCGGTTACGGGTGTAAGAGGTAAGGTCGACATCGCCGGCCGTGTCGATGGCCACGGGGTATGCCTGGCTTTCGATATCGACCTCTTCAGCCGGGTAGCCGATGCGAGTGCCTTGGTTGTCCTCGACGCGGATGCGGGTGGCGTGGCCCACCTGAATGGCGTCGCGAGCGACGGTATTGAAGCTGTTGAAAGCGATCCAACCGTCCCGATTGCGCGGAGATGTGAAAAGCGAGTGGGTCCAGACGGCGTTGCCGCGGATGTCCTGGAAGAGACTGCGAGTGACGCGGAACCGGGTGGTGCCCTCCTCCAGCAGAATGCCGCCGGTGGAGTTGTTGCGGCCGAGGGGGTTGCGCGAGCCGCTGGCGGCGACCGAGACCTGGTCGATGTGGACATCGCGCGCGCGGCTCACCAGCACGGCGAAGCCGGCGATATTACGGAAGGCGACGTGCTCAATGCGCAGCCCGGAAACGCCGGCGGCCAGCACGCCGCTGGAACGCGTGAATTCGGAGAAGGGCTTGTCGGAAGGCGGCAGGCCGGCGCGGCGTTCGAGCGCGCCGCGGTTGCCGTCGATGGTGAAGCCGCGCAGCGTCACGCCGGCTCCGCGCACCACCAGGAGCGCGCGGCCCTCGAAATCGGCGGCTGCGTGCAAGACCGTGCCGGCGGAGGCTCCGCGCACTTCCACGCCGTCGGAAACGGTCCACTCGTGGTGGAGTTCGACGACGCCGGAGGGAAGCGCGATGACGCGCGGCCCCGGCCCGGGCAACAGCAAGACAAAAGCCGCCGCCAGGATTGCCAGTGTAACGAGGAGCCTCACACCACCTCGATGGTAACGGGCTGAAACGCGCGCTTGCCCAGCGCGATGCGCAATTCGTGCGGGCCTGGAACGGTACCGGAGGGCATCCGAAAGTTGAACTCGTAGCAGCGGCCCAGCGGGTTGGAGCAGAAAGAATCGGTTTCCAGCACGTCCCGGCCGTCCACGGTGGCGTGGAAAACATGCGGGTCGACTACTTCGAGCAGCGTCACCTTTATCGACCCGGAAGCCGTGCGATGGTCGAGCAACAGGTTTACGCCGTCGGTGACGGTGATGAGGCGCGGCACCGAAGGACCGGGCGGGATGATGCGCACCCAGGCGGTGGGGCAGACGGATTGTCCGAGCCAGGTGACGTCCACCGGCACCATGCCGGTGCGGATGCCGGCGGGGAGCCAGACGTTGACCTGCTGGGCGCTGCCGTTGCCCGGCACCCCGATGTATTCGGGGCGGCCGGGAATTCCGTCCACGGTAACGGCCATGTGGTTGAGGTCGCATTCATCCGGCAGGCGCTCGATCCACAGCGAGAGGGCGGCCATGGGGCCGGACGACGGCGCCACGGCTTCGCTGGTGAGGGCATTACTGACGTTGCGAATGGCGGCGGCGCTATGGATGCGCCGACCGGCAAGCGACTCAATCCAACCGGCCGGACGTTTGCGGAGGGTGACCCACATGTATTGGGTGTCGATCATCTCGAGCGCCAGCAACTGGAAATCGTTGCGCAGAGTGAATTCGGCGATCTCCCGGGGCGTGATACGCACGCCGCTCCAGGTGTCGTACTGTTTGGCGGAGGGCGGCAGCCCGTTGATCTGGCAGCGCAGGATGCCGCGGGGCTTGAGCACGCGGCGGGCCTCGCGCAGGTATTGAAACACCACCTCGCGGCTGGGAATGTGCTGGAAGACGGCGTAGGAATACACGAAGTCGAACTTGCCGCCGGGGAAGAGCGAAAGATCGGAGCCGGAGTTGTGGTGCGGAAAGGCGTTGGGCGTATGGCGCAGGCGCTCGCGCGCCAGAGCGATCATGGCGTCAGAGACGTCCACGCCGTGGATCTCCTGGAAGTGACGGCTGAGCGGCCGCATGAGACGGCCGGGCCCGCAGCCGATTTCGAGCGCGGCGTCGCGGCCGGGAAGCCGCGGGAGGTCCCACTCCAGGCCTTTTAACACGGGCGCGGCAGTGGCAAAGAACTCGTCTTCATCCTGGTCGCGGCGCCCGAAAGCGACGTAATAATTGGCATCTTCGGCGGCGCGGCTGTTCCAATCGTCGCGCATGCGGGCGAGAATTTGAGGATCGTCCATCGTGCAGTTGTTATTCTAACGTTTATGGCTCTCGCATTTCGCCGTGTGACCAGTGGTCGGTTGCAGAGTTTCGAGGCCGCCGCGCCGGATGGCGTGGTGGTGGGTATTATCGGGGAGAATGGCTCCGGCAAGGGACGGTTGATCAGGCTGGCGGCGGGAGAGGAAGCGGCCGCTGCCGGTACGGTGGAACGATCCGGGGCGGTGCGGCGGCTGGGCCCCGATGACGCGCTCGATCTCTCGCCCACGCCCGTGCTGCTGATGGAGCACACGTTTGCCCGCCAGGATGCCCTGGCGAGGGAACAGGCCGCGCTGGCGCTGGACGGCCTGCGGAGGGCCGGCACGACCACTCTGCTGGTCTCGCACGAAGAGGACTTGCTGCGCCGGTTGGCGGACGAGGTCTGGTGGCTGCACGAGGGAAAACTGGCGGGCCGCGGCGATCCGGGAGAAGTGCTGACGGCCTACCGCCGCCACACGGCGCAACGGCTGCGAGCCTGGGCGGAAACGGCGACGATGCGCCTGGAACCGCGCTGGCGCCGCGGCGACGGGCGCGCCGAGATCCTGAGCGTCGAGACCATCGGCGAGAACGGGCGCCCCACGCTGGTCTGGCGCAGCGGCGAACTGGCGGTGGTGAAAGTGAGAGTACGCTTCCGCCAAGCGGTGGCCGACCCGGTGATCGGCATTATGATCCGCACGCGCATCGGGCTGAACGTCTACGGCACCAACACGGAGCTGGAGAAGTTGCAGCTGGGTCCTTGCGCGGCCGGCGATGGGCGCGAAATCAGCTTCGCGTTCCGTTGCGAGCTGTGCCCGGAGAATTATACTCTGACGGTGGCGTCGCACGATCCCGACGGCCTGTGGCACGATTGGCTGGAAGATGCGGTTTCTTTCGCGGTGGGCGACGACCGGTATACGGCGGGGGTGGCGAACCTGCGGGCCAGGGTGACGGTCGTGGCCCGGTAGCGCAGGCAAAGACCGCCGGCGCTACAAATCAAGTAGTACGTGCAGCTCTGGGATCGTCTCCTGAAACACCAGGCGTCGGCAAGAGGGCCGACGCGGCACGCATGAGTGCGTGCGCCACTTAGCTTTTTGGGTCGAGGATGAAGGTGGGCACGATGCCGGCGGCGGAAGAGAAACCGGCGCGGCCGGCCGAAAGCCAGCTCGAACAGCCGTGCACCTTGCCCAGATATGCGTGGGGGTGCACATCCACCTGCATTTCGCGGAACTCCAGGTGGCCGAATGTCATCAGCGGAAAAGTGGAACGTACCGGATCCACGCGCTCCTGCACGACGTAGGGCGAACGCATGGCCTGCTTGATGGCGCGGTCCCATCCGCTGGCATCCATTTCCCAGCCGAAGTAGCTGTGCTGGTCGCTGTAATCGTCGTTGGGCTTGAGGGCCAGGCGCTCGCGGTTGCGGGCGACGAATTCCAGCAGGTCGACGGTCTGATCGTCGTAGGTGGTTTTCGCGGCCGTCACCAGGCGGGTCCAGGGCACGTGTTCGCGAATGGCTTTGCGCTCCGCCGCCGGGAAACGGGCGGTAAAAATCTCGTCGGTGAGCAGGCCGAAGATGGCCTTCTTGTGCGCCACCTCCGAACGGAAGCTGTTCACCACGCAGACGGCGCGGTCGCGGTAGGCCTGCACCAGCGGATGAGTCAGGTCGAAGCGCTGCAGGAATTCCTGCACGCCCAGGCGGCGATAGACCAAGTCGATTTCGAAAGCGCCTTTGCGCAACACGCCGTTGCGGTATTCGAGCTGCTCGGGAGAGACGATCTCCACCTGATACCCTTCCTCGCGGAAGAAATCCCGATACAGTTCGTATTCGCTCTGGCCGAAACTGTAGGCGGGACGGAATTCCACGATGGCAATGCACGGCTTCTTGGAGTTTCCGCCGAACTGCCTGTAGGATTTCAGCAGGGCCTGGAGCAGGTGCTTGCGGCTGCCGGTGCGGGTGAGCGAGTATTTCTTGCGGAATTCCTTCACCGGCGGGCAATCGTAAAAAAGGTCCGCCAACGCGTCGGCATAACCGGCGCCAGTGGGCGAATCGGCATTGTACTGCACGAAATGCAGATGCCCGTTGACCAGGTGAGTATCCAGGCGCGCGGCCACTTCCAGGGCCTGGTATCCGGGGTCGATGGCGGCCAGCATCTTCTCGGCGGGAAGCAATTCGAGGCGGGCCAGCAGCGCCGGGTTGCTCAGCACCATCTGCTGCACGCGGTCAATGGCGCCGATGAGCGCTTCGCCGGTCTTGACGAGTGAGTCGTACTGGCGCCGGGAAATGAAGTTGGGACGGAGAAAAGGACAGATCAAGCGTCCGCCCGCGACCAGGTTGGAGCTTTCCATGCGCTGGTGGAGCGCTTCCACCCAGGCCAGATCGCGGAACGGGCCGCTCTCCAGGAGTTTGTTATATCTTACGACTGCCTCATCCAACTGGGACATTGCTTGACTTCGAAACCTTCAATCTACTTCTGAGTATCCCACAGATGTCAAAAAAACGATAGGTTTTGAGTCGCTGGACGGACGGTAAGTTATTTATTATCAATTGATTATGGGGAATAATCAGATTGCGCACAAATTCACCGGGAGGCCTCGCTTGAGGCGTAAATCCACCGCACGGCGGCCCGGGACGGTCTTGCCGCCGGGCTACTGCCTCTTGGTTTCCTTCGCCAACTTGACGCGAGCTGCGTCCAGTTTGGTTCCTACTTTAGCAACCTCTTCGGGATCGACTTCGGACGCCAATTCGTCCTTGAAGCCCTTCAAAGAAGCGGTCCATTGTGCGATGGCTTCTTTGGTCTTGCCAAGCTTCAGATAAACATCGCCCAGGTGATCGTGCACGGTGGGATCGGCGTCCAGGTGGCTGGTGGCTTTGATGAGGCAACCTTCGGCATCGGCCAACTTACCCTGGCGGAAGTACACCCAACCCAGGCTGTCCAGGTAGGCGCCGTTATCGGGATCGAGATCGACGGCTTTCTTGATGAGTTGATAGGCTTCATCGAGCCGGAGGTTGCGGTCCGCCAGGGTGTAGCCCAGGTAGTTGAGCGCGCCGGCATGCTGCGGGTTGAGGGCCAGTACCTTGCGGAAGGCGGTTTCGGACTCGTCGTATTTCTTCATGCGCTCGAACATGGCGCCGCGCATGAAAAAGACGCTCTCTTTGTCTTCGTCGGTGGAGGCGAGTTTTTCGGCCTCATCCAGGTCCTTGCCCATGTCGTCCCAGCGTTTGCCCTTTTCGTAGACCTCGGCGGCGGCCAGCAGCGTCTGAAAATCGCGCGTGCCATTCATGAGGCCGCGGAGCTCGGCGGCGGCATCATCGGTCTTGCCCAAGTCGCCAAGCACCTCGGCGTGCTCGCGGGCAATGATGTACTCGTTGGGAAACTTTTTCAGGGCGGCGTCGGCTTCGCGCCGGGCGCTGGCCATGTCCTTTGCCGCGCGGTAGGTTTCAATGATCTGCACGGTCATCAGTTGGGCGCTGTCTTTGTAGACGTCGCCCATCTGCTTGAAGGCGTCCAGCGCCGCGGGGTAGTGGCCGGCCGTGCGGTTCAAAGTTCCCAGTTCCTCATATCGGCCGGCGCGCTCCTGCTGCTCTTCCTTGGAATAAATCTTGCGCGCGGTATCGGCCAGCAAACTGTTCATGGCAGCGATGGCCTGATCGAGTTTTCCCTCGGCTTCGTACAGCTTAATTTCCTCCTGCCGCGGCTCCAGGCCGTCGGGGTCGATTTTTTTGGCCTTGTCGATGGCTTCGTGGGCTTGGGAGTAGTCGCGCTTGTTGCTGTAAATCTCGGCCATGCGCAACGGAATCAGGGGATCGTGGGGGGACCTGGTCGCCAGGTCCTGGTAAATCTTGAGAGCCTCGTCGGCCTGGTCGGAGAAATAAAGATCTTCGGCCAGGCCGCGGGCCAGGCGGTCGTCGTCGGGCGCAAGAGCCACGGCCTTGCGCAGGGTCTCGGCGGCGTTCTTATAATCCTTCTGCTCTTCGTAGGCTTGCGCCAGAATCCGCAAGGAGCGGTCGTTGGGATTCTTGTCGGTGGCGGCCTTGAGTTTTTCGATGGCGCGCTTGGTATCGCCCATGTTGCCGTACAGCATGGCGAGGCCGGTGAGCGCGTCTTCGTTATCCGGTTCGAGGGCCAGCGCGGCGTTGTAGGCTTTCTCGGCGTCGGGTGCGTTTCCGGCGGTGCCGTATAGCTTGGCCAGCATGACCCAACTTTCGACATCCTTGGCATCCTTGGCGGTGACCTTTTCGTATTCCTGGGTGGCCATGCGGAGGGCGCGTTCGTCGATCTTGCCCTGCGGGGCGTGGGCCAGCGCCGCGGTGTAGATGCGCCCCAGCATGCGGTGCGCGTCCACGTTGTCGGGGTTCTGCTTCAAGAGATCCTGCGCCAGCGCGGTGGCATCGTCCAGGCGGTTGACGGCCAGGTAGAGATCCGTCAGCTCATCCAGGATGATGCCAGCCTGGGGGTCGGCTTTGAGGGCCTCGCGATAGTGCTGAATGGCCTTGTCGACGTAGTCCCGGTTTCCATCGGCCTCCGCCAGTTCCGCGTACACCCGTCCCATGGCAAAGTTATAATAGGCGCTAGCGCGGTTGTCCGGCGGCGCACTGTTCTGGTTTTGCGGAGACGCCGCCTGCGCGAACGCGACCGCACCCAGCGAGACAGCAATCAAAAACGCTTTGGCTAACCGAATCATGGAAACCTAACCTCTATTTTCAACCGACTGGCACCCCGGCAGGCCGAAGACTACCCTTATATTGTATAACGAGACCGCGCGGCCAGGCCCCGGCGACCGAAACTGTGACCGACTACCTACACCAATCCGCTGGCAGTGCCGCTACATTAGCAGACGCGCCCGCACGGCCGCTGGTTGCGGTGGCCGGTCCCACGGGCTCCGGAAAGAGCGATCTCGCACTTCTCATTGCGGAACAGTTCGGGGGCGAAATCGTCAACTGCGATTCCCTACAGGTGTACCGGTATTTCGACATCGGCACGGCGAAACTGGCGCTCGCAGAACGGCGCGGCATCGCGCATCACCTGATCGACATTCTCGATCCCGACGAGCCATTCACCGCGGGAGAGTACGCGCGCATGGCGCGTGAAGCCATCGCCGCCATCTCCGCGCGGGGGCGCCTGCCGATCCTGGCCGGCGGCACCGGTTTCTACCTGCGTGCCTTGTTAGACGGACTGTTCGAAGGTCCGTCACGCGACCAGGACCTGCGCGACCGCCTGGCGGCGCGCGAGGCGCGGCGCGCGGGATCGTTGCACCGCCTGCTCGACCGCATGGACCGCGAGACCGCGCGCAAGATTCATCCGCACGACGTGCCAAAGGTCACGCGGGCGCTGGAAGTCTGTCTGCTGACGCACCGGCCGGCCAGCGAAGTCTTCCGCCAGGGCCGCGATGCGCTGCGCGGCTACCGCACGCTCAAGATGGGGTTGCTGCCGGATCGCGACGAGTTGTACGGGCGGCTGGAGGGGCGCTCGGCCGCGATGTTCGCCGGCGGGTTGGTGGATGAAGTGCGGCACATTCTGGCGCTGGGGTTCGCGGAAGCTTCGAAGCCCTTCGAATCGCACGGGTACAAACAGGCGCTGCAACATATCCATGGCGAGTTAAATCTGCGCGAGGCGGTTTTCTACGCGCAACGCAACACGCGGCAATACGCCAAGCGGCAACTGACCTGGTTCCGCAGGGAACCCGGCCTGGTATGGCTGCACGGTTTCGCGGACACCCCGGGAATCCGCGAAAACGCGCTGGAGCGAGTGGCGGAGTTGGTGGGCGGAAGGGAAATCGCCGAGGCGCGGCCAGGGGGCTGCTAGGTCGCGTGCCGAGTTGAGTCTCGACACGGCCCGCACGAGTGCGTGCGCCACGTCACCACCGAACGTCTGTGAGAAGAGCGAGCCGGGCTGCTAAGCTGAATGAGCATGCAGAGGTGGGCGGCGGTCCTTTTGATTTGTTGCAGCGCGGCCCGCGCCGAGAACGTCCTGGCGCTTCCGTTCTTCAACCATACCGGCTCGACGAACCTGGATTGGATCGGCGAAAGCATCTCCGAGACGGTGCGCGACGCGCTGGTCTCGGAAGGCGTGCTGGCGCTCGACCGCGAAGACCGGCTGGAAGGCTACCGGCGGCTGTCGCTCAGCCCGGGGGCAGAACTGACGCACGCTTCGATCCTGAAAACCGGCGATTTGCTGGACGCTTCGCTGGTGATCTACGGCTCCTACGAGTTGCTTCCGGCGGAGACCGCCAAGGCGCAATCGCGAGGTTCTTTGCGCATCACCGCCCGCATCATCGACCTCAAGCGCATGCGCCAAGGCCAGGCGTTCCGCGAGACCGGCGCGGTGGAAGATCTGGCCACATTGGAGTTCCGGCTGGGCTGGCAGACCCTGCAACAACTGGAATGGAAGAACGTGCCCTCCGAAGAAGAGTTTCTCAAGGCGCGGCCGGCGGTGCGGCTGGACGCGATGGAGAGCTTCGCGCGCGGCCTGGTGGCGAGCACCGCCGAACAGCGGCATCTTTTTTTCACGCGCGCCGCGCGCCTCGACGGACATTACTCGCAGCCCTGCTTCCAGCTGGGCAAGATCTACTGGGACAAGAAGGACTACAAGATCGCCGCGGGCTGGCTGGCACGGGTCACGCGTTCCGACCCGCACTACTTCGAAGCGCAATTCTTCCTGGGGCTATGCCATTACAACACGGGCGATTTCGCGGCGGCCGCGCAGTGCTTCGAACTGGTGGCGGAAACCGTCCCGCTGAACGAAGTCTATAACGACCTGGGCGCGGCGCAGGCCCGCCACAAGGATTCCAGCCAGGCCATCGCCAATTTCCGGAAGGCCCTGGAAGGGGACAGCGCCGACCCCGATTACCACTTCAACCTGGGCTACACGCTGTGGCGGTCGGGCGACTACGCGGCGGCGGTGGAAAGCCTGCGCGCAGTGGTGGAGCGGAATCCCAGCGATGCCGAGGCTACGGCGCTGCTGGGCCGAGCGCTGAAAAAGGAAGGTCCGCGGCCCGGAGATCCCAGGACCGAGGCCCGCGAGAGGATCAAAATCAACTACGAAGAAACGGCCTACCGGCAACTGCGGGCGGAACTGGGCAAGTGAGCCGGCAGGCGCTTTCGCCCGCCAACCTCGGGGACGCCAACCCACCTGTTACGATGAAGTGGTGTGGCAGCAGGTTCTCAGCCAGCCGGGCACGTTTCTCAAACACATCGTGCCCGCCATCGTCAAGCCCCTTCACGCCCTGTGGAATGAAGTCATCGGGTTTCTTTTCCTGTCCTTCGCGACGATCTTCGGATTCCGCACCGCGACCTACGTCCGGCAACTCCAGCACTCCACCGAGGCCACCGCCGGCGGAGCGCTGCTGCGCGTGGTGATGGCCGGGTTCTGCACTTTGCTGCTGGGCTGGTATGGCGTCTCTTCGTTCCGCCGCGCGCGCAAGATCTCACGATCATGAATCACCAATTGGGGAAACCGGGCGAGTTCCCGTACACCCGCGGCGTATACCGCGACATGTACCGCAGCCGGCTCTGGACCATGCGGCAATACGCCGGATTCGGCAACGCCGAGGAGAGCAACCGCCGCTACCGCTACCTGCTCTCGCAGGGAACCACCGGCCTTTCGGTAGCCTTCGACCTGCCGACCCAGATGGGCTTCGATTCCGACCACCCCATGGCCTCCGGCGAAGTGGGCCGCGTGGGCGTCGCCATTTCCTCCCTGGCCGATATGGAAGTGCTGTTCCGGGAGATCCCGCTCGAGCGAGTCTCCACGTCCATGACCATCAATTCCACCGCCGGGATTCTGCTGGCGTATTACGCGCTGGTGGCCGAACGCCAGGGCGCCAGCCGGCGGAAGCTGGCCGGAACCATTCAGAACGACATCCTCAAAGAATACATCGCGCGCGGCACCTACATTTATCCGCCGCGGCCGGCCATGCGCCTGATCACCGACATCTTCGCCTGGGCGGGGCGCGAAATGCCGGAATGGAACACCATTTCGATCAGCGGTTACCACATCCGCGAAGCCGGTTCGACGGCCACGCAGGAGCTGGCCTTCACCTTCGCCAACGCCATCGCCTATATCGAAGCGGCCATGCAGGCGGGCCTGGCGGTGGATTCCTTCGCGCCGCGCCTCTCTTTCTTCTTAAACTCGCACAACGATTTTCTGGAGGAAATCGCCAAGTTCCGCGCGGCCCGCCGCATCTACGCCCACCTGATGCGCCACCGCTTCGGCGCCGCCGACCCGCGCTCCGCCATGCTCCGCTTTCACGTGCAGACCGCCGGCAGCACGCTCACCGCGCAACAATCCGATGTCAACATTGTGCGCACCGCCGTGCAGGCGTTGGCCGCCGTGCTGGGCGGCGCGCAGTCGCTGCACACCAATTCGCGCGACGAAGCCCTGGCGCTGCCCACCGAGGAATCCGCGCGCATCGCCCTGCGCACCCAGCAGATTATCGCTTACGAAAGCGGCGTCACCAATACGCCCGACCCGGTGGGCGGGAGCGAAGCTATCGAGGCCTTGACCGATTCCATCGAACAGGGCGTCCTGGATTATCTCGCGCGCATCGATGCCATGGGCGGCACGCTCGCCGCCATCGAAGCCGGCTACATCCAGGGCGAAATCCAGAACGCCGCGTACCAGTATCAGCGGGAGATCGAATCCGGCAAGCGCGTCGTGGTGGGTGTCAACCGCTTCCAGCAGGAGGAGCGGGCCGTCCCCACCTTCCACCTGGACCCGGCGCTCGAGCGCTCGCAGGTGGAGTCGTTGCGCCAGGTGCGCGCTTCGCGCAGCGCATCCGCGGTGGCCGAAAAACTGGCCGCGCTCGACGAGGCTGCGCGCGGCACCGCCAACCTGATGCCTGCGATGCTGGCAGCCGCCGGCGCCTACGCCACCGTGGGCGAGATTTCAGACACGCTTCGCGGGGTATTCGGCGAGCATCGGGAAAGCCGGTAAGTGGATCGAAGCCCGCAGAGGGCCCGGAGGGGTATAAGAAATCGCTTGAAATGAGCCGCTTCCGGGTTTTTCGTGCCCGCAGTAGGCAGAACTGGCCCCTTCCCCGACTGCCGCAATCGCTGGCGAATGGAAATAAATAAGAAAAACAGGTCTAAAAGAGGCTGTCCGATGTACAATCGATGCTAGCCAGGTAGCAAACCGGATACCCTCGTTGAGACAGGGAATCACGCAGGTTGTTCCGGATTTGAGTCGACTGGGTACCCGCTGATATGAGGAGGAAGTCAAAGTGACCATCAGACACGGCGTTACAGCTCCAGCGGTTTTGGCTGTAGCGTGCTTTCTTGCCAGTCCGCCGGCTTGGGCCAAGAAATTCTCTCTGGACACGGCACCCGTGAAGCAAGGACGGATTTTTGTCAACGAACAGTTCGTCGGGGTCGCTCCGGTGACGGTGGATCTCAAGGTTTCAAAGGGCATCATGATGAAGGCTCGGGCCGAGAAGGACGGGGCCCTTGGGCTGTGGACCACGGAGTTCTCGAAGGACCAGAATCAGACCGTGGTGGTCCGGCTGGAAGAGGATCAAGCGATCAAGCTGACGGTCATGTCCGACATCGCCAACAAATGGTTGACCATCGATCCGACGGCGACTGGCGGCCCAGGCAAGACAATCGACGAAGGGGAGGCCTGGAAGAAGATTGTCAGCATCGTGACCGACAATTTCAGAGAGATTGAACAATTGGACCGCTCGAGTTTTTACCTGCGTAGTGCGTGGAGAGTCCGACGCTACCCCTATTCCGTCATCAGGAATCGTCTGATCATCAAGAGGGGGGTTACCCCAAATCTCACCATCAGAGTCGAGCTCGAGAGCCAGATTTACCAATTCACGGAGAGCAGACCGGCGTCCGAGGGCATTCGAGATGAGTTGTTCACCGAGACGCCCCGCGTCTTCCCGGAAGACCGGGACACCATCCAGATTCTGAGGGACCAGTTCTGAGCCGGGGAAAAGGGGCCCAAATGGAAACTCCTACTGGAAGTGCGTCAAGACGATCCGCATTCGCCGCCCCGTTGGCGGTTTGTATCGCCGGGCTGTTGCCTGCTTTGTGTTTCGGCCAGGATACCCCGCAACCCACTGCACCCCCCGCCAGCAGCCCCAGCCCCGCCGCCGGTCAAGGGCTGCCCCGATTCGGCATCCAGGTGAATGCCGGAACATTGGGCGCAGGCGTTCAGGCCGCCACCGCCGTGACGCGCCATTCGAACGTGCGGTTTGGCGTCAGCTATTTCAGCTACAGCGGCAGCACAACCAGCGACAACATCACTTACAATGGCAAACTGCGGTTGGAATCGGCCGAAGTGCTCTATGACCAGTACCTCTTTGGGGGCTTCCACATCAGTCCCGGCGCGGTGGTTTACGATGGCAACCAGGGGACCGGGAGCGCATCGGTTTCCGGAGGCCAAACCTTCACGCTGAATGGCGTCCCTTACTTCAGCGCGAACTCGAGCCCGGTCACGGGCACGGCATCCATCACTTCCCGCAAGGTCGCGCCCGAGCTGCTCATCGGGTTCGGCAACCTGCTCCCTCGCAGCGCGCGCCATTTCACGCTCAATTTCGAGCTTGGCGTAATCTTCCAGGGCTCTCCCAACGCCAAGTTGAATCTGACCGGCAGTACGTGCCCCAATGACCCCATAAACGGTTGTTTGGCCATCAGCAGCAATACCACGGTGCAGAACAACATCCAAGCGGAACAGACCAAGATCAACAACGATCTGGGGCCGTTCAAGTACTGGCCGGTGATCCGCATCGGCTTCGGGTATAAGTTCTAGCCAGCCGCTCACTTCAAGCTCAGGCCGCCATCCACGGCCAGGATCTGTCCGGTCACGAAGTTAGAGGCCTTCAGGAAATAGACCACGGCATCGGCGATTTCCGCGGGCGTGCCGCCACGGCCGGCGGGCGTGGCTTGGATCATGCGCTTGCCGCGTTCGTCGATGTCTTCAAACGGAATCACGCCGGGCGCCACTGAATTCACCGTGATCTCCGGCGCGAAGGCCTTGGCGAGCGCGCGGGTCAGCATGATCACGCCGGCCTTGGACGCGCAGTAGTGCGCGTGCCCGGCCCAGGGACGGATGCCGCCCAGCGAGCTGATGTTGACGATGCGGCCGCCGCCGGTCTTGCGCATCAGGCGCGCCCCATTCTGGCAGCAGAAGAAGACCGCCTTGAGGTTGACCGAGTGGACATAGTCCCAGTCCTTCTCGGTGATGTCGAGCGGGTCGAAGCGCGTGAAGCGGGCGGCGTTGTTGACGAGGCCATCCAGGCGGCCGAGGCGGGCTTCGACATCGGCGAACATGCCGGCAATGGCGCCGACGCTCTCCAGATCGGCGCGGAACAACTCCGCGCCGCCACACTCTGCGGCGGTGTGGCGCGCTTCCTTTTCGGAACGGCTGTAATGGATGGCCACGCGCGCGCCTTCCGCGGCCAGGCGCAGCGCGATGCCGCGTCCAATGCGTTTGGCGGCGCCGGTCACCAGGATCACTTTGCCGGGGAGGTTATTGGATTCGGTCATGCGGCTTCCATCGTGGGGCAGACCCCCTGGTCTGCGGCCGACGCCCCCGTCGGCCTGTTCGTGCTTTGCAGGATGCCGATATGGTTGTTCGGGATGCGGGACGAGGGCGTCCCGCGCAGACCAGGGGGTCTGCCCCACCGATTTCTTGGCAGCTACACGGTCGGCTCGCCATGGATCTCGATCTCCTCCGGGTCCACGCCTTCGCGCGCCGGTTCGGGCAACCGGCCGGTGACATGGGCCCAGCCCCAGAATATCGCGGTCGTGGAGCTGAGCGCTCCGGCGATGGTGCCGATGGCGCGCGGATCCCAGTATTGGGAAGCCACGCCGGCCCCCAGCATCGACAGCATCATCACACTCCAGGTGGTGGTTTCCATGGTGGCGAAGACGCGGCCGCGGAAAGCGTCGGGCACGCAGCGCAACAGGTACGACATGTTCATCACCGAGCTGAAACCCACGCCGGCGCGCGAAAGGGCGATGAAGACCAGCGCCGCATAGAAGCTGCGCGTCTGGCTGAAGAGGATGTACGATCCGCCATGCACGATGTAGCAGATGACAATCGACCGCTTGTAATTCTGAAAGGTGAGTTGGCGGCCGAAGCGGTAGGCGCAGGCTCCGCCGATCAGCAGCCCGACGCCGGCGCAGCCCCAGATGAGGCCCAGGCCATAAGGTCCGCGGTTGAAGACCAGCTCGCCGAAAATGCTGAACAGGATCTGCGCGGCGCCGCCGCCGGTGGCCCAGCCCACGTTGACCATGGCGAGCCCGAGGATGAGCGGGACGGAGCGCATGTAGCGCAGGCCTTCGGCATATTCGTGCCAGGGACGCACCACGTCGCTTTCGGTGAGCGAGCGGCGCGCCGGGCGAAAACCGCGGCCGGGCAGGAAGAGGCGCGAAATGCAGAGCGCCGAAAAGAGGAAGGAAAGCGAGTTGAAGAGGAACGCCAGGGGATAGCCGAATTGCGCCATGATGCCGCCCAGGAAAGCGCCGGCGGCGAGCGTGGTCCACTGCGTGGTCTGGGTGAGGGAATTGGCGGTGTGCAGCTCTCGCCTGGTGGCGATGGAGGGCAGGATCGAGGAGCGCCCGCTGGTGAAGAACGGCGAGGCCACCATCAACAGAGCGCTGAGCGCGTAGAGCAGCCAGGTGGCATGGCCTTTGACGGTGAGGATGAAGCCGAGCGCCACCACGGCGCGGATGAGGTCGCTCGCGATCATGATGCGCTTGCGATCGAAGCGGTCGAGCGTGACGCCGGCGAGCGGGCCGGCCAGCATGGCGGGGATGGCGCGCGCCAGCAGCACGCCGCTGACCACCAGCCCGGATTTGGTGGTGGCGACGGCCAGGCTGAAGACCGCGATGTTGTTGAAGTGGTCGCCGATTTCGCTGACCACCTGGCCGATCCAGAGGTTGCGATAGTTGCGATTGTCGCGGAGCAGGGAAACGAAGGCGTTCATCGCGCCCGCTCCGTGATGTAGACGCCCCCAAAGATCACGATGCCTGAGACCACCAGCGCGAGCGTGACGTGCTCATGCAGGATGAGGATTCCGAAGACGGTGGCCAGCAGCGGTTGCAGGTACGAGAAAGCCGCCAGGCGCGAGGCTTCCATTTGGGCCAGCGCGTAGAAATAGATGAGATAGCAGATCACCGACGGCAGCAGCGCCATGTAGAAAACGCTGGCCCAGGCGGAAAACGGCACCGCGCAAAAATCGAACCCGGCCGATTGCCACAGCGTCACCGGCGACATCAGCAGCGCGCCGCCGGCGTACGCGAAGGTATTCACGGTGATGGTGCCGTACCGGTTGGCCTGGGGCTTGCCCAGCACCGTGAAGATGGAGAAGGCCATGGCGCCGCAAAACGTGATGAAGTCTCCCGCCAGGGTGGCCTCGCCTTGAGGTCCGGCATCCAGCGTGCGGAGCAACACCACTCCCGCCAGCGCCACCATCACGCCCACCAGCTTCCATCCGGTGAGCCGTTCCAGGCCCCGCAAGCTGGCCAACAGCAGAACCAGGATGGGCGACAGGTTGGCGAAAATCGACGAATGGGCAACGCTGGTTCGGCTCAGACCAACCACGAATAGAAACTGGTTTAGGGCCACGCCGAACAGGCCCAGGACGACCAGTTGCGGCACGTCCCGCAGCGTCCATGATCGCCCGGTGCGCCGCCACCGCTCCCACCAGTAAGCCGGCAAAATGAGGACGCCGGCCATCGAAATGCGCAAGCCGTAAAGCAGCACCGGCGGGAAGGCGCGGAGCGCGATCTTGCCGGCGATGTAGTTTCCGGTCCAACCGGCGATCATCAGGGCGATGAGCGAGTAAAGGCCGGCTCTGCCTTTCAACCGATGGACTCCTCGCGCACCGTGATGCTGCGGATGAAATCGCGGTCGAGCGCGTAGCCGAAGCCGGGCTCGTCGCGGATGGCGATGGTGCCCAGCGGAGTGGTTTCGACGGCCGGCTGGATGATGTCCCGCTTCCAGTAACGCCGGCTGGCCGAAACATCGCCGGGCAGCACGAAGTTGGGGAGCGTGGCCAGCGCGATATTGTGGGCGCGCCCGATGCCGGCTTCCAGCATGCCGCCGCACCAGACGGGAATGGCGGCTGCCTGAGCCACGTCGTGCACGCGCCTGGCTTCCGCAAAGCCCGCCACGCGGCCCAGCTTGATGTTGATGATGCCGCAGGCGCGCAACTGGACGGCCTGCTCGGCGTGGTGCGCGGTGCGGATGCACTCGTCGAGACAGATGGGAGTCTGCAGCCTGGACTGGAGCTCGGCGTGATCGATGATGTCGTCGTGGCTGAGCGGCTGCTCGATCATCATCAGGTAGAAATCATCCAGCTTTTTCAAGTGAGCGGTGTCGGCCAGGGTGTAGGCGGAGTTGGCATCGACCATCAGCTTGATGTTGGGAAAGCGCTCGCGCACGCGACGCACGTCGTCGACGTCGCGGCCCGGCTTGATCTTCATCTTGATGCGCTGGTATCCGGCGGCCAGCTCGCGCTCGATCTTTTCGATGAGCTGCTCCACCGAATCCTGAATGCCCATGGAAACGCCGCAGGGGATTTCGCGGCGCGCGCCGCCGCCGATTTTCCGCCACAGCGGCACGCCGTCGAGCCGCGCTGCGAGATCCCAGACGGCCGTCTCCAGGCCGCCGCGCGCCATGTTGTGGCCGCGGATGTGGGCAGTGAGCGGGTACACGTCCCCGGCGCCGCGCAACTCGCGGCCCAGCACGGGCGGCGCGGCGTAATCGCGCAGGATCATCCAGGCCGACGCGGTCCACTCCTCGTTGTAGAAGGGGTTTTCGCCGGCCGTGACTTCGCCCCAACCGGATGCGCCATCGCCCTGCGCTTCCACCAGGATCATATGGCGTTCGTAAGTGCGGCCGAAGCTGGTTTCGAAGAAGTGCACCAGCGGCATGCGAATCTGTCGAAGAGTAATGCGTTCGAGTTTCACGACCAGGGCTCCAGCAGGTAGGTTCCTGCGGTTTCTCCGCGTTCGAATCCGGTGGCGGCCAGGCCCTGTTCAAAAGCGCGGCAGAGTTTCTCGCCGTTGGCCTTTTGAATGGCGCGAGCCTGCGCCGCGTCGTCGCGGCGGATGAGGGCGATATCGGCGGGATAACTGACGCGCTCCACGGCATTGATGGGGTGAGGCTCGCCGGCGAGAATCTTTCTGACGCGGGGCGAGTCGATCCACCACTCCGCATAACAACGGTCGGTCGGCAGGCCGCCGTGCAGCGGGCTGCCTGTGTGGCCGTACTGGTTCTGGTTGTAGCGCCGCACAATCGCGCCCAGCTTCTCGATGTTCAAGAAGGCGTTCTTCAGCTCCATGGGATCGAAGGTCCACTCGATCAGCTCGATCCCGCGCACCAGCGCGTCTTCACGCTGCCGGAGCTTGAGCCCGCGCCCGATGCCGGTATTGCGATACGCCGGCAGCACGCCCAGCATGTGGCTGTGCAGGTAACTCTTGCCGGCCGGCTTGATGCCGGGAATCGCGAAACAGAATGCGATCATTTCCGAGCCGTCGTACGCGCCGAAGACGTGGCCGCCAATCCGGCTGACCACCACCAGGAAACGCACCGGCAGCAATTCGACATCGTTGAAGCCCCAGATGATCTGCTGCAAGCGGAGCACGTCTTCGAATTCCGCGAGCTGGAAGAGCTGGCGAATCTCGATCACAGCTTGGCTTGCTGCCATAAGTCCTCCATTTCGGCGATGCTGGAATCTTCCAGTTTCCGGCCGCGTTCGGCAAGCCTGCGTTCGATGTAGCCGAAGCGCTCGCGAAACTTGGCGTTAGTGCGGCGCAGCGCCTGTTCGGGGTCCACCTTGACGAAACGCGCCAGGTTCACCAGAACGAAGAGCATGTCGCCGAGCTCGTCCTCCATCTCCGGCTGCGACGCGTTTTGACGCGCCTTCTGGAATTCCGCCAGCTCTTCCTGGAGCTTGTCGAGCACCTGCTCGGGGTTCTCCCAATCGAAGCCCACCCCGGCGGCGCGCGAGGCGATCTGCTGCGCTTCCACCAGGGCGGGCAGCGCGCGCGGCACGGGGGCCAGCAGGCTTTCGTTATGCTTGCCCTGGTCCTCTTTCTCGGCGGCTTTCACCTGGCCCCAGATGCGCTTCACATCGCTCGCGGTTTCGGCGGATTGCTCTCCGAACACGTGGGGATGGCGGCGGATGAGTTTCTGGTTGATGGCATCGAGCGAGTCGTCGATGCTGAACAGGTTCTGCTCGGCGCCCATTTCCGCGTAGAAGACCGCCTGCAGCATATAGTCGCCGAGCTCTTCGGCGAGTTCCCCCCACGCGCGGCGATCGATGGCGTCGAGCACCTCGTAAGTCTCTTCCAGGGTGAACGGCTTGATGGTGTCGAAGGTTTGCTCGCGGTCCCACGGGCAGCCGCCCGGCGCGCGCAAGCGGGCCATGATTTCGACCAGTTTCTGAAACCTCTCGCCTGTGGTGCCTTGAGTTTCCATTATGAGGGGAGCGATTCCCCTCAATTTAACACGTGGGGCATGGTGCTAGCTCGCACGTCGCAGAATCACCGACTGGTGATGGCGCGGCATAGGATCATTTCTTGGGGTGGGGAATAATATCCACCAGATAGTAGACGTCTCCTCGGATCTGAAAATAGAAACGCCAGTCCTTGTTGACGCGAGCCTGCCAGAGATCTTGCGACTCGTCGTACTTCTTGGCGCGTAGGGAAGGGTGGTGCAAGTTGGTTTCCAGAAATCTCACCTGCTTGAAAAAGGCCTTCCGCACTGCGGCCGGGGCGTCTTCCAGCGCCTTCCTTGCACCTGGCCAGTAATGAATTTTCATCGGGAGCGGGTGACTTTTCGCTTCGCGGCGTTCTTCCGGAGACCGCGTTTCATGTGGGCGATCATTTCGTCAATGGTATCGAAGGGGCCAAAAGTGCGGCCGGCTTTGATGTCGGCCAAACCCTCAGCCAGCCTGGCGTCAATGATGCGCTTTTGCTCAGGGGTATAGTCGTCGTCCGTGGAAACCTTTGAGCGGTCAATCATCAGCCTGGGGGTGATGACAATCTTGCCGCGCTGGAATGCAAAGGTAACCAGATCGCCCTTGGACAGACCGGCCTGGCGCCGTACGCTGGTGGGGATGGTAACCTGGCCTTTATTTTGGATTTTCCCTGTGGTGTTCATATAAAAGCGGAATCAAATTCCAGCAGTCGGGAATCCAGACCTTCTGTTTCCGCCAGTTTCCAGAATAGCAGCACTGGAAACCAAAGAAAAAGGTTTCGAGCGGCTGTGTTTCGAGCGGCTGTTTCCGCTCGCGCTCCGTATCCCCCGCCGGATGATATGCTTTGAAAACGATGCGACGATTCCTATTGTTTCTGATCTGCTTCTTGACGGTGGTTTCGGCTCAGAATTTCGAGCCCAAGTATTACTCCGGACTCCAGTGGCGCATGATCGGCCCCTTCCGCGGCGGCCGCACCGTCGGCGCGGCGGGCATCGCGGACCAGCCGAACGTCTTCTTCATCGGCGTCAACAACGGCGGCGTGTGGAAGACCGACGACTTCGGCATGACATGGAAGCCCATTTTCGACGACCAGCCCACCGGCTCCATCGGCGCCATCGCCGTGGCGCCTTCTGATCCGAACGTGGTCTACGTGGGCAGTGGCGAAGGGTTGCCGCAGAGACCCGATCTCTCGGTCGGCGACGGCATCTACAAATCCGTCGACGGCGGCAGGACGTGGCGGCACCTGGGACTGCGCGATGCCCAGCAGATCGGCGCAATTCTGGTTGATCCCAAGGACGCAAACCGCGTTTTCGTTGCGGCCGCGGGCCACCCGTTCGGGCCCAACACCGAGCGCGGCGTCTTTCGCTCCACCGATGGCGGGGAGCATTTTCAAAAAGTACTTTACAAGGACGAGCACACCGGCGCGATTGATCTGGCCTTCGATCCGGCCAACCCGCGCACCGTGTACGCCGTGATGTGGCAGACGCGCTCCGGGCCGTGGGAGAACGGCACTTTCTCGGGCCCGAACAGCGGCTTGTTCCGATCGACCGACGGCGGCGACAACTGGAGTCAACTGACTGGAGGCTTGCCCACGGCCGCTCAGGGACTGGGCCGCATCGGCATCGGCATTGCGCCCAGCGACGGCAACCGCATGTATGCGCTGGTCGAAACCACCGGCGGCGGCGGACGCGGCGGCCGCGGTGGGCGTGGCGCCGCGGGCGGCGCGGGCGCGGCCGGCCGAGGCGCCGGTGGCGCGGGACCGGCTGAGGCCGCGGCGGGTGGCCCCGGGCTCTATCGCTCCGATGACGCCGGCGCCACCTGGCAGAAGGTCAACAGCGAGAATCGCATCTACGGACGCGGATCGGATTTCGCCTGCGTCCGCGTCGACCCCAAGAATAAGGACGTGATTTACGTCGCCAACACTTCCACTTACCGGTCCACCGATGCCGGCGCCAACTTCACGGCCATCAAAGGCGCGCCCGGCGGCGACGACTACCACACGGTCTGGATCAATCCGAAGAACCCCAACATCATTCTGCTGGCTCTCGACCAGGGCGCCACCATCAGCGTGAACTACGGCCGCACCTGGAGTTCCTGGTACAACCAGCCGACCGCGCAGTTTTATCACGTGATTACCGACAACCAGGTGCCCTACTGGGTCTATGGCGGGCAGCAGGAAAGCGGATCAGCGGGCATCGCCAGCCGCGGCAACGACGGCCAGATCACGTTTCGCGAATGGCACCCGGTGGGCGCGGCGGAGTATGCGTACATAGCGCCCGACCCGCTCAATTCCAACATCGTCTACGGCGGCGGCATGGGCGGCAGCGCCATCACCCGTTGGAACCGCATCACCGGCGAAGTGCAACAAATGGGGCCGCAGGGCACTTTCCGCCATTTGCGAACTTACCCGGTCTTGTTTTCGCCCAAGGACCCGCACGTGCTGTTCGTGGGATACCAATGCGTGGTAAAGACCAGCGATGGCGGCAAGACCTGGGAGACCATCAGCCCGGATCTTTCGCGCGAGTCCTACGACGTGCCAGAGAGCGTCGCTTCTTACGGCGACGCAGCCAAGGCCCAGGCGACTCGCCGCGGCGTGGTTTATGCCATCGGTCCTTCGCCCCTGGACGTCAATGTCCTATGGGCGGGCACCGACGACGGGCTGATCCACGCGACGCGCGACGGCGGGAAGAACTGGAAAAACGTCACCCCGCCGGCCATGAAGCCCTGGAGCAAGGTCTCGCAACTGGATGCTTCGCGCTTCGACGACCAGACCGTCTACGCGGCCGTCAACAGCCTCCGCCTGGACGATCTAAAGCCGCATATTTTCCGCACGCACGATGGCGGCGGCACCTGGAAGGAGATCGTGCGCGGGCTACCCGACAGCCCCATCAACGTGGTGCGCGAGGACCCGGTCCGCAAGGGGCTGCTCTATGCCGGCAGCGAGACCGCGGTCTCGGTTTCCTTCAACGACGGCGACGATTGGCAGCCGCTGCGTTTGAACATGCCGGCCACTTCGATTCGCGACCTGGTGGTTCACGAAGAAGACCTGGTGGCGGGCACGCACGGGCGGAGCTTCTGGATTCTCGACGACATTTCCCCGCTGCGCGAGCTGTCGGCCGCCATCGCCGGCGCCGACGCGCACCTGTTTGCGCCGCGGCCTACCTGGCGGTTTCCGCGCGACACGAATACCGACACGCCGCTGCCGCCCGAAGAGCCGGCCGGGAAAAACCCGCCGGACGGCGCCATCCTTTATTACTATCTGAAGTCCGCGGCGACGGGGGAGATGACGCTCGAGATCCTCGACTCTACCGGCAAATCGGTGCGGCGCTTCTCGAGCGCGGATAAGGCGCCGCCGGTGGCGGCGGACCTCAACGTCCCAACTTACTGGCTGCGGCCGTTCCAGCCGCTTGCGAGCGAGGCGGGCATGCACCGCTTCATCTGGGACCTGCACGGCCCGGCCGGCGGCGGGCGCGGCGGCCCAGCCATCTCGGCTATCTACATGGATACACCCAACGGTGAAGGCCCGTGGCTTCCAGCCGGCAGTTATACCGTCAAACTAACGGCAGGGGGCCAAACTTACACGCAGCCGCTGGTAGTCAAACCGGATCCGCGCAAATAATGTTTAAGTGGGGCAGTCCCCCTGGACTTCCGACGCCTCGCCGGCCTCTTGCAGTGGTCAAAGGACTTGATGGTCCGACAAGTGCGCGGGTCCAGGGGGACCCGCGCAGACAGGGGGTCTGCCCCACTCCATCTTGGCGGCAGTTATTGCCCGGTGATCCAGTTAGTCACCAGGTTATAAGCGTTCACCGTTCCTATACCCGTGGCGAAGTTCCAGCCGATGCCGGCGCCGTACGCGGGCGCATAAGAATCGCCGGCCGTAGACAGCCCGCCGGTGGCTGATACCACGGAGCGGCGGCCTCTGGTAGCAGAGGCTGTGGAACCGAAGCAGTTCTGGTCGCCGGCGCAATTCACCGCATTGTCACCTTGCGTGACGTTATAGAAAACGCAGCCGGCGTCCACGCCACTTCCGTTGATCGAATTGCAAATAGAAGAGCCGGCCGCGCCATATTCGTTGGCGGCAAGCTGGTAGTAGACGTAGTTGGGATTGCCTTGCGCGCTGCCGGTATTCTGGTTGACGAGGGCCTGAATGCCGGCCATGATCGGAGAGGCGAAGGACGTTCCACCGGCGCCCGCCCAAGTGCTGGGATCGCCCGTGCAGCGGGCTCCGCCGTTGCGCACGTCGGACCAGCACATCACGTAGTAGTGGCCCCAAATGCCATCGCCCGCGAACAGGGAAACGTCGGGGAGATCGCGAACGCCGTCGTTCGGAACGCCCGTCAGGGCGGTTTGCCAGTCGGGTTTGGCATAGCCCTGGCACGTGCCGCTGACTACAACGGAAGCGGAAGGCGAGCCGGTGGCGCAGCCGCTGGGACCTCCGCTGCCGCCTACCACCTCTTGCAAGCTGTACTGGCGCGCCGCATTGCTGGCGCAGAAGCCGGTTGCGCCATAACTGAGGGAATAGCCGAAATATCCGCTTAAAAGCGAGCCGGCGCAGGAGTCATTCCAGGGAATCTCGGGGATATATGATACCGCCGAACCATAAGTCGTGGTGTTAGTAGAATTCCAATAGGAGCTGTTAGTGTTAGCAACCGAGTCGCCGAAATCAGTGCCGCCCACGGCGACATTGTAGGGTGTGGAGGCAAAGGCACTAACTCCGATTCCGTGGGTTGCCCCGCTGGCGCCGGCATCGCAACTGGCCGCGCCTTCATCGCCTGCCGCCACGAAGACGGAGACGCCTTCGGCTACCGCCTGCTGGAAGGTGGAGTTATAGGCGGCGTTGGCCGACGCGCCGTTGCCGGCTTCGCATTCGCCATAGCTGATGCTCATGATGCTGGGCGGACCGGCGGCAGAGTTCAGCAGATTCTGCATGGCGATCAGTCCGCCAAAAGTGGTCCGGGTGCTGGCACAGGCGGCCACCATGATGGTGGCGGCGGGCGCGGCGGCACTGGACCACTCGGCGTCCAGGATGGATTCACCATCGTCGCCTGCCAGCACCCCGGGGGCCAGGCAGTTGTTGGCGCCGCTGGCCGGAGCCGGGTGAACGGTGGTGAGTGTGCCGGAAGCGTATTGCGAAAGGCCGAAAGTGGAGCGGAACGTGTCCCAATCGGCGGTGCTATAGAGGTCGCTGTCTTCGAGCACCGCGATGGTCTGACCTTGTCCGGCGGTGCCGGCGGCGAACAACGGGTTGAGGTTGTAAATGGTGGCGAGATCGGACGGTGAGAGAGCCTGGAAGGCGTTTCCGCCGGAAGAGAAGGTGAAGCCGACGCGCGCTCTCTTCATGGCGCGCGGCTGAAAGTCGTGCAGGGAGACCACGCCGGCCACGGCGGGCGCCAGGGCTTCGGGGATCTGCGGATCGCTCATATTGGCCACATGCCGGCTGCCGTTGACGTCGAGATAGTGAATGGCGGTATGGAAGGCGAAACGCACCTGGCCCGCGGTGCCGGAGAAATCGATCAACATTCCGCTGGGATAAACCACGTTGATCTGGAAACCGTGCGACTGGAGCCAATCGGTGACGGCGGTGACATCTTCCGGTGCGGGACCGAAGGCCTGTCCGAATTCCGCCGCCTTGAGCCAGTGATGGTAGTTGGGAGACTTGGGATTGTGCAGCGAGTCGATCAACTGGCGCAGGGCCGTTTCCCGCCCGGCAGGCCGTTGCATCTGGAGCAGCATGTGTTCCATGGAGAGGCTGTCGGGAACCGGGCCGGCGTCGTTCTCAGCGGTGGCTTGCGGCCGGGTATTGCCCGCCAGACGGTGCAAGACGTTCTCATTGATCGGTTGCGTGATGAGCACGCGCTCGCCGCGGCTTTGCGCCGCGAGGCTAAAGGGGAAGGCGAACAGAAAAGCCAATACGGGGACGCTGAGGGCGGCGACGCCCAATCTCTTGCGCATAAGTTTTCTCTTAGTGCTCCTGCAGGACGTCAGGCGCTCTCAGTTATTATAGACGCGGGAGGGCCGTTCGGGGTTTACAGCGATTTTTCAGCCAGGCGAGCGCCCGTAAAACTCGTGGATGCAGGCGGCTACCTGCTCCACCGCCGATTCCGGCATGTAGGGCCACAAGGGCAGCGACAGAATCTGGCGGCAGGCGCGTTCGGCGACGGGCAGATCGCCGCGCTTCGCTCCGCAATCGCGGAAAGCGGGCTGCAGGTGCAGCGGCACGGGATAGTGAACGCCGGTCGAGATGCCCTGCTGCGCGAGGTATTGGCGCAGGCGATGGCGGCGAGGCGCACGGACGACGTACAAATGGCAAACCGAACCTGCCGCGCGCGCCACCGGACGGAGCGGCCCGCACCCGTCCAGCGCCTGGTCGTAGAGCGCGGCCAGGCGGGCGCGCCGGGCATTCCATTCGGCGAGTTTGGGCAGGAACGCGCGCAGGTAACAGGCCTGCATTTCATCGAGCCGCGTGTTGAGCGCGCGGATGCGGCTGCTCTGATGGTTGCGGCGGCCGCCGTCGCGCAGGAGGCGAAGCCGCTGTGCGATGGAGCGGGAATCCGTGAGCACGGCGCCGCCATCTCCCAGGCACGGCAGGTTCTTGGTGGGATAGAAACTGTACGCCACCGCCCTGGAGAACCGCGTGAAAGGCCGGTCGTCCGACTGCGCTCCGTGAGCCTGGCACGCATCCTGCAACAGCGCGATGCCGCGCCCGCGCGCCAGTTCCGAAAGTTCGGCGAGCGAGGCAGGCTGTCCGTAAAGATGGACGGCGAGGAGCGCGGCGGTGCGCTTGCCGATGCGTAATTCCGCGTCCCGAGGGTCGAGCAGCAGGCAATCGGGCAAGACGTCGGCGAAGCGCGGGCGGCAACCGGCGGCGAGCACGGCTTGCGCGGTAAAAGGCGACGTGAGCGCGGGAACGACAATCTCCCGTCCGCTTTCACCGAGGCCGGCGGCGCGCAGGGAAAGCTCGATGGCGGCCGTGCCGGAGCCAACCGCCACGGCGTGACCGGCCCCAAAAGATTCAGCCAGCGCCTGCTCGAAGGCCGCCACCTGCCGGCCCAGCACAAACTGCATGGCGTCGAACAGAGCGCCGAGGTTGGCGCGCCAGGCCGGTTCCGTGGCCGCGAGCAGCGGCCGCAAATCCACCATCGGGATGTTCATTGCAGGATCACCAGCTTTACCCACAACCGGAGCAGTTGCGCGAACGTGACCGCCAGCGAGCGAACGCGGAAAAACTGCGACCTTCCATGCAGCCTGGGATAGTGGTGCACTCC
>Ga0181530_10001199_pt1 | contig 32886 bp, 26 predicted proteins | sample PEATcosm2014_Bin_42_FD_119769 | JGI IMG/M metagenome (GOLD analysis project Ga0181530, IMG submission 119769) | Peatland microbial communities from MTU Mesocosm Facility, Houghton, MI, USA - PEATcosm2014_Bin10_60_metaG | ecosystem: Environmental > Terrestrial > Soil > Wetlands > Peat | place...
GATGGCGGGATGCGGAAAAGCAGCTTGAATGGACTACCGCTGATGCCGGATTTGCAGGCAAATCGACCGAACTTGGATTGCGTCATGGCCGCCGTGAAGGGCAGGCCGGGCGCTCTTCGCGGTAGAAAAACTTGACGCACGCATCCGAAAGGAACTGACTAACATGCCACATATCAAACTTCCGGAAGGCTTGCCTGGTATTCGAAGTGCAATGGCTTTTCGCCCTGCGACTGCGAAGCCATTGAATGAACTTGCCGAGATTCTGCTTCACCAGCCCCATTCCTTGCCTGCCGGTGAGCGAGAGCTAATTGCTACGTATGTTTCCTTTCTCAACGACTGCTACTTCTGCCAAACCGCGCATGGAGCGATTGCCGCTGCACATTTGAACGACGACGAGGAACTCGTCAAGCGCGTAAAAGCGGACTTTCAGCATGCCGATGTCTCACCCAGGTTGAAGGCTTTGCTGGTGATCGCGACCAAGGTTCAGAAAGGCGGAAAGCATGTGACCGCCGAGGATGTGGAGGAAGCGCGTGCACAGGGGGCGACAGATGTCGAGATTCACGACACCGTGCTCATTGCGGCGGCGTTCTGCATGTATAACCGCTATGTGGATGGACTTGCCACATGGCAACCGCGAGAGGAAGAGTTGTACCGTGAACGGGGCAGGAAGACGGCGCGCGAGGGTTACGTAGCGGTCAGCAAGGAATACATCCCGCAGAACGGACACGAGGGGCATGTTGCCTGACGCTATGGTACGAGGCCTGCGCCTGCGGAGCCGCTGGGCTACCGTGCTCGTTGAGGGTAATGGTCGGTCAAACTGAGTCTGGTTTGTTCAGGAACGAAATACGAGAGTGCCCGGATGATGGTTCATCCAGTCGAACCAATAGTCCTTGAATGCATCAACTGGCTCAAGGCAGCGGCCGGCCAGTGATCCATCGAAGGCGCAGCCCTGGAAGTTCCAGTTGCTTCCGGTCTCAGCATCCCGCATGATTGCGCCGGTGCCCGGTAGAGCAGAGTCAGCTGTTGAAACAAATGTCACCGTCCCGGGTTTGAATGCACGCATGGACGCGTGATCCGGTCCGACAACGAGAAGGAGCGGAATGTTGGCGATCCGGTCCTGGATGAGCTTTGCCGTCAGAATCGATTTCACTGGAAATGCTTTGCTCTCTCCGGCTGCTGTAACACCAAGCATCAACTCGTGGGGCGCAATACCGGATTTGCTGGTGTCAACCACGGTGCGCGTCTTCTCAATATGCTTCTCCCAGTCCTTGTCGTCGTATTCGCTGGCGTACTGCGCGTCCGGTTTTAGCACCAGGCCGCGGGGCTCCTCCTTACGCCATAGGGCGAAAGAAAGCTCGTCGCAGTGGACAAGCTGGAGTTGACGGCCGCGAAATGGCCCGAAGATGGCGATCCCCGTACTCTGCTGCCAGATGCTGCTCGTCTCCTCATCCCGCATGAGCGCGTTCCCGTTATTGATGCCCGCCAGGCGGAAGTGCAGTGTTTGGCCGTCGACCATTCTGCTCCACACCAGCCCGGTATGGCAGAGTGTGCAGTATGTGACCGCGATGGGCGTGTCGCCGACGGTGTCATTGACTATGTGGTGGTATCCCATGGTGCGGATCGGATACGCGCGCGATTCGCCGTGAAGGGTGACACTCAGTACCTTGTCATCCGAATCGACCTTAGCTGCTGCAGCAGATTCAAACTCTGGCTGAGGATAGGGATGAAACATCATCTCGAAGACATTCACATGCGTGAGTACAGAGCCAACAACTGTCAGCAGAGAGAGCGTCGCCAGCGCGCACCGCAGCCAATGGCGCATTCGATCCCGCCAGGCCCGCGCGACAGCAGCCAGTGCAGCGATCGCGCATACCGCAGAGATCCAGGGAGCGAGCCCGCGAACTGTGAGTGCCGCGTCAAGTTGCCAGGGATCCTGTGGGCGAAAGGGCCGAATCACATACATTGGAATCGCGAGGCACGCGAAAGACAAGAAAAACCCCAGCAGCCCGACCCAAACCGCTAAACGAGTCTTGCCGCTCCTGGCAATCGGCAGTCCGGGGTGGGCCATGGCGCAACTCCAATGTGAGATGTAATTGGCGGCGCATCGATCGAACGTATTTCGCGTGCGCCGAGCGAGAATGATACCTGTCGCCAGGATTCATGTGCCTCAAACCAAAGATGGAGAGATTCTGGTGATGCATCACTTTTGATTAAGCTGCAAAATGAGTCGTTGAGCGAACCCAAGTCAGCTCGATCGCCTGCAGTTCTGAAGTGGAAGGGCGTAAACTGATTGCAACCAGGGTTCAAGTTGAGGGTTCAGATGCAGCAAAACTCAGTACATCAGTATGTCGAACGAGTCGTTGATCTCACCGATCCGGACGCGAATCAGATTCTGAATCTCACAACCGAAGAGGCCCGGAAGCTTCTGCGCGATCAGCCCAGCGACGCGATGCTCAAGGTTGCGGGCTCCTTTGCTCTCGTAGCGCAATCGGGCAAGACGGTGAGAATGGCTCGGTCGCTGGATCGGCCGATGCGCTACTTCCTTGCTAAGCGTTCCGAAGGGCCGATGCTGATCGTGGCGCCTCGCATCGATGCGATTTACGACTGGCTGCAACGGGAAGGCTTCGGCTCTCAGTTTCACCCCAGCTACACGCGGATGGTGCCGGCCCATCATGTGGTCGAGATTCAGCTAATCGGGTGCCCTGATCCAGACCCGGTGTACACGCGATTCTTTACGCCGGAACTTGGCGTACTTCCAGCAGATTTCGATCGCATTGGGGCGCTTTATATTGGTGCTCTTGCTGAAGAGATCTCACAGTGGCTTGACCGCGTTCCGCAGGATGAACCGATTGGCGTCTGCTTCTCGGGCGGCATTGACAGCGGGAGTGTCTTTCTAACTACCTACCATGTCATGCGGAAGCTTGGCATGAATTTGGGCCGGCTCAAGGCCTTTGTGTTGGATCTTGGCAACGGCCCGGATGCAGCGCAAGCGCTCGCCTTTCTCGAAGCTGTGGGTTTGGGATTGTTTCTTGAAGCAATCGAGACGAGTGCGGAACGAATGGATGTGGAGGAAACCATCCGAATTGTGGAGGACTACAAGCCTCTGGATATTGAATCCGCTACGATGGCGCTGACATTGTGCCGCGAGATTCGGACTCTCTATCCGGAGTGGAAGTATCTTCTGGATGGAGACGGCGGAGACGAGAATTTGAAAGACTATCCAATCGAAGAGAATCCCGAGTTGACGATCCGGAGTGTGATTCACAATTCAATGCTCTATCAGGAAGGCTGGGGAGTGGGCAAGATCAAACATTCGCTTACCTACAGCGGCGGGCTTAGCCGCTCCTACACTCGCACCTACGCGCCAGCCCATCATTTCGGCTTCTCCGGGTTCAGCCCTTTCACGCGGCCAAGCGTGGTCGCAGTGGCAGAGGCGATACCCTTCATCGATCTCACGGGGTACAGTGTGCCGAGGCTCTACGAACTAAAAGGCGAAATAGTGGCGCGAGGAATAGCCAAGTTGACCGGCTTCACTATGCCAGTTTTCCCGAAAAGACGTTTTCAACACGGAGCCTTACCGGAAGAAGTTTTGCGCAGCAGCCTTCCATTCAAGGAAGCTGAATACCGAAAGCTGTTCCTGTCTCTCTACCAGTGAGGTTAGCCTAAGCGTGACCACTGTACTGACTTCTCCGTTTCCGATGCAGCCGATGCAGCGGGACAAGTGGGTTACGGATCGAAGGCCTGGGCGCACCGCTGTCGATCCATACCTACCCTATGCATTCCTGGTGGAAGAAGAATGCTCAGCTGAGTTGGAGGTCGTCTCCGTCGCGACTGTCTTCCTGACCAACCGCGAATGTCCGTGGCGATGCGTGATGTGCGACCTATGGAAGAACACGCTGACAGATAAAGTCCCATTGGGTGCGATTCCGATACAGATCGAGCATGCCTTGGCGCGAATGCCGCCGGCCCGTCAGATCAAGCTTTATAACAGCGGGAGTTTCTTCGATCTTCAAGCTATTCCAAAGGAGGACTATGCTGCGATTGCCGAGAAAGTGGGGAGCTTTGAGCGGACGATTGTTGAGTGTCATCCATCGCTCGTTTCGGAGCGCTGTCTGGAATTTCGCGACATCCTCCCCAATCAACTTGAAGTAGCGATGGGGTTGGAGACAGCACAACCCGCTGTCCTGGATCGTCTAAACAAGAAGATGACGCTTGAGCAATTGTCCAATGCTGCTTCGTATTTGAGAAAGAATCAGATCGATCTTCGCGTGTTCATTCTTGTGCAGCCGCCCTTCATGCAACCCGAGGAGTCGTTGTATTGGGCGCAGCGCTCGCTCGATTTCGCTTTCGATTGCGGTGCGACTGCAGTGACATTGATTCCTACGCGCGGAGGGAACGGCGCGATGGAATCACTTGCCCTAAGCGGAGAATTTACGCCTCCAAACATCTCAACCGTTGAGGAGGCGGCCAGTTATGGTTTGTGTCAGAGACGAGGGCGGGTGTTTGTAGATCTGTGGGATATGGCGAATCGACAGGACACATGCCGTTACTGTCTGGCGGATCGTGTGACTCGCTTGCAGCACATGAATCTTCACCAGCGAAGCATTCCTACTGTTCATTGCTCAAACTGCGGGGGGCAGAGTTGACGCGCAACTACGATGTCGCTGTGTTTGGTTCGGGGTTTGCAGGCTCGCTGATAGCGATGATCGCGAAGCGCCAGGGCTATTCGGTGGTGCTGCTGGAACGAGGCAAGCATCCGCGCATGACGATCGGTGAGTCATCGACGCCGCTTGCAAACCTGCTTCTTGAGGAACTGGCGACCCGGTATGATTTGCCGGCCATCAGACCGCTCGCCAAATGGGGCAGTTGGCAGCGAGCTTATCCTCACATTGGTTGCGGACTGAAGCGAGGGTTCACGTTCTACCATCATGAAGCCGGGAAGCCGGTCGAGACGGATCCAGATCATCTGCACCAACTTCTGGTAGCGGCAAGCCCGCACGATGAGATTGGCGATGCCCACTGGTATCGACCTGATTTCGATCTATTCCTGGCCGACCAGGCGCAAGCACTTGGTGTGGACTTCATTGATGAGGCGAGAACTGAACATTTCTGTGAAGTAGAAGATGGAGTCTGCTTCGAGCTAGTAAGCAAAGAGCAAACGGTTGGATTTCAAGCAAGCTTCGCGATCGACGCTACAGGGCCACGCGGCATGCTGCATCGGGCTCTGCAACTGACTGAGGCCTGTTTGCCTGGTTACCCCTCCACAGAGGCGCTTTATAACCACTTCTCCGGAGTAAGCCTTCCGAATGCGCAGCGGGGCAGCGATCAAGAAGTGCCACCATATCCTCCAGAGCAAGCTGCGGTGCATCATGTCTTCGATGGCGGCTGGGTATGGGTGCTGCGCTTCAACAATGGCATCACCAGCGCGGGAGTGGCCGCGACGGTAGAAGTCGGCCAACAGTTACGTTTGCATGAGGGCGAGGCCGCATGGAATCGCCTGCTGGATTCCATGCCTACACTCAAAGAGCAGTTCGCAACCGCTCGGGCGGAACTGCCCTTCACCTATATGCCCCGGCTATCATTCCTTAGCAGCCGAGTTACGGGCCGCAGATGGGCAATGCTTCCGTCGGCTGCGGGGTTCATTGATCCGCTGCTGTCGACAGGATTTCCGCTTACACTGCTGGGAGTAAGCCGGCTTGCTGCAATCTTAGGCAGCGACTTGGCTGCGCCGAGCTTTGAGTCGGAACTGCAAACCTACGCGATCGGGACTACGGAGGAGTTATTGGCGACTTCCCGTCTGATTGCTGGTCTCTACGCGAATATGAGCAACTTTCCTGTTTTCAAATCGATTGCACTGTTGTATTTCGCTGCGGCAAGTTATTCAGAAACAGCCAGACGCCTTGGTAAGTCGCACTTGGCTTCTTCCTTTCTGTTGTACGATCATCCCGAATTCGGTCCGCTTTGCAAGCAACTCCTTGAGAGAGCGATGCATGTTGCTCCTGGTAAGGAGTCATGGAGCCTGATACAGGATGTTCGGCAAGCAATCGAGCCGATCGATGTAGCGGGATTCAGTGACTCAAGCAAGCAAGGTTGGTATCCCGTGAATGCCGAGGACTTGCTGAAGTCCGCTTCCAAAGTCGAAACAAGTCGGGGCGAGATTGAGTCGATGCTGACGGCATGCGGCTTCTATCGCGCTGAAGTTGGATGAGGCTGGCAGGGGATCTCAGTGCGAGGCTGGAGGCTTTGGACCAGCAAGCTGAATTGGTTGTTGCGAGACGATGCCCTTGCCTTCTTGCAGGGTGACGAATTGATTTGGCTGGATGTCCCTGGCTGATTCCCTTTTCCCGCTTGGCCAGACGATCTCAAGGCTTACGAGCTTGTTTGTGGTGGGCTTTCCCAAGCCAAAAGTCACCGGTAGTTCGCTCTGAGAGAGGTAGCTGGAACCGCTCCTGACCATTTTGAACAAGTGCAATCCTGTATTTGTTGTTACCGTCATTCTGGCGCCGATTCCATCGCGATTGGAGCGTGTTCCGATTGTTCGGATGCGCAGCATATCATTCTGATTGCCATTGTCATTGCGCAAGAGTTTTGCTGGGCCATTGCTGGTTGTAAGCACGAGGTCCAGATCCCCGTCGTTATCGAAGTCGAGGTATGCAACTCCTCGTCCGACGATAGGTTGTCGCAGCGCAGATCCAACCTTGTCTGTGACCTCTTCAAACTTGCCGTTACCGTTGTTGTGGAAGAGGAGCGGCGGCTCCGCATAATGTATCGTGGGCTGCACGACGCTTATGTCGTCGGCAACGTGTCCGTTCACCGCGAGGATATCCGGCAAACCGTCGAGATCGTAGTCGAAAAAGAGAGTTCCGAACGTGAGTGAATTGGCTGACGGCGAGGCGATGCCAGAGGCTCCTGAGCTATCGGAGAATAGCCCTGAGCCATCGTTATGGTAGAGAGCCAGGCTCTCATTGGTGAAATTGCCAATGACCAGGCTTTCCTTCCCCGATTGGTCGAAGTCGGCGGCGTCGGCGCCCATGCCAGCGCGCTTTTTACCTGCATCGCTATAGGCCACGCCAGCCTCTACGGCGATGTCGGTAAATGTTCCATTGTGGTTGTTGCGGTAGAGCTTGTTTGGTTGGGTATCATTGGCGACAAAAAGGTCGACCCAGCCATCGTTATCGACGTCGATCAATGCAATTCCGAGCGATTTGCTCGTGGGGTCGTACAGCCCGGCCTTCTTGGTGACATCTTCGAAGACGCCATTGCCTTTGTTGTGGAAGAGGGTCCCGCTTTGGCCCTTGTAGAGTTCAGGCGTGCAATAGGACTTGTTCTTCGTATCCAGGGAACAGGTCTGGTCCGTGGCAATTGACCAATCGACATAATGTGAAACAAATAAGTCGAGCCTGCCATCGTTATCGTAGTCGAACCAGACGGCGCCGGTAGAGAACCCCGAATCCCGAACACCAGCCTTTGCGGTGACATCGGCGAATCTTCCGTTTCCCAGATTTCGGAAGAGGTGGTTCCCGTCGAGCGCAGTCACATAGATATCGTCATGGCCGTCGTTATCGTAGTCGCCAACGGCGCACCCGAGGCCATAAAGCTCCGTTGCGAGTCCCGCTTCTTGGGTTACGTCGGTAAACGTACCGTCCTGGTTATTGTGATAGAGCGCTGGATAGGAGTGTCCGGACCCATGCCCGGGCCAATTCCTGGAGTTAACGAAGAAGATGTCCTGCCATCCATCGCCGTCGTAATCGATCACGCAGACACCGCTACCCATAGTCTCCGGCAGATACTTCTTACCGAAGGCGCCGGAGTTATGGCGGAAGTGAATCCCTGCCTGCGCAGTGACGTCGGTAAATCGAACCGGCCCTGAGGGCCGGCCGCCGTTGGGCGGCGAGTTGGAAAGCGGGGCGGCAACTGGTGGGCTCTGAGTTGCCTGAGCCGTTGACGCCGGCCTCTGTTCTTTGGACTGCGACGTGTTCGCTTCAGGATGTTGGTGGCATGCCGATACGAGAAGGAGCGCGGCTGTGGATGCGTAAAGAACGATCCGAATGCACGGCAAGGTCAATGGAATTCCTTCGCTGGAAGAGATCTAAGCTGTTCCGCTATTCAGTACGTTTGGAGATCGAAGACCGGAACGGCGCGAGTTTCGAGCCATTTCAATGAGCAGCGCAACGGGGCCAACACAGAAGAGCGCGTAGAGCGGGGCATAAATGCTCTGATCGAGGCGGAAGAACATTTCGGCGACTGCCACTGAGAATGCCACGGCGCATTGGCCTAGTTTCGATTTCACCGTTGTTTTCGGATCAGTGATCATGAAGAAAATGAACAGTTGATACTCGGGGCCGGTGATCGGGGAAACTTCAGAGAGCCACGGGTCGCCGGTGATCCACGCTCGCACAAGCGAGAGGAAAAGGAACGATGCAACATACGTCGCACAGATATGAAAGCGCCGCGCCCTCCAGATAATGAGCGAGCCGAGCACCCAGATAACCGCCATGGCGGCCAGATTGTTGCCCCATTGGATGCTCAAAGTTGCAACCGCGTCCGACGCGAGAAACAGCATGGCGCAAATGCCGAAGTTGGACGGATTAAAGATATGGCGACCGTTCACACGAAGCACATACTTCGATGTGATGGAGAGAAGGGCACAGACAATATAGGGCCAATACCCTGGCGCGCGCAGGAGAATGCCGACGCTGATGCCGGTGATGTAGGCGCTTGCCAGGTTCGGCCAGCGCTTGAGGAGCAGGCGGCCGAGCAGAAGTTCGCAGATGATGCTTGTTACGATGGCGAGCATGGTTTTCTGGTAGCTCTCAAGGATTCCAAACGAGAGATGGCCGATAACCAAAATCAGCGTGATAAAAGCAGGCGGGACGTAGGGGTTGAGATGGCTGGAAGTGGGCGTCCATCCCCGGAACGCAGGCTTTCCACCTAGCTCAGCTGGCTGCACTTCCGGTTCTATGGTTGATTGGTTCATCGTGGTTCCTCAATGGTATAGAACTCGTTCGGATTGAGCGAGTCAAGCGTCTGGAATTTCCCAGAAGGCCAGTGAATTACTGCCTTCTCGACCTGGGGGTTCTTGCCTAAGCCAAAGTGTATCCGACGATCATTTTGAGCGGAGAATCCGCTGCCGCCGGAGACAGTTTGTACCTGTTTCTGGCCATTCCAATCCAACTCCACCGACGCGCCGATGGCGCTGCGATTGCTGCGCGTGCCATGCAGATCAAACTCGATCCATTTGTTTTCCGGCGCAACGGTATTTCTGTAGACCAGCAATGGGCCTCGCTGGTTGGCTTCAATCACATCCAATGCTCCGTTATTCCAAAGGTCGGCAAAAACGACTGCGCGGCCGTCGTATGTATCAGTCGCTCCGATAGCTTGAGCAACGTCTACGAACTTGCCTGCGCCGTCGTTCAACCAAACGTGCTTTTGCTGATAGCCTGAAAGGCTTCTGCCATTGATCGCAGGCCAGTCCTTGGCATCTCCAATGATCGAGGAGTTGCCACCGGCAATCTTGGTGAAGTCGTACCAGTAGCTCCGGTTCCGATCCAAGGAAACGTAGCCGTTGGTGACATAAAGATCCAAATTCCCGTCGTTGTTCAGGTCTCCGAATTGGGCGCCAAAGCTCCATCCGCCGAGCTCGACGCCCATGTCACGAGCAAGGTTCTCGTACCGAGTCGCATTCCCATCAGTGCCTTCTTTGGGCACCCAAAGATTGTTTCCCTGAATCAATGCGCCATCCTCCGAGATATTCGAAACGTAAACAGCGTACTTGCCCTGATTGAAGATATCCCCGAAGGAGACGCTCATGCCACTTTTCGGTGCAAACCCTACGCCCGCCTGCTCGCCGACCTCATGGAAGCGTTTGCCGTCATAGCGATAAAGCTCCGAAACTCCATAATCGTTGGCAACAAATAGATCTTGATGGCCAGTTCCGCGAAGATCGGCGGCCCCGGATGCGAGAGCCCATCGGCGGCTCTCAATCCCCAGCTTTGCACTTACCTCTTCAAACCGACCACCACCAAGGTTGTGAAAGAGATATTTTCGCCCACCATTTTTCGCATACTCGAAACTATCTGGCATCATCCGCGTTGACTTCAAATGCCACAGGTCAACGTCTTCAGAATAGTAACCGCCCACGAAGAGGTCGAGCAGCCCGTCGCCATCGTAGTCGAACCATACGGCGGTGTTGGCGTTGATCCACGGTGGTAGGCCAGCCTGTTCGCTCACGCGCGTGAAGCCTTTGCCGGCGTCGTTGTGATACAACTCGGGGCGGCCCCACTTGATTAGGAAGAGGTCTTCATAGCCGTCGTTGTCGTAGTCGCCCCACACCGCGCCCATGGAGACGCCGGTCCCTGGCTGGTTTACATCGGCAATGCCCATTTCTTCAGCAACATCCTTGAATGTGCCATCGTGCATGTTGCGGTAGAGGTGATTCTTGCTGCCTTCCGCGCTATTGGTTACGTAAATGTCGGGCCATCCATCGCGATCGAAATCGACAATGGAGACGGAGGCCCCCATGGATGCGACTTCCTGCATGATCTTCGCCAACTGTGCATCGAGGGTTGGCGCCTGGTGCACTAAATCGATGCCCGCCGAATGGGAGACTTCTTCGAGGTAGAAACCGTGCCGGGTTAGTGCTGTTTGCCGATCGAGCGTATTTTTGGAAGAACCAGAGTGGGATGAGGCATACCGTCGCATGATCGCCGGAGTCATCAGCAATCCAACAAAGAAAAGAGTTACGAAAATACGAGCTATTGGTACTTTCTTCATCTGCTTCCTTGGCCCCTCAATGCTTCTGTGAAGATTCGGGGCGTGACATAGCGCGTGTGAAATGTCTGCCAGTCCTCAGGGTGATGCCGGTATACCCACTCGTCTTCGAGGCGTCCGGGAGGCGTGTTGTAATCCTTGCGGGCGTGATAGGGATACGGCAGCACGGTCTGAGAATAAGTAGAGTTGTAATCTCCATCCTTGATCCATCCATCTCCTGCGATCACATAGTCGCGAACCCATCCTGCGGGCGGCGCTGGCGGCGCAGCAAAGCGCAGCGACAGCTCATCTCCGGCATTCATGATCGCGTATCGATCATCGATGCCAGCCAACAACTCGCGCACATCGCCGTAGCGCGTGTAGTAGCCGGCAAGGTCACGCCAGATTTGAGTGGTAGACGCGAGTTGGTTGTAGTCTGGAATCTCTGGCGACGATGCGTTTGCCTGATGAATCACGGAGTATCCACGATAGTGAAGATCGGCTTTGACTGGCGCCAAGTTTGTGATCTTGAGTTGCGTTTCTGGCTTGCCCGCGGCCCATTCGATCGAATCCCAGTAGATTTCAAGATTGGTACGCAGTCGGATTCGCCGCGGGGTTCCGGGAATGAAAACATTGCTCAGATCGATGAGGCAAATCTTCTTGCGGCCGGCCGGAAAGCCAAGGTTTGCTTTGGCTACCTTCCAGCCGCTGCGGCCATCGGGAACTTCCAGGCTGAGCGGACGCGGATGTTCGTGTTCGCCCTGGCTCATTGCTACGTTGATCGATGAATCGGATGGATGTAGCCAGCCTTGTGCGATCAACCAGAGCGGTCCTGTGGCGGGTACATTGTTTCCAAGGTCGATCTCAACATAATGATCGCGAGTAACTCCCTGATACCGCCCGCGGCCAAAGGTGTCAAGATACTTGCCGTCCAGTGCGCGAAGGACTTCGGTTACATCCTGTCCGTTGTCGTCGACGGCATGCGCAATCGGTTGCGGTGTTCCGACAGCAGTCACGGCCAATTTCACCGCAGGTACGGCGAATCGCTCGTCTGTGAAGATTTCAGTGCCAGCCGGATGATCGACCGCCATCAATCTTAAGGAGTCGTAATAGTAGGTCTCCCAAAGCTCGCCGGTGATGCGGAGATCGTAGAAGCCGTCGTGAGCTACGAGTTGATCGCGACCGATTTTGTACCACTCTTCCGTGGCTTCGACACGCGCGGCTCCCAGGCCGTTGATGCGCAAGCCGATGGCGGAGCCCCACGGCACTGCATCTTTTACAAACTGCATCTCCTTGCCGTTAAAAGCAAAGAGGAATGGGCAAGAGCCTTTGAGTCGCTGCTCGGTGACGACGGATTGGTCTGGCTTAAGCGCAAACTCAGCACGGACGGAGCCATTGGGCCAGACGATGCGCGCCACATCCACGGGGGGGCCAAATCCAAGTCCAAAATGCAATTCGGGACTGGCGATCGTCTGCTTTTGCACCAGGAGTCCTGAGCGGATTTCGATTTCGCCGCCAATGCCGAAGGAATTTACGCGCTGATCGCCTGTGGTTTGCCTGGCGCGGGGCCGAATCGTCTGCCATTGATAGCCCTTTGCGCTCTTGTTGACGAAGTCTATCGGCTGGCCATCTGCAGAGAGCCCGAGCAAATCCAGACGGCCATCTCCCCTGAGATCGGCAACGCCAGAGTAGGTGGCTGCGTTCGAGGGAGTCGTGATCAATTGAAAGCTTCCGCCTGCTCCTTGCAGCCAGATCGTTGGACGGTTGGGCGACGATGGTGAGGCCAGCAGTAGATCGAAGGCGCCATTGTTGTCGAGATCCGCGACTGCCAGGCGCACTTCGGCGGCCAGGCGATTGGCTGCGTCGGGCACCGCCGCGATCTGCGCGACCCTCCATTGTTCACCTTCCTCCGGCAGGCTCAGGCTGCGGATCACCCCATCGGACCCCAATGCCAAAAGAGCGATCGGCCGGGAGTGGTCCACATCCACAGCCGTGATCGCCTTTATGGACAATCCGGTCGGCATGGGCACCTCACGAAAGGTGGCGGAGCGTTGGTTGAGGAAGACGTGCAGACGGCCTGAGCCATCGATCAGCGCTGCGTCGGGATTTCCATCCCCGTTGAAGTCGGCCCAGACAAACTGCCGAATGCCGGAGACGGATGGAAAGGGGTGCGTGGGAAGGAATGTGCCGTCGCCGTTGTTTCGAAGCACCAGAGGCAGGCCGGTTGCGGTGCCTGCCACAACGTCGAGGTCGCCGTCTGCCTCGATGTCCACTGCCCAGGCGCCGGTATATGCCGCTCCGAGCAGAGCCGCAGGGAGCTTTGTTTGCGTGGTGACATCGGTGAATGCCTGAGGAGAATCCTGGCGTAGAAATCGCAGACCTCCTGCGCCGGCAAGCACGAGATCGGTTTTGAAGTCGTAGTTGAAGTCGATGGGCAGAATTCCTTCCGGGGTTGGCTGCACGCTAGCCTTGCCGCCGGGGAAAGCGAACGACGCGCCACTCGCGAGGTGTACTTCGCGGCCATTGGCGATAGCGACCGTTGGTGCGCCCTCGCCGCTCAGCGAGATCGCTCCGATCCAGCTCCAAGTTCCTTTAGGAAAGCCTGTGATGGATTGTGCAGCAAAGTTCAAGGCCTGATCGGGCGGCGCGGGGGCAAAGTCAGGAGACTCCAGTCTCACGAAGTGAGTGAAGGGTTGCGCCTCGTCGCCGGGTTGCGCTTTCAACTCTGAGAGGCTCGAACGGAATTCGGGGACGCGCATCAGGACGTTCCTCAAGAACATCGACCGCGTCGCGGCAGTTTTCGGCTCCGGACCGTTGGCCGCTGCCTGAAGTGCGGCGAGTTGCTGCTGCACCTCGGGAGGCCAGTTGGCGGATCGGCTTGCAAGCCGGCTCACGGTCGTTTGCAGCGTTGCGGTATCGCCGCGCTTTGCGGAGATCCTGCTCAACTCCAGCGAGGCCGCGAGATTGTCCGGCTGCGCGGCAAGCAGTTGCTCGATCAGTTGCTGGAAGTCCGCCTCGCTATGCTCATCCCCTTGGCGTTCCACTTCCGAGGCAAGCTGATAAATCGCCCTGAGATTGCGCGGATTCAGTTTCACTGCTTGACGCAGCTTGTTGACTGCAGCGGTGGAGTTGCCACGGTTGCTTTCGAGCAATCCCTGAAGGTAGAGCAAGCGATCATCGTTTTTGTCGATGGATGCCGCACGGTCGAATCGCTGGGCAGCCACATCGAAGTTGCGCTGGCGCAGCGCCAGGATCCCCCAATTCACCCAGCCCGCCGGCTCACCTGGAACCAGATTCGTCGCGTTGGCAAGGCTGCTTTCCGCGCGAACGTCGTCGCCAACCTGCAAAGCAGCCAAGCCCACATAGAATGCCGAAGTGAAATCTGAGTAGGTTTTTGAAGACTTGTCTGGCAACCGGTTCACGGAATGGCAACCCACAAGCATGACTGCGGCCGTCATGAGGGTGAGGATACAACTCATGAGGCGCGGGGATCGCCTGTTGGCTGAGCCTGCGACGCGGAGGACAGTTGGGGCGTTCATTCGAGTTCCATTTTGACGGCTGCGCTGAAGAGATGGCAAACATCTGCGGCAAATGGTCCGAAAATGGATTGTTCTGCGCTGCAGCAGGTCAGTCTCTCGACTGCACCATTTCCTCCATCTCAACTCAGGCACAGGCAGCCTTGACGGAGAGAGGAGCATGACGATCGAAGAAACAAGCCAACCCAGTTGCCACCGGCTCCGGCTGGTGGAGCGGAATGAAGTGTCCTGATTCCAGTGTAACCATGCTGGCATTTGGCATCAGCGTGGACGCGCGGAGAGCGAAGGCTTCTGGAATCGCAACGTCCTGCGTGCCATGAAAAATCAGTGTAGGCATGGTGAGTGTGGGCAGGAACCCCGGCACCTCGGCGAGCACGGTAGCGGGTTTGCCCCAACGCAGAACCCGCATGAACGCCCATGAGCCGGAAAGGCCTGAAAAGGGCCGATAGAAATCTTTGAGCGCCTGGTCGCCCTGTTCCACACCGGACACCGCCCATTGCATAGCGATCTTCCAGAAGATGGGACCAATCAGCGGCGCCAACAGTTCTCCGAGGATTGGCTTCCGCAAAGCCTCAAGCAGATAAAAGGGCTTTAGCTCGGGGAACAGTGCTGGAGAAAGCAACGCCAAGCAGGAAACGCGCTCAGGGAAGTAGCGCGCGTAATGAACCGCTACGACCGAGCCTGCGTCATGACCTACGATATGCCATTTATCGATCTTGTTTTCGATGCGAATCCGGTCAATCTCTTCTGCGAAATGGCGCAGAAAGTTAGGGTCGTATGGTTCGCGCGGAGAGTTTCCCAATCCAGGCAGATCTACGGCAATGCAGGTGTATCGTTCGCAGAGGCGATCGATGATACCCTTCCACAGGCGGCCGCTGGTGGGCATGCCATGAATGAAGAGGATGGGTTCGCCGGAACCGCAACGAATTACGTTCATACCAATCCTCCACCGGGCTTGTCGATACAGTCTGCTTTCATGAGGTGGCACACACCGCGGCAGCCGGGTGCGACCGTTTGCAAAACCAGTACAGCAAGTTCATCGCAACCCTTAGCGTTGCCAGAAACAGACTGAACAGCAATGTGTACACCATACCATTGGGTTGAATTCGCGAGTAGATATTGTTGATGCTCCACGCCGGAATCGTATAGACGTCGCCGGCAACCAGCGCTCCGATCCGATTTCGAATCGGCCAATCGTAGATCACGCGCTCAATGCCGGAGTTGAAGAAGTTGGCCATATCGAGAACGCGTCGGCAGTACATTGTCCTGGGCAACCACGGCAGCCACTTCCGATTGCGATAGCGCGTAAAGAGGCGAGCAGCCTCGACAGCGTGCCTGAGCGCCGCAGTAACGCCGTTCGACGTCATCGGATCGACCATCGCTGCGGATTCTCCAACCACAATCCAGTTCGGGCCGGCTACTCTGCGGTGGGCCCGGCAACTGAAGGATGTCGTGCGGGGTTCAGAGGTGTGAGGCGACTGCAACAGATCGCGAAGTCCCATGAAACTTTCCAACTGGCCGTCGTAGATCTTCTGGACTGCCTGGCCTTGGCGGCGCTTCTCTTTGACACTCTCTCCGGCTGCCACGTAGCCGACGCTGACGGTGTTGGAGTGAATGGGAATCTGCCAAACCCAACTCATATAAAAAGGACCTTCGCAATCGGCATACAGCGTGGTGCCTTCAATAGACTCTGGCACGGTGAAGTAATCCCATATCGCGACCTTTGGTGGGCCAAAGTCATAGGAAGGCAGGTTGAAAGCTCGCGGAAACAGGCTCGCATTTGATCCCGACGCATCGATATACCAGCGCGACAAGATCTCGGTCCCTTTTTCTGTGTGAAGCGAGCTCACGCGATCGCCATCTCGCACCACCCGCACCACTTTGTCGGCGAGCAGCGTGGCTCCGGAGGCCAGGAAAATCTCTCGAATCGACTGACTGAGGCGGGACCGGTCGACATGAATGGTGGCCAACTCCACGTTGAAGGGCGGCTTGGCAAGCCAATCGGAAGGAACGTAGTGCTGCTCCGCCCCTCCGCGCAGTTTCAGAATTACATGGCGTTTGTAGGTCGCGGTTCCGTCCTGGATAAGTTCCTCCATCGGCAATCCCAGTTCGCTTAACAACGCCGGCGCGGACCAGTCCAGCGATTCGCCGACAGGGTTCGAAGGATCAACCTCGGCTTCGATGCACAGAACCTTGAATCCAGCCCTCGCGAGATGAATGGACGCCGCCATGCCGGCGAGGCCGCCCCCTACCACCGTCACATCGAAAAAGCCTGAATCTGTCTGCATCAAAGAGTCGTAGGGCAGTTATTTCGCACAGCGAATCGTGACTGACTGGGACAGGCATTCACAACCAACCTTCTGTGGGTATCCGTCTCCACCTTTCGATGGAGGCACTGCTCATGTAAAGTCGCTAACGTAATGCTTTGTAGCTCTATCTTCCCAACCCAGGAAATCCAGGAAGGCATCAGCACTTGAAACTCTTCGAGCGCCTCCGTCCCCTTCTGTTGGTTGCAGTCCTGCTGGTGATTTGGGAAATCGCCATCGACTTGCATCCCGGAAATATCCTGCCCGGGCCTATCGCCGTGGCAGGCGGCATCCTCGACCTCTTGCAGCATGGGCTTCTGCTTAAATACGTGGTCGCATCTCTTTTCCGGGTAACCTGGGGCTTTGCACTGGCCGTATTCATCGCGATCCCGCTCGGACTCGCTCTGGGCTGGTATCGCCGCGGAGAGATGGCCTTCAATCCTCTGGTGCAGATATTCCGCCCCATCTCTCCGCTTGCGTGGATACCGATTGCGATTCTTTGGTTTGGAGTCGGCGACCTGGCGGCGATCTTTCTCATCTTTGTCGGCTGCTTTTTTCCGTTGCTGCTCACGGCAATGAACGCCGTTCACAATATTCCTGCCGACTACATCAACGCCGGGCGCAACTTCGGCCTGAGTCAACGCGCATTTGTCTCTCGCATCTTGTATCCAGCCGTCATTCCGCAGTTGTTGGTTGGCTTGCGAGTCACTCTCGGCGTAGCTTGGCTGGTGGTGGTGGCCGCGGAAATGATTTCAGTGAACTCAGGCCTGGGATTCCTGATCGTCGATGCGAGGAATGCCGGGAATCGCTACGATCTAGTAGTCGCGGGCATGGTCATCATCGGATTCATCGGTCTATTGCTCGATCTCGGGATGCAGTCGTTCGAGCGAACCAAGTCCTTTCGCTGGATAAATTCGGAGGGCTAGTGTTGCTGACGGAAGCCTCGGTACTCGGGACTAAGAGCGCAGCGAAGTTACGCGCGGAACACCTCGGTATGGTCTATGACCGCGATGGCGAATCCCTGCCCGTGCTCGAAGACATCAACCTCGATGTCGACGACGGAGAGTTCGTTTGCCTGGTCGGTCCCTCCGGTTGCGGAAAATCGACGTTGCTCAATGCGATGGCAGGATTTCTATCGCCGACCAGCGGCTCGGTCAGGATCGATGGCGAAGTCGTCACTGGACCCGACCCTCGCCGCATCCTGGTATTTCAGGATCGCGGCGTCTTTCCCTGGTTGACGGTAGAAGGGAACATCGGCTTCGGATTGTCAAAGTTATCGCGCGCTGAGCGCACGCAGCGTATCGCTCATTATGTGAAGACTGTGAGGCTGGAAGGCTTTGAGAACTCCTATCCTTCCGATCTTTCCGGAGGCATGAAGCAGCGGCTCCAGGTTGCTCGCGCACTGGCTGTCAATCCGGATATTCTTTTTTTGGACGAGCCGTTCGGAGCGCTGGATTCCATCACGCGCGTAATTATGCGCGGCGAACTGTTGCGGATATGGCAGACCGAGCGAAGAACCATCTTCTTCGTTACCCACGATATCGATGAAGCGGTTCAGCTTGCCGATCGAGTCGTTGTTCTCAGTTCGCGTCCCGCTCAGATCAAAGACGTTCTGACCATCGACATGGCCCATCCCCGCAATATCAGTTCTAACCGCTACCTGGAACTCCGCGACGAGTTGCTCAAGCAGATTGGTCTGGCCTACGAGATATGAATTCTCTTGCACAACCGCGCGCTTGGGAAAGGTTTTTCTGGCCAGTCGTGGCCGCGGCGCTGCTGTTGGCGTTTTGGCATTACTCAGTTGTCTGGACGGCCACCAAGGTGTTTCCGTCGCCGCTTAGCGTGGAAAAGGGAATCGCTGAGCTCGCCGCGAAACACGTGCTGTGGGCCGACATCGGCGATTCGCTCCGGCGCGTGGCCATCGGCTTCGGCTTGGCCGTCGTTATCGGCATTCCATTCGGTCTCTGGCTCGGCTGGAGCCCTGCGGCAAACCAGACAGTCAATCCAGTGATCCAACTCCTCAGACCCATCAGCCCGATCGCGTGGATACCAGTGGCTATTATCTTCTTCGGCGTCGGCGATCATGCCGCGATCTTCCTCATTTTTCTCGGCTCGCTCTTTCCGATCCTGGTAGCTTGTGTTAGCGGCGTTTCGAGCGTCCCGCCGATCTTTCGCAACGCTGGCCGTAACTTCGGTCTGTCCACGCCGCAACTGTTGGCGCGCGTCGTTTTTCCAGCTGCGCTGCCGCAGATCCTCATCGGCGCGCGCATTGCTCTGGGAATCGCCTGGCTGGTCGTGGTGGCCGCGGAGATGATTGCCGTCGACTCGGGCCTCGGCTATCTGGTTATCGATTCCCGCAACTCGGGAAAGCGCTATGATCTCGTCGTCGCGGCGATGCTGATCATCGGCGTCATCGGACTCGCGCTGGATTTCTGCATTCGCAGACTCGAAAGGATCGAGTCCGTTCGCTGGGGGTTCCGTAATGCTTCCTAAGACTAAGGTCGCGCTCTTCGCTGTGGGATGGCTGGTTTTGATTTCTGGAGTACACGCTTATCTCAACGTGAATTGGGCAGCGGTTCTCAATGACTATCAACCGGCCGAGAAGCGAAAAATAACGGTAGCCTATCTGCCTGTGACTTGTCAGTTGACCTGTCCGGTGACCGATTACATTTCAAAATACTCGACTTCCGGCGAAGAGTTCATGCCGCGCATGTTTCAGGGCTTTCCCGAGATCAAAGAAGCGCTTATTTCTAATCGAGTGCAGGCGGCATTTATCGTCGCTCCATTGGCGCTGGCTCTGAAAGCGCAAGGCGTTCCCATCAAAGTCGTCTATCTCGGGCATCGATACGGAAGCGCAGTTGTAGTGCAAAAGAATGGCCCCATCAAGACATTTGCCGACATGCGCGGCAAGACGATTGCCATCCCCAGCCGCTTCTCCGATGAGCGATTGCTCCTCTTCCGCGCCATGAAGGTCTGGGGCATCAAGCCAGGCGAGATCAAGATGGTAGAGATGGCGCCGCCGGATGTTTCGGGCGCGCTCGCCGCCCATGCCATTGACGCTTTTGTCATGGGCGAACCGTTTCCATCGCAGGCTGAGATCGGCGGCTTTGGGCGCGTACTCTTTCAAGCTCGGGAATATTGGCCGGACTACATGTCCTGCATCCTTGTGGTCCGTCAGGATCTGATCGATAAGCGTCCAGATGTTGTGCAGGTGCTTGTCGATGGCATCGCCCGCTCCGGCTTGTGGCTGGACACGAGCAAGCCGCATCGCGAAGACGCCGCAGACTTTGTCGGCCGGTTCTACTACAACCAGAAACCCGCTCTGCTGCGCTGGGCGCTGACCAAGCCGATGGATCGCGTCGTCTACAGCCCTCTGGCACCGCGCAAGGCGGACTTCGACATGGTGCGCGATCTGATGATTGAGACGGGAGTCTTGAACAAGAAGCTCGAATTCAGCGAGTACACGGACACTCGCTTCTCAGACAACGCAACTTTGCAAACTTCCTGGAAGTATGAGCCTGGAATCGCTTCCGCCAAGTAACACAATTTAAGCCGAGATCGCCGAACCATTGGGAAATGAGGGAACCATGATTCGCAGAAGATTTCTTCAAATGGCCGCACTGTCCGGAGCCAGCGCCCTGACTCCTCTTGAAGCTATGGCCACGACCGCAGCAAACACCGCAGCGAAGACCGCAGTCTTTCAGGTGAAGGGATTCAGTTGCCCTACCTGCGCCGTAGGCCTCGACACCATGTTTACCCGCACCAGAGGAATCGTATCCAGCCATTCGACGTATCCCGAAGGCAAGGTATTGGTCCGATTCGATCTCGGTGCGATCAACGAGGCTCAAGTGCGCGCGGTCATTACCGACGCGGGCTTTACCATCGTCGGCGAGCAGATGTCTTAGCCAAACGCAGGAAAAACAATACTGAAGGAATGGGTCAAAGATATGCCATCTCAGGAATCGTATGCGAAACTTTCGGCGGATCTGACAGGGGCTCTCGGCCTGGCGCAGCCACCAATCGCCATCAGTTTTACCGACGCAGTCCCCGCTGGAGTCGGAACTCCAGCGGCGCGAGTAGCGGCCGGTTGCCGCTTCTGGCAAGACGCGTCAAACGCGTCATTCGCAACCTCATCTGAAGATCACTCAACGTGCGCCATCGGTGTATACACCCACAATCTGGAGCCGTCTCCCGCGCAACAAACCGATCTCGCCGATGCACTTAAGGTATTTGGCGATCTCGGCTATGTGCGGCCAGAGGATTTGCCTTTGATTCCTGTGCTGGCGTCAAGATCGAAGTATGTGGTGTATGCTCCGCTGTCCGAGAGTCCGCTACCTCCGGATGTTGTTCTGCTTTTTGCGAATTCGAATCAGACTCTTGTGCTTTCGGAAGCGGCACAGCAGGTTGAGGGTGGCACTCCGCCTGCCATGGGAAGGCCGGCCTGCGCGGTAATTCCCCAAGTTGCGAATACCGGCAGAGCGGCGCTCAGTCTGGGGTGCTGTGGAGCTCGGGCATATCTCGATGTGCTGACAGATGACGTCGCCCTCTTTGCGATCCCCGGCGCAAAGCTCGATGCCTACGTCAAACGAATTGTGGCTCTCGCCCACGCCAATGGTGTTTTGGCGCGGTTTCACGGCTTGCGCCGCAACGAAATCGGGGCTGGTGGTAATCCAACGGTTCGTCAATCGCTTGAAGCGTTTATGGCGTCGTAAAAGTCTCGGAGGCTCGTCCACACGAAAGAAAGCCGCCGCCCAACGAGGGGCTGGCGGCTTCCATTGCAGCGTATGGCTACTTTGCAGCAGCCAAGATCGAATGCTGGTTTTTGAGGATCTCTTTCTGGTTTGCGAGAATCTCCGCTTGATTCGCAAGGATCTGGTCAAGAGACTTTTGATTCTTTTCGATGCTTCCCTGGTTGTGGAGAATCGTCTTCTGGTTTTCCAGAATGGTTGCCTGGTTTTCGAGAATGGTTTTCTGGTTCGCAACTACTTCATGATCGGACATAAGACCTCACTTTCGCTTTCTTAGATTGATGATCTGACGGAGTTCGCATTCTCCGCCGGGGTTGAAGGTTTCTCTCAGCGGTCCTAATCCTAGCATCCGAGGAATTGACTGGATTTGTGATCCTAGTCACGCCTGCGTTCCCAAGGATGGACTAGGCAGGCTGTTCCACAGGTTCGGCCAGAACGAAATTCACATAGCCATGCTCGGCCATCCTGGCACCCATGGCCGCATAGGCAACCGGATCGTGCGGAGCCCAAGTTGCCAACCCATCGACGTACCGGTTGTACATGCAGAAGGCTGCCGCGATGAGCACGGTGTCATGAATTTCAAGGTCGGTGGCGCCGGCATTCCTGGCGCGTTGGACATCTTCCGTGGTCACATGCTTTCCGCCCTTCTGCACCTGTCCGGCAATGGCGAGAAGAGCTTTCAGCTTGTCTGAGATTGGCGCGGTCTCGAAGTTGCACTTCACCTGAGTGACTAGTTCCAGGTTGCCTCCAAGATGATGCGAGGCCGCCGCGCCGTGGCTTGTTTGGCAAAAGTAGCAGTCGTTCTGGCTGGAGGTGTAAGTAGCAATCAATTCGCGCTCGGCGCTGGTCAGCGAATTTGGTCCGCGCAGGAGTACTTCGGCCAGAGCCCTCAACGGCTTTGCGGTTTCGGGGCGATAAGCCATCGGGCCGGTGATTCCCGGCAGGTCTTCTGGCAGTGTGATGTGAGCCATGGTTTCTCCTTTGTTATTGAGCAATCTCGACGGGTTGGGGTTCGGGAACGATGGCGGTAGGGTGCCTTTTGGCGCCTTGAATCTGGTAGCGGGGAAGCGCAAACATGAGAAGGCAGGGAATGAGGGCGGGGAGGGCGAGTAGCTGAATCGTGATGGGCCGATACGTGCCCATCGTGTCGAAAACGCGACCTACGAGGATAGGGCCGGTTGCGGCTCCAATGGCGTAAGTGGTCCAAGTGAGCGCGTAGAGTGTGGAGAATCGCTTGAGGCCAAAATAGCGCCCGAGCAGGTAGGGTGTGATGTCGCCCTCACTGCCCATGCTGAATCCGATAAGAGCAGCAGCGATCAGGCCGGAGGTCAGGCTGTTGGCCACCGATAGCAGCACAATGCCGAGTACAGTCATCAGCAGCATAACTTGAGATACGCGTGGGCCAAAGAAGCGGTCGAGAAACAGACCAGTAAGGAGGCGTCCAATCAGCCCGGTGGCCCCAATGATGGAGACGGACCAGGCAGCGCCGGCAGCAGACACGCCGCGATCTGTTAGCAGCGCTGAGAGATGTGCCATGGTTCCATTGACGCTGAAAGCGTAGAGACAAACGGTGGCAGCGAGGATCCAGAAGGCCGGCGTCGCAAGCGCCCTGGCAACGGATTCTCCATGCGCAGTGGAGACAGCCTGGTCTTGTTGAGCTACGGGCCGTTCCCGGACGAAGATTGCGGTGAGAGGAAAACCGACAGTAAAGGCAAGCAGACCGAGGGTGAGGTAGGCGGTGCGCCATCCCAGGTGTGTGATGACCGCCTGAACAAGGACGGGGAGCAGCATCGCACCCAGGCCCGTGCCGGCAAGCATGATTGAAAGCGCGAAACCGCGGCGTCGGTCGAACCAAGTAGAAATGGCGCGGGAGTATCCAATGTAGGCGGTTCCGTTTCCCACTAGACCGATAACGAAGAACGTGAAGTAGAAGTGAAGCAGATTGGGCGTCAGCAATGCGAGCGAAGCATAGGCGGCCGAGAACACCACAATGCATGGCAGGACAATTCTGCGCGGCTTATAGCGGTCCAGCAGGAAGCCGAGCCCGGGCGAGGCCGCAGCCAACGTGAGTGCAGCAATGCTGAATCCAGCGGAGCTGGCTTCGCGATGCCAGCCAAAACTTTCTGCGAGGGGTTTGATGAAGAGGCCAAAGGTGTAAGGGACAATCGCCGCAAAACTGACCATGATGCCAAAGAAACTGGCGAAAACAATCTTCCACCCGGGGTAGGAGAGTTTGCCCTCGTCTATCGTGGCTTCGACTGCCGGCGGCCTTAGCTCAGGCATAAACGCGTATGACCTCGGGAAATTGTCTTTGCACGCTGGAGTTAACGGCCCTGTACAGCTTGTGCGGCATCACCGTTCATTCTGTGTGTTTACCGCTGTACGGTGGCAGTCGCCGCTTCGGTCACTCGGGTGTAGCCGTGCTCAACAATTTGAGCAGCACGCCCGCGGTAGATGGCGGGATCTTGAGGAGCCCAGGTATCGAGCCCGTCGACGTAGCGGTTGCACATGCAAAACACAGCGGCAATCAGAACGGTATCGTGGATTTCGAGATCAGTTGCGCCCAGCACGCGTGCAGAGGCTATATCCTCCGCGGTCACATGCTTACCGCCTAGTTGCACTTTTCCGGCGATATTCAGGAGCGCCTTCAGCTTGGGGGAGATTTCCGCGCTCTGCCAGTCCGTCTTGACCTTTTGAACCAGCGCTTCGTCATGCCCTAATTGCGCCGCGGCAACGGCGCCATGAATTGTCTGGCAAAAGAAGCAATCGTTGCGCCAGGAAACATGCGTGGCGATCATCTCCCGTTCACCGCGCGAGAGCGTGCTTTCTCCGCGAAGGAGCACATTGACCAATTCGTTGAGGGGGGCCGCAGTTTCAGGGCGAAAGGTCATGGGACCGAGGATGCCGGGGAACTCTCTGCCGAGTTCGTCAGCTATGGGAAGTTGGATATGAGCCATCGATGACACTCCGTTTGTGGGCGATTACCGTTTCGACTTAGGTGAAATAGTTCGGGCAAGGCAGAACGCGACCATACTACGAGGAGTTGCTAGGGGTGCGCTTCCACCAAAGGATGGAGTGGGGGATGGAGGCCGATTCTTCTCGCCCAATTTCAAGTCCGGCTGGGCGTTCCGTTACGATTCGGCGGGTTCCTGACCCAGGCCAAGGCGTCGAGCCATGGTCGCGAGCAATTTGGGCCGAGCGATTGGCCGTGTCCACGGGCAATCGGCGATACAAATTCCGCATGATGCGGATTCAGCAAAAAATGGAATGCACTTGTCGAAGTCCACATACCAGCGCTCAGTGCCGCGCACCATTTGCTTCTGTTCCTGGATTGCTCCGGGGGGACAGGCGTTGGTACAGACCTGACAGGTAGAGCAGAACTCATCTGCGCCAAAGCGGTCGGGCTTTGTAGCTACGAGCGGCATATCCGTGGTGACTCCGGCCAACCGTAGCCCAGATCCATACTGCCGGTTTATCAGCGAGCCGTGCTTGCCCAGCTCGCCCAGCCCCGAAGCAATGGCGGGAGGAATCAAGAGCAATGCGCTTGCGGACGGCCCTGGATAAGCCTGTGCGTTGTAACCCTGTGATCGTATCCAATTGGCGAGGGCATAGGAAACGCGCGTACCGCGAGCGTATTGCGCCCCAATCTCACATACACCGATGCCATTGGTTTCATCCGAAGGAACTTCTTTCAATCGTTCGTAGTCGGGAGCGAGAGCAAGGACAATGACCCACGGCTCGTCGATCGTGTATCCCTCAAAGACGTACAGCGGGTCCATTGGCGCAATGCCCACGCCGCCAGCCTCGTGCGCCAGCGCGAATTCGCTTGCTTCCGCCGCGAACTGTTCGGGCGAGACATTCCTTCGTTCCGGTGCGACTGGAATCAACTCAGGATGGGTGTATGCCGAGATGAAGACCTCAGCAGATCCCGGGCATTTTCGGGAGCTGGTGCGCGCCACCCCCTGCAGATCACCATAAGGATGCTGGTCGGGAGGATGCCAGAAGAATGGCGAGGCCCGGCGGGGTTCGGTTTCGCCGAGCCCATTGATTGGATTTCCGGAGACCTTGAGGAGAGCAAGCGTCTCCGGGCGGGGCTTGTAGCTGCCTCGCCGGGGACGCCTCGGATTTGCCGATGCAGCATTGACTTCATTCTGCATTGCTTGGGGATGACTCGACATTTCTTCTCACCTAGAAGCTCAGTTTAGCGGAAAACTGAAGCTGCCGTGCAGCTCCGGCATAGGTTGGAGTTCCGAAGTTGGGATTGTCCGGGCTTGCGACTCCGTCTCCGAATGCCTTGGGAATTGGACCTGCGAACTCCCCTGCACCATAGACCTGATCCACATCCTGCACATTGACACGATTCAGCAGGTTCAGCGCTTCCGCACTCAGGTTCAGCTTCAGCCGTTCATTCAAGTTCAATAGCTTTTGAAGGCGAAGGTCCGTGTCGTAGTACGATGCGCCGCGATAGGAATTGCGCCCGATGCTGCCGACACGATCGTTGAACGGGAAGCCATCGCCGTTGATGTCTGACCCAGCCAGGATGCTGTAGTATTGCGGGCTCTGTAAAGAGTTGAGAAGCGAAAACGAGAAATTGCGCAAAGGTGCAACCCATGTTTTCGGGGACTCTCCCATCAAAGTCAACACCAGCCGGTGCCGCACGTCGTTATCGCCTACCGCGCGATCCAGTCGTGGCTCCAGATAGTCCTGCGGTTCATCCTGCAACTGGTTTTCCGTGGCGATGTCAATGGATTTCCCATAGACGTAGTTAGCAAGCACGCTGAAGCTCTCCCCAAACTCTTTCCTTAGGCCCACGCTACCTGCATTGTAGATGGACCAACCAGACGCTTCTGCGATCAACGCGAATCCGAAGTTGGGATCGGCCGGAGCGAACTTCTGCCTGCCATCGGAAAGAACACCGTCCGGGACTCCATTGATGCTTTCGGAGTTCTCCAGATGAATTGCATGGAGATAGTGGAATCCGAGGGTGAGAATCCATTTATTCCCCAGTTCGTTTTCGATTTCGAGGCCGCCATGCTCGGAGTAGTTTGAAGGATACTTGCGCTCTACAAATCCCAAAGGAAACTGCCGCAGGATTGAGGGGCTTGGATAAATACCATTGTGCGTAAAATTCGAGAAAGCCGGGCCCGCGAGGGCGGGTCCGGCGGTTCCCACCATGCCTGCTGGTCCGAACCCCACAAGATCGTTGGCCGGATCGGCAAAGTCAGGCAGAAGCGGCTGATTCATATGCGTGAACGGAGACGCACCGTGCCATCCATTGATCAGGCTGCTGTACTCAAGCGACCCAGTGTATATGCCAAAATTGGCCCGCACAACGCCCTTTCCGTTGCGATAGCCGTATGCGATCCCAACCCGTGGTTGGATATTGCCAAAGTTCGTCGGATTCATCTTGCCCAGGATACGAAGGTCGCTCGCCGACGGAAGGAGATCAAGGTCGTAGCGGGCTCCGAGGGAAAGCGTCAGGTTGGGCAGCACCTTCCATTGATCCTGCACATAGAAGTCGGCCAGTTTATGCCAGAATGCGATGGCGTCAGCCGCCTCGCGCGCCGGACCATCTGGTCCGTCGTAGAAACCGCTCTCCCAGGGCAAGCCGCGCTGCGGAACCTGCTGTTGAAAGTCGGCCCGTGTCTGCTGGAAAAGGAACTCGACAGCGGTTCCAGGACCGAAATGGCTGAAAGGCCCGGCACCAAAGAAGCTTTGCGGACTGAAGATACCAACGCCAGGTGTGAAGTACGGCGTTTGAGCAGAGAACCAGATCGGCTCAAACTCCGCCCCAATCGTGAGGGAGTTGGAATCGTGGGTAAAGGTAAGCGCCTCGCGGGACTGGAAGTGGTGCTCGCTGTAGTAGTCGACGCCGCCAAGAAATCCGCCGCTGTAGAGCGTGTCGGCAACATTAAGCGCCGGCTCAAAACCTGCGCCTACGGGGTTCATGTAAAAGATTCGCCGGCCTAAGGCGACCGAACTCTCTGAGGCCCAGCGGTTGCTGAAGACATGAAAGAGGTTTCCGTAGACTGTCTGATCGTGAATGCGATTATCGCGGTAACTCGACGGCAGCCCCTGTCCTGGGGAGGTTGCGGCAGTATTGCCATTCGTCACATCCGTGAATAAGTACCCGGCGGACAATGTGCTTTTATCGCTGACCACACTGGTGATTTTTCCAAACGTGTTGTCATAGTTGCCGGTCTGGAGGATCGACCCCAGTTTTTCGGTCGAAAGTCCCAGATTCGCCTTCACCTCATTGATGCTGGGAGAGCCAGGCCCAAGGCAGCCTTGGGTATCGATGCAACTCAGGATGAAGTGTGAATAAATGGGCGATTGCGCCCGTCTCTGGCCTTCGTAGCCGGCGAAAAAGAACACTCTATCCTTGCGGATCGGGCCTCCGACCGTCGCTCCATATTGGTTGAACCGCAGCGTATTGAATCCGGGCGCAGCGAGGAGATTGGTCGCGTCGATCGCGCTGTTGCGGAAATACTCATACACCGAACCATGCAGATCGTTGGTTCCAGATTTGGTGATGGTATTGACGGCAGCGCCGAGGTTTAACCCGCCGCCCGCTGCATCCGGACCATCGACGACGCGGAACTCTTGCACCCAATCCAATGACGGGCTTACTCTCTGGACTCCTGAAACCGTGGTCGTGTAGTTGACACCATCCAACCCATAGAAGACGCTGTGTGTTTCGCGTAAGCCCCCAAAGCTGATTTCCAGTTCCGATTCCTGAAATGCCGACTGCGCGCCTGAACTCGAGTTCCTTCCGACTGTCGCCGTTGGAGTCAACAGGACGAAGTCGATGAAATCGCGGTCAGAGATAGGCAGGTCCGATATTTGCTCTGGTGCGATCACCTGGCTGCCTTCTGTTTGTTCTTTGTCTACTCCAGTGGTGGAATCGCGGACTTCGACCTGTTCAGTCGCAGCCCGCACCCTGAGTGTGATCTTCAGGGAGGCAGTCTGGCCAAGGGTCAAAGTGAGTGGTGCCTCGTAAGCAGCGAAGCCTTCCGCGCTTGCTGTGAGCTTGTACTCGCCGGCGGGAAGGCCCGGGATCACAGTCAAACCAAGCTTGTCAGAGACTCCGGTCCGGACCGCTCCCGTATCCAAATTGCGAGCCGAAACAGTTGCATGGGGAAGGACACTGCCAGAGGGATCGGCAACGGTCAGGCTCAGCGTTGCAAATTGTTGGGCGAACAGTGTTGAGGATGTTGCTGCGGCCACAACAAAGAGCAAGAGAAAAGTTGGTGAATGGCGATGGAGAGAGCGAAGACTGAGTTGTGCGGCACGGCGGAAGCCCCCACAGGAGCAAAGAGCGAGCAGGTCATTCATTTTGGAATTCCTCTACTGAAGCTGATTTGGGAAGTGCGAAACGGGAAGCCGCAATTCAATGCGAATTATTCTTAAAAGTCGGGAGGACTCACAACGCCCACATGGATGAGTTGGTTCTCCTCCCCGAGATGGAGAAGTGGTACTGAGCAACAGCGAAAGCTCGCATTGGTCCATCTTTCGATGGATGACCACAAGTCAACGCACCACTACACTTCGCTGCATGCCTATTCTGACTGAACCAATTGGAAGCATCCCCCGCCCGCCTTCACTCATCGAAACGATCGCTGCTTTTGAAGCAGGGATGGCAAGCGATGCAGAGGTCAGTAGCGCATATTCTGATGCGCTCCGTGATACGATCGCGCGGCTGGAAGAGACGGGGTCTCCGATCATTACCGACGGCGAGCAGACCAAGCCCAGCTTCGCCACGTATCCACTCGCGGGTCTCACCAATCTTGCCCCCGATGGAGTCATCATTCCGTTCGCAGACGGGCATACGCGCCAGTTGCCGAAGCTGACTGCCGCTCCTTTTCGCTATGGTGTGCACGCTGCCACCTATCTGGAGGCAGCACGTACTTATGCTCGTATCCCGATCAAGCAAGCGGTAATTTCGGCATCGGCGCTTAGCTTGTTGTACCCAGCAGAGACAATCACGGGTTACTCACGCGAGGAGTTTCTTGCGGATTTGACCAGTGAGGCGGAGACAGACATTCGCGGAGCACTGGACGCCGGAGCGGCCAGCGTGCAAATTGACTTCACCGAGGCGAGACTGTCTCTGAAGCTGGATCCTTCTGGCGGATTGCTGCGAAGCTTCGTGGAGCTGAACAACAAAGTTCTTGATCGCTTTACCGCTGAAGACCGTCAGCGCATCGGTGTTCACGTCTGCCCCGGAGGCGATCGTGACTCGACCCACAGCGCAGACGTGGATTATGCTGGCCTTCTTCCGGACCTGTTCAAGCTCAACGTTGGTCGCTTCTATCTGCAGATGGCCAGCGAACCGGACAGAAAGCGTGTGCTTGGAATTGTCAGTCATTTGCTGAGGCCGAATCACACTGTATTTGTAGGCGTCATCGATCCTATCAATCCAAATGTTGAAACAGCCGCTGAAGTTCGAGACCGTGTGCTTGAGGCTGCTGCGTCCTTACCAATCTCCCAACTTGGGACCACTGACGATTGCGGCTTCGCTCCATTCGCAGACGACATCTCGACTGCTCGCGAGATCGCGTTCAGCAAGATCCGCGCGCGAGTTGAGGGTACAGAACTCGCCGCGAGGGTGCTCGGCTGTTGAGTGAACTGTCAGTATCGGAACCTTTCATTCGATTCGACGACAGCGAGACTTGCTTGACAACTGCATGGTTGACTACTTCTGGAAGGCTTTGTCGACTCGGTCTTGGCAGGCCCAGCGCTGGCTGGCTGGCTCCCAAGTCACAAGGAAGGATTTTCAGTTAAGACCAAATCACTAACTCTTGCAGTGGGCAGATTTCTGGCAGGGGGATTTCCGAAGACGTAGCCCCGCCGATTTAACCGAAAATCTAGAGACTTCACAAATGCCTATCATTTCCCAGAGCGGCAAGATCGAAAAGCCGATCCACAATCCGATCCACAAAAAGCGAGGTCTTATACGACTTGGGTGGCTTTAGGCGTTCCCCACGGGCTTGTAAGTCGTTGAAAAACCTCAAACGGCAAGACTGTCACGGCAGAGGTCGCGGGTTCGAGCCCCGTCGTCCCCGCCAGATTCTAAAGGACTTAAGTCCAATCTGGCATGTGACATTACGGTACAAAATAGTACAACATCTGAAAGCTACTGGGAATAGACCCCTTGGGCACCCTTGGAAAACTCAGTTCAGTCGGCTAAACTGCGGGGCTTGCTACGCCTCGCCGCAGATGGCCATAAGGCCCGCTGCTGGACTACTCTGGTGCCGAACTGCGAGATCGGCGGCGAATCATCCACACAATGTGATCTTCGCTCACCGCATGAGGCCCAAGCGAGCGAGAAAACCGCCTCATCTTTGGATTGTGTCTGCAGAACCAAGTCCAAGGGTCTTCTCTTCGCTGGGTTGGAACGTCCGAGTCAAGACCTGTGCATTCTTGCGGCAAGTCTCTGCTTATAAAATGGCACTCCGTAGATGCTCTCTTTCAGCTTTTTCCACGCGATCTTCGCAAGCGAGTTCTGTGGCGCAAAACCGAGGAACTCTGCTCTTTTCGCAATACCCGCGTAGCTCAGCGTTGTCTTCGTCTCGCGTTTCAAGGTTACGAGCTGTTCTGCTGTGCAGGAACCCATGGTAACGCCAAGACGGAGCAGATCTCTGCATCGTTGAAGTATGCTCCACTGGCTGCTGATTGTTGGAGAAGCATTCTTAAGCGCCGCATTTGCAGTGTACTCGACGTGAATTGCGGCTTGCAAGTGGCATAGGCGCTCAATTATCCTCGGGGACTGGGAATCATGCGCTTTACCGCTTCGGGGAGTTCAATCGACAGTGTTTCCACGCTTCTGGCGCGCGCCAAGACCGGGCTAATTCTTGTGGCCTGTGTGGGTGCATCCCTGTACGCATGGGCGGAAACGTGCTCCGGTCCGCCCGCGTTGGAGGCACGGCTCCACGACCATCCCAGTGCAGACGCATATGCCGCGTTGGGCAATTGGTTCAGCAAAAATCTCCAAACGAACTGTGCTGTCGAAACCCTTCAGTCGGGGCTCAAAATGGAACCCGGTTCGGCGCGGCTCTCCTATCTTCTGGGTCTTAGCCTGTACACAGCGGGGCGAATGCAAGAGGCTGTCGCACCGCTCCAGCAATCCATCCAACGTCATCCCGAGGAGGCGCAGGCGCACCTCGTGTTGGGCGCTACGCTTGCCAGCCTCGGTCGCGACAAAGAGGCTCTCCCGGAGTGGGAGGCAACGCTTAAGATCGACCCCACCTCGAGGAAGGCGCTCGACGGGTTGGCCAAGACCCTGATCTCGATCGGGGATTACGGGACGGTCATCCGCCGTCTTCGCTCCGTGCCGCTCGACGAGAACCTGACTCTCGATTTGGCCATTGCCTACAGGATGGCGGACATGTTCGATGACGCTCAAAAGGTGCTGACCGAAGGACTGAAAACCTATCCGAACTCCGACGGCCTCACAGGAGCGCTGGTATCTCTCGACATCCATGTAGCGCATAGCGAGGCAGCGCAAGCACTGGCCGAAAAACAGGCGCGCCAGAAGCCCCGCGACATCGAGGCGCAGCGCATCTATTTGCGGACCCTGATCATCAACGGAGACAACAAGGTGGCTGCGCCGCTGGGCCGTAAACTGCTGGCCCTCGCCCCGCACGATCCTGATTTTCTTTATCTGAACGGCATCCTGGAGCGCGGGGCGGGAGACTTTGCCGCGGCCCGCAAACACCTTGAGGAATCGGTGGCTTTGAACCCCGGCTTCTATAACTCCCACTACAATCTTGGCGTCGTGCTTGAGCAGCTTAAGGACGCTGCCGGGGCCAGGGAGCAGTTTAAAAAGGCCATCGAGCTCGGTGCAAACGAACCGGAAGTCCGCTTCGAACTGGCCAAGGTTCTGCGCACGCTGGGAGAAACAGAAGAGGCCCAGGAACAACTCAAGCTCTACCAGCAGAGGTTGAAGGAAGAATCGGATAAATCCCTGGCCATACTGAAATCGACGCAGGCTGAAGAGGCAGTCAAGGCCGGAGACAACCGGAAAGCTGCCGATCTGTTTCGCGAAGCCAGCGCCGCGCTCCCGGACAATCCCGCGCTTGCCTACCGGCTCGCCGTTGTTCTGGGCGAACTGGGCGATACCGCGGGTGAGCGTACTGCGTTGCAGCAGGCCATCAAGGCCGATCCGGAGTTTGCGCTCGCACAATACCAGCTTGGCTACCTGGAAACCCGCGACGGCGACAATGCCGCGGCTGAACAGCAATTCAGGCTGGCGTTAAAGGCTTCTCCAGACTACATTCAGGCATGGGTCGCCCTGGCCGCGACCCTCGGTATGGAGTCCCGATTTCAGGAAGCGCAGGATGCTGTGGCCAACGCACTCAAGATTGAGCCAGATAATAAAGCCGCTCTCGAACTCAGCCAGAAACTGGCTGACGCGCAGGGCCAGCACTAGATTCTTGCCGTTTCATTCGTAAACAGGAATACTTCAACAACTTCAAGCGGCTTGGAGCAATTGAATGATGCTTTGCAGGGAGTGATCGGCTTTGTGGTATGCGGTTTCGAGCTTGCTGC
>Ga0181530_10001202_pt1 | contig 32848 bp, 28 predicted proteins | sample PEATcosm2014_Bin_42_FD_119769 | JGI IMG/M metagenome (GOLD analysis project Ga0181530, IMG submission 119769) | Peatland microbial communities from MTU Mesocosm Facility, Houghton, MI, USA - PEATcosm2014_Bin10_60_metaG | ecosystem: Environmental > Terrestrial > Soil > Wetlands > Peat | place...
ACAGGGTCATGAGGTCGCGGTCACGCCAGTTGAAGTTCGCCACCACCTCGGGCGCCGGCACCACTCGGGGCAGTGGCCCTCCGGGCTCAACACGGCGGCAACTTCACGCCCGACATACGGGTTGCAGGCGATGAGTTGATCGTGGGCTGCTGCATTGAATACCGCTCGGGCAACCTGGAAGACAACGCGGCGGTTCCTGGCGCCAGGCTTCCAGATATTGCCTTCACCCATCCCTGAACCTCTGACGGGCGAATGGAGGCCAGTGGCCGATTCTCGAACGTGGGAAGGAGATGGTTTCACAATGCCGAATCGGCGATTGACGCGGTAGCCGGGCGATGGAGTTGAGCTGTCTGCCAAGCCCGGTCGAAGTCGCCGAATGTGGTCTTGCCGAGCTTCGGATCGATCCACGAGCCGCGGCGAAGCGAGCTGAGCTCGTCACTGATCCAGCCTTCGGCCTCGACCTTTAGTCGAAACGTCTTCGTGCGTTCGCGGCCGTCAAGCCCGCGGTACGTAGCCTGCTAGTTACTGCCACGCCGTCTTACGCTTGCCATCAGTGTCTGTTCCCCCGGATCGGCTTGAGTTCCTCGAGTAGCTGTCGAGTGACATGGCCTCGACGCGCCTGGATGGCGCGAGGGGAGGAACCTAGTGGGAGCGGTTGCCGCGACCCGCGCGTCGCGCTCGTCAGTGAGCGACTGTTTCCACAGTCCGAAAGCCGCTATCGAAAGCTCGTCCGGAGAGCACTGAAGCTTGCGCGCAGCTGTTCGCTCAGCATCGCCCTGTGCGGCTTCCACCGCCGTCGTCAATTCGCTGAACGGCAAGTCGGGAGCGAGTGCTTCAAGCTGACGCAAAGGAGGTGCCATCATCGACCGCTGGCCGATGATGAGCGCAGTTGAGTTGACCCCGGTCGGCGGCCCGACTTCAGCTGTGCCGCCCGACGGTAGGATCTTTCAACCGGTAGGTTGGGCGCTGCTCTGCGTTGGGTGCTGCCACACTTTGATCGAGCGGATCACCAGGCTCTGGGGGAACCGGACGGCGGAGTTGGGGGGGAGTTTCCCGTTCACGGCGAGATCGGCGATAAGGTACTCCGGCTGCGTGATTGACACGGCGAGTCGAGTGACGAGGAACCCATCCACGTACCACGCGATCGTTCCCGGTTCCCAGTCCACCCCGTAGGTGTGGAAGGCACTTGAGGCGGTTGGCACGAGTATGTTCGCTGAGTCCCAGGCGTCGGCGGAACCGTAGTGCACATAGAGGCTGACGCTGTGCGACTGCGCCCAGTTCTCCATGATATCGATCTCGGGGGGCCAGGTCCCGCTCTCAGGCGAGGCCCAGAACGCCGACCACAGGCCCTGCCCGACGGGCAGCTTGGCCACGATCTGGGCGTAGCCATATCGAAAACTGAACTTACCGTGGGACGACAGCATCCCTGATACGTATTGCTTACCATTCATTTCTTGCGGGATGACTGTCAGTGACACTGTGTCACCGTTCACCTTGACCTGGGATGCCTGATACCACTCCAGCTCGTTGTTGCCGTTGTCAGTGCAGCCGAAGTAGTAGCAGGTGGACCAGTTGGCGGTGTCAAGGGTGATTCCCGTGAAATGGTCGTAGAAAACGAGTTGCCAGTGCCCCTTGGGACCGTCTGGCATGTCGGCCTCGCTGAACCTTGCGGCTGTGGCTCTGGGCGCGCCAAGGGTCGCCGCCTCGCTCGGCGCGTGACTTGTGATGCAAACAGCAAATGAGCTGAGCACGGCGAGCGCCAACCCGAGCGAGGCCGTGCGATGGACTCGCATCACACGTATGGGGTTGTCACCGAAGTGCACCTGCAACTGAACATTGTCCTACTCTCCGTACCTTGGCCTGTACGAGCAGCTGGTTCCTTCGCGAGAGACCTTCCGGTCTCTCATGCTCGCTTCTACAAGAGATGTCAAACAAACTAGGAAGCCTTGTCAGCAGTAATGGACTCAAGAAATTCATCGGCAACTAGGTCGCCACCTTGAACGAGAACGCCCGCCAGGTACGGTCAAGACCGCTGAAGGGAATCTCGCCTCTCTTGCCTCCTGGTCTTAGACTGTGACCGAACTCACGACACAAGGTTTCTCACGGATACTCGAATCGACCACGTGCCTGGCCATTTGGACGTCGCGGTGACGGACGGGGCATGCACCCAACAGTCGCTGTGGACCCTGGAAGTGTCAGCGCGTCGGAATGGAGGGCGACGTGATCGAGATCTCCACCGTCATGTCGCCCAGGAAGCGCGTCATGCCAATCGCGGTTTCGGCGGAAGGCTCCAAGCCGGCGAGTATCCTGGCTTCACGGTCGATATCGAGATCGAGAACCCACAACTGACGACCCAGGACTCAGGTCCGTGGTTCCAAGACTCCAGCTCCGGTTCAGGCTCCGATCGTTACCACGACACGGGGACGTTCTCTCTGGGGATCACAACCGGGTACCACTTCAGTTACGTGGTAAGGACTCTTCTAGCGCCGCGATAGCCCCTAGAGCGCGCTACCTACTCCCCTTTCCCGCCGATTTCATCGTCTCTACGACGATCTGCACTCAGGGGCTTCGCGGTGTCGTAATTTCCACAGCGCGAGGCTGAGCTGACCCAGGATCGCGAGCGCCGGCTCACGACTAGTGGGAGGGCCAGCCGAAGAATCGGGCCGCACCCAGGCCGGCGCAGCGGGGTCGTCGGGGTCCCAGTACTCGGGCGGCACCCCCTCTAGGAACCGCCAGCGCATGCCAAAGACGTCGCGGCAAACGATCGCCATGCGTCCGACCGGGTCGCCTCGCGGCCCGACACCCGGGCTTACGTCAAACAGGCCATCGGGCACGGGACCGATCTGGCTCGATCTCACGTCGGTTGCCCTCACTGCGCCTGATCTCAGGTGGAATCCTCGCTCGAAACCCCAGGAGTCGTAGTCACCGAAGCAGACAAGACCGCAATCGACGGCAGCGCCGTTCCCGATGTTCTCGATCTCGACTTGCCGAGTCCATCCGTCCGGGGCCGTTGTGTAAGAGCTTCTTGTGACGACGAGGTATGGGCGCTCAGGGAGCCCTCGATCCTGGGTCGTGTGTACTGCAGGCAGCTTCACCTCGCCAACGGCAACCGCGGTCACAGTCGCCTCGGCTACGGCAGCAGCGGTCACGGGGGTCACCTTCAGCTCTCCCTGCTGCACTGGGTCGAGTGTTCTGTACTCCTCGTCGCTGAGCGTTGAGACGTTGGCGATTCCGAAGGCCGACGCGAGCACCTCGATGGCACGGTCAACGCGCTCCCTCTCGCGCAGATGCACTCCCTGAACTTTGATCGTCAACGGCCCGGGTACGTCTCGTGGTTCGATGTCCACGAACACCGGGATGACAAGCTCGCCCTGCCCCCACGCCGCCGCTGCTTCCCAGATGGCGAATGCGCTTCCGGCACCTCCCTTCGTGAGTACAACAACAAGTGCGCGGACGCCCCGGAGGCCGTCATCGTATAAGCGGTCATACGGGTCTTCGCCCGGCTCGATGCTCGTCGGGCTGAAGAAGACGTCCACTCCCTCGAGCCGGGACTTGAGATCGGTACGAACGCCCTCGCGACCGCCCGGCTCTGCTCGCCAGACCACGAGAGAAACAGTCGGAGCTTCGGCCGACAAGACGTCCTCGGGGTACGGAATCGGAGGGCCAGTCCTGATGAGAACGCGGCCGTCGCTGAGGCCGCCTGGCGTGATCCCTGACTCCCGCGCCATCTCCTCCCGAATATCGTCCTGTCTGGCAACAAAGCCGGCGACGGTCGTCACGCCTCGGAATCGCCGGACGAATCTTGGGTCGACCTGAATCATCCACGAGGTCTGGTTCCTCGATGACCCTCCGAACGGTGATGGGTGCTCGAACGACGTCAGGACCTCGTAAGCGCGCAACGCGAGTGCGCCATCAGAGTCAGAAGGGAAGTCCGTTAACTGGTCCTCGCTGGTCACAGCCGGCGGGTCATCGTCGGACAGGTAGGACTCGACAGCCCGCTGCACCGCTCACACGCACTCAGTGACGAGCGGCCTCGCCTTCTCTAGCCACATCAGGTGTCGAAGCTGGAGCGTAAGGTGCTCTGTGTGCAGCGGGCGCGCCTCCCAGACGACCCTCGACTTCGCGTCGACGACCCTCTGAACCTCGACGTCAATGTCCATGGTCGAACCGACGTTGAAGGCTTGGCACGTCTGGCCAGGTTCCATCAACGAGAAACCGTTGGTAAGCCTCCTCGACCAGGGCCATGTTCTCCTCGACCCAGGCCTCGGCATCCGCGACGGTGTCACCCTTCGGTGTGTCGTTCACCAGTCGTGACTTTCCGCGAGACGCTGCCACCACTCGTACATGACCGGGACCTTCCGCGGCATGTGTGCCTTGGCGAAGCCTACGCTTTGTCCGCGGAATGTCCGCGGGACACCGAAAAGGCGTGCGAAACCTCGCAAACTGACGAAAGGTTAAACCCGAGGTCACAGGAGCTATTTCACCCGCAAATGGGCAGGAGCAAAACCCCAGGCCTCACTTCCACTGGAAGTGGACGAACACCCGCCCGAAGTTGCGCGAGTCCTTCTCCACCCGATGGTACTGAGTCTTGATTTCCTTCTGATCCAGAAAACGCAGCACCCGTTTCTTGAGTTGACCCGATCCCTTGCCGGGAATTATCTCCACCACCGTCGCTCTTGTCTTCACGGCCTGTTCGATGATGTCGAGAAGAGCGCGGTCGATGTCCTGCCCGCGGTTGTAGACGTCATGAAGGTCGAGTGTGAGCTTCACAAGATCTGCCTTGAGGCCACAAGCCCGACGGCGCCGGAATGGCCCTCTGGGTAGGTAGTCGATCCGCGCTGGCAGGCGGCGCGAAGCCGCGAGGATCGGCTAGTCACCCGATGTCGACCTGCGCCGGCCGGGATCGGTTCCGAAGGCATCCCGTAAGGCGGCTCGGATCTGCTCGGTGGACAGTTCCCCTAAGACGGCGACGAGATCGGGGTCATCGATCGTGGTCGTCAGCTCACCGAGCTTGATCTCGATGGCGCGAGGGCGGGGGGGAGCATCGCTCGTTTCGCCGATAGGGATCTGCACCAGCTGGGCTTGGAGGGACTCCCTGTTCACACCCAGTTTCCCGAGTGCCTTGGCGGCTTGGCTGGCCTGGTCGCCGAGAATGGCAAGGAGCAATTGTCCAGTCGTCATCGGTTCCGAGCGCGCCAGCTCGCGTGCCCGCCACATGGTCCCGATCACTGCGGGCGAGCGCGGTGACTCCGATGTAGAACCGCTCGGCACCACTTCGAGCACCCGTCGCCGTACTTCGTCCGCACCCACACCGAGCACGTGCATCACGGTGCCGTCGTCGGCGACGAGGAGCACTCCAAGCGCGAGGTGCTCGGTGCCGATGTAGTTGTGGCCCAGCCGGAGCGCCTCGCGCAACGACATCTCGAGCGCTCTTTTCGCCTGCGGGCTGAACGGCACCTTTGACCCGCGGGTTCCTGTCTTGGCACGCGCAGCGCCACTGGCCACTTTGGCGCGGGCTTCCTCCAGGCTCACTCCCAGTTGACCGAGGGCCTTGGCGGCGAGGCCGTCACCCTGCATGAGGCCGAGGAGGACGTGCTCGGGCCTGATGAAGCTGTCGTTGAGGTTCCGGGCCTCTTCCTCGGAGATGATGATGGCTCGTCGGGCTTTGCTCGTGAATCGTTCGAACATGTTGTAAACGTACAATCCATGTCAAGACAGTGATATTTGATAGGGTGGTCCGCAATGAGTCTTGAGAACTCCGGTCGAGGCGGTTCTCTTCCTGGCGACGACGACTCGGTACGTGACGAGGGCACGCCGGTCGACTGGGACGACCTGCTCGCGCAGCTCGCGGAGCAACCGCAGGAGGAAGGCTGGGTGACGCTCGAGGAGGCGTCCGCGGCGGCCAGCGTTTCCCGCTCGACGTTGCGGTCGTGGTACCGCGCCGGGCAGCTGCCTGCACGGATGGTGGCCGGTATCCATGGGCCACAACGGCTGGTGCCCCTCGACGCCGTTCTCGATCGAGCGCTGCGGTCGTCACGCGTTCGCCGCCAGCTCGAACACGCCCGGTCCCTCGAGGCTGAGGTCGAGGAGCTGCGCCTGCGCCTCGAAGCGATCGAACGACACTTGGGTCTCAGCTGAGCCGGACCACCGCCGGCCGCTGTTAGCTTTGTGCACCTTCCAGGAGATCGGCGACGAAGCTCGGGAGCGAGCGCGAGTGGGTGTGGTCGCCCGCTCTGCACAGCTCGAGGGGATCGATGTGGACAGCGGTCATCCCTGCCGCCTGGGCGCCGGTCACGTCGTAACGGACGGAGTCGCCCAAGTGCACACACTCGGCTGGGCTCGTCCTGAGAGCGTGCAGGGCGAGCTCGAATATCCGGGGGTCGGGCTTCGCGACTCCGACGACGTGAGAGTCGATCACGGCCGCGACCGGGGTAAAGTCGCCAGAAACGCTGCACAGCCCCGTTCTGAGCAGCAACTCCTCCAACCCACCTCGGGTGGTGTTGGACACGACAGCCAGGCGGTAGCCGCCGGCCGCGAGGCGACCAAGCGCCGCGGCGGCCCCAGGAGCGGCCACCCAGGCCGTTCCTCCGTACACCTCGGCCACGACGGCTTTTCCCGCTTCGTCCTGGTACTGGGGGAGAACGCCGAGGGCTGAGGCGAGGAGGCGGCCCAGCTCGTGCCAGTCCGGAACAGGACCGTCGTCGAGGTGCCTCAGCATCTCGAAGTGGGCGCGCCAACATGTCGCGTTTTCCGGATAGGCGCCGAAGTCGCCAAGAAGGAAACGCACCGCGACCGGGTCCGGCAACAGCAGAACCCCGCCCGCATCGACCGTCACTGACTTGAGCACTCCGACAGCATGCCTCTTCTGGGGCGCGCGGACATCCCGCGGCTGTTCGGGCCGTGCGAAGGGCGCGAGGGCGGCTTGGGGAATCAGCCGCCTCGGCAGTTAGCCGGGGTACAGGTACCCGAGGTCTTCGCGGAGCAGTGAAAAGAGCATTGCGTCCCCGCGCCCGTCCCGGAGATCCACGTAGGACCGCAACAAGCCTTCGCGACGGAAGCCCACTGCCTCGAGGACTCTTGTCGATCCCTCATTGTCAGGCTTGACGAGCGCCTCCAGCCTGACGACGGCGGGCAGGCCGAGTGCCCAACGGCTCAACAGGCCGAGGCTCGTGCGGGCGAAGCCCTGCCGCCGACGGCTCGCCACCGTCCAGAAACCGACACCGGCAACGCCCGGCTGTTGTCGGTGAAGCAGGCAGATGAGCCCGACTGCGGTGTCGGTTGCTGCCTCGGTGACAGCGAGGCTCAGTCCCTCGCCCGTAACGGAGCGTTGCCACTGCCTTTCCAGGAAGGCAAGGCCGGACTCCCTGGAGAACGGTCGCGGCACCGTCGTGCCGGCCGGAAGGGTCAGGTCCCCGCTTGCCTGTTCGATGCAGGCCAGGTCGCTGTAGGTCCAGCTGCGCAGGACCACTCGCCCGTCGCTCAGCTCCGGGGGATCCGGAATAGCGTGCGGCCGGTACACGGGGTCCACGGCTACATCATCCCAAACGGGCCACCGAGTCGGCACCGGGCACGCCCACAGATAACGGCAAGTTCGTGCGGCGCCTGCGATTGACGCGAGAGATGCCCCCCACCCAGCAAGGTGGAGGGCACCCCTCGCTGTCTGGGCTCGTCGGGTGGACGCGAGGATCACCTGACGAGCGCAGTGACCTAGGCGGCCGTGGTCGTCGTCGTGGTTGTCGAAAGGGTGGTGGAAACAGGCTTGAAGATGTGGAGCCTGTGGGTGTTCAAGGCGATCGCCTCGATCTCCTTCACGTCCTGCTTGGCCTGTGCGAGGTCCTTCCAGACCTGCCCGAGCTGAGTGGTCCAGGTCTTGATCTGGCTCTCGTTGCCCGGGTAGCCGGAGGGCAGGAGGCCTAGCGCCTCAGTCGAGACACCCGTGGTGAGCGACGTCGCTGCCGTGACATAAGAGGTGACGTCGCCGAGCAGCGTGGTGGCGTGCGTCGAGCCGAGCTCGGCGACGAAGGGCGTGAGCTCGGTGACGAGGGCCGTGTAGCCGGCCTCCGTAACGGTCGCGTTGTCGGCGCTGATCACCAGGCCCACTTGGGCGGTGACCACGACGTAGACCCTCTCGTCTTGGACGACGGCCTTTTGCACGGTCTGGAGCTCAACAAAAGTCGTTGCCGCCGCCGCGTTGGCAGCGTCGGTGACCAGTGCCGCCTGCTCGTCGGTGATGATCGTGACTAGTGCCGTCTTGTCCGAGGAGGTGACGTTGGCGGCGTCGGCGACCTCGGTGCCGAGCAGGGCCAGTTGGACCTGGCGGGCGATTATCTGGTGTTCCACCGCCATTTGGGCTTTCTGGAACTTGGTGGTGGTGCTGGTCGCCAGGGACTGCGCCTGCACCGAGGAAGCAAAGATGAAGCACATGCTCGCCGCGGCTATCAGGGCAATGGCCGTTGCTTTGGTGGAATGTGGTCTCATACGACTATGTAACACGTTTGAAACACATTTGTCAACTAACGGCAGCAATGGGCACCCGCCGGGCCAAGAGTAGCTTGAGCTGGGCTTTTGAGTCTGCCAACTACTGGACGGTCGATCGCGTCATACCCCCGCCACCGGTCAATCTCGCTGCAAGCGCGACTGGGACCACTGTAAGCGCGAGAACGACGGTCACTACGACGTTCACCTCGGGCAGCTGCTGACCGAGCCGGATCTGGCCGAATATCCAGATCGGCAGGGTCGTCTGGGCGCCGGCGGTGAAGGTGGTGACGATGACCTCGTCGAAGGAAAGGCCGAAGGCCAGCAGAGCACCTGATACGAGCGCGGTGGCGATCGTCGGCAATGTGACGTAGCGGAACGTCTGCAGACCGTGGGCACCGAGGTCCATGGAAGCCTCGCTGAGGGAACCGGACGTCCGTCGGAGGCGTGAGATCACGTTGTTGTAGACGACCACGATGCAGAACGTCGTGTGTCCGATGATGATCGTCACAAGCGAGAGGTTGATCCCGTCGAAGGTGAAGAACGAGCGGAGCGCGAGGCCGGTGATGATGCCGGGGAGGGCGATCGGGAGCACGAGGAAGAGCGAGACAGCGTCCCTCCCGAAGAAGCGGAACCGGTGGACACCGAAGGCGGCGGCGGAGCCGAGCACGAGCGCCAGGATCGTCGCGGCGACGCCCGCTTTCACCGAGAGCCAGAGGGCGGATCTGACGGCGGGGTCGTCCCAGGCGACGAGGAACCAGTGCGTCGTCCAGTTCCGGATCGGCCAGCTCTGAACGTTGGAGCGGTCGAACGCAAAGATGACGATCGTCGTGATCGGCAGGAAGAGGAACACCAGTACGCCGGCCACCCACACGACGAGCGCGGCTCGGGTCGCGCGCCCTTCCATCTACATCGCCTCGAACGCGCCGAGCGCCCGTGCCACGAGGAGGTACACCGTCATTATGACGATCGGCACGAAAGCGAGCGCGGCGGCGAACGGCAGGTTGTTCGCCAGGCCGATGTTGTCGTAGATCACGTTGCCGATGAGATTGGTGCCGGACCCCGAGCCGATCAGCAGCGGCGTGATGTAGTCACCGAGGGTGAGCGAGAACGTGAAGATCGATCCGGCGACGACACCCGGTAGGGCAAGGGGGAGTACGACGCTGCGCAGCGTTCTCCAGTTCCGGGCACCGAGGTCTGCCGAGGCTTCGATGAAGGAGTCCGGGATCCGCTCGAGAGCGCCGTAGACGGGCAGGATCATGAAGGGCAGCCAGATGTAGGAGAACACGATGTACATCGCGAGGTTCGTGTAGGCGATGTTCGGAGAGCCGAGGCCGAGGTGTTGGGTGGTCCAGTCGAGGGTGCCGTCCTTGGTGAGGATGATGATCCAGGCGTAGACGCGCGCGAGATAACTCGCCCAGAGCGGCAGCAGCACCGCGACGAAGAGGGCGTTGCGCACCCGGGGTGTCGCGATCCTGGCCATGAAGTAAGCGAAGGGGAGGGCGATGAACGCGTCGGTCACCGTCACGAGGGCTGCGATGAGGACCGTCCGGCCGATGATGGCGGGGATCGGAGCGTCGAACAAGGCCGTGAAGTTGCTGAGGGTGAACTGGTGCTCCAGGTTGTTGGTGAACGGGTTCACGGTCCAAAACGCCGTGACGAGCATGACGATGAGCGACGCCAGGTAAATCACGAGGAACCAGGCCAGCGGGGGTGAGAGCGTGAGGGCGGCCCTGAGCCACGCTCTGCGCCACAACGCAGCAGAGACCCGGGCCACCCCCGTCGACTCTCGGCCCTCGCGGGCCTCTTCTCTCACCATCTGGGCTTCAGGCGTCTACCCGGTGATCTGCGTCCAGGCAGTCTCCCAGTCCTGGAACGGGACACAGTCGTTCTGGCCGTTGTCGCACTGAGCAAGTGGGGTCTTCCAGAATTTGATCGTCTTGAAGTACACGTCCGGTTCGTTGGCGTGCAGCGACTCGCAGGAGCCCTTCGACAGCTTGTCCATGACCGGGCAGGCCAGTGAGTTGTCCGGCGTCTCGCCGTAGGAGACGGCCTGCTCGGCCTGCACCTTCGCCGTGGTGATGTAAGCCATCCACTTGTAGGCGCAGTTGGGGTGCGGCGCCTTGGTGGCGAGCAACCAGGAGTCGGCCCATCCGGTCGCGCCTTCGCTCGGGATAGTGTCGGCCACCTTGGCCCCGGCGGACTTGAGCTGCCCGGTCTGGTAAGGCCACGCCGCTCCGACGATGGTCTCGCCGTTCTCGAAAAGCGAGATCTCGGCCGAAGCGAGACTCCAGTAAGCCTTGACGAGCGGTCTTTGTTCCTTGAGCAGGTTCACGGCCGCGTTGAACTGGGTCTGAGTGAGCTCGTAGGGGTCGGTGATCTTGAGGCTGCGCTCGTGCGCCGACAGGTAGAGCGCGGCATCGGCGATCTGGATCGGGTTGTTCGGGATCGTGATCTTGCCCGCGTACTTCTTGGAGTAGATCACGGACCAGGACGTCGGGGCCTTCGGAAAGGCCTTGGTCGAGTACAGCAGGTCGTTCGGCCCGAACTGGAGCGAGACGCCGTAGTGCACGCCGTTGATCGTGTTGAAGTCCGGGCTCTGTAGGAAGGGCCGGAGCTGTTGCCACGACGGGATCAATTTCATGTTGACGGGCTTGACGTCGCCGCCGTAGATCAGGCGCAGGTCCGCGTCACCGGAGGCCGACACGAGGTCGTACTGCCCTCCACCACCGTTGGCCATGAGGGAGACCATCTCGCTCGAAGAGCCCGCATACTTGGCGTTGACCTGGCACCCGGTCTGCTGCTCGAAGGGCTTCACCCACTCCGGCTGGGTGTAGCCCTCCCAGGCGATCAGGTTGAGCTGGCCTTCACCCTTGCCGATCGACTGCTGTGGCTTCATGTTCTGGGTCGGCGGCGTCAGGCCGCTGCCGCCACTTCTCGCAGCCGCCCCCGGCGCGGCGGCCGCTCCGCCCACCCACCCGGCCATGAGCAACGGCAGTGCGAGTGCCACGATCATCGCAGCGCTTCGCCTCCTCCGTCGGAAAAACGTGTTGTGAATCATGTCCCTCCCTCTCTTTTCTTCAATTGCCTTTTCGCCAGACTTACTTGCCCCGGCCGGGTGCGACGCCTAGGTACCTATCCGGAACGCCTGGTTGGGGTGCCACGCGACCCTGACTCGCCGGCCGCGTGCCTCGAGCGCTTCGGCCGCGGCCGTGGCGAGGTTCTGGCGCACGGCGACGAGCTGGCCACCACCTTCGAGCGAGACACGGTAGCGAGTGACGACACCGAGGTAGACCACCTCGTCGACGACCCCGGACTCGATATGGGCGCCCGGCGGTGCCGGCTCGGCGTCGTCGAGCAAGAGGTGCACCTTCTCCGGCCGGACTGTGAGGCGGTGGCCGTCGCGGTCGATCAGGTTCGAGATGCCGATGAAGCCGGCCACGAACTCGGTCGCCGGCCGCTCGTAGACCTCGACCGGTGTGCCGATCTGTTCAATCTGTCCGCGGTTCAAGACGGCGAGGCGGTCGCTCATGGTGAGCGCCTCCTCCTGGTCGTGGGTCACGTAAATGAAAGTGATTCCGACCTCCTGCTGGATCCGCTTGAGCTCGGTCTGCATCTCCTGGCGCAATTTGAGGTCGAGAGCGCCCAGCGGCTCGTCGAGCAGGAGCACCTCGGGCTCGTTCACGATCGCCCGCGCGAGCGCTACGCGCTGGCGCTGGCCCCCCGACAACTGGAGTGGCTTGCGGCCACCTAACTCGGAAAGCCGGACCATGTCGAGTGTCCGCTCGGCGCGCTGCCGCCGCTCAACCTTTGGGATCTTGCGAATCTTCAGCCCGTACTCGACGTTCTCGATGACCGTCAGGTGCGGGAACAGTGCATAGTCCTGGAAGACGGTGTTCACATCGCGCGCGTAGGGCGGCTGCCTGGTCACGTCCGCCCCACCAAGCTCGACTGTGCCGCTGTCAGGCCGTTCGAATCCCGCGATGACCCTTAGCAGGGTTGTCTTTCCAGAGCCCGAGGGTCCCAGCATCGTGAAGAATTCGCCCTCGGCGATCTCCAGGTCGACGCCGTCGGCGGCCACGACGTGCCCGTAGCTCTTGCGGAGCGCGATAAGGCGCACGGCCGGACGCGTCGCGCCGGACCTCGTTGGCAGCCCGACGTCAGTCGCTGCCTGGCTCACCGGATCGCCCCCGCATGAGGGCGTAGATTAGCTGCCGGCAGCTCACTTGTGACACCGAAGTTGCCACCGTCTCCAACCTGCGCCACAAACCGCCCCACCGCCCCGGGATTCCGCCCTCCAGGTCGAGCGCGGCGCCGTACCCGGACGAAACGGCTTGCGGCGAGGCCCGTAACTGGGCGAGGAGGTCGGTCCGGACGGGAAAAGGCGGGTTTGGAACCGAACCGCCGGTTGGACGTCGGTGAGACTGGCGAACAACGCCCAAGCCCAAGCCGTCTTCGCCGACACCGCCGGAGAGCGCGTCTACGCATCTGTACCAGACGAGCCTGACAAGAGCGCGGGCAGCTCGTCTATCCGCGTGACGGTCCTCAGCCGGGGGGAGGACGGGCGGGTCGAGAGCCCGCTTTCGTGCAGCGACGTCAGCGGGTACGGCACGAGGACGGACCACCCCCCAAGGGCGACCACGGGCCACACGTCTGAGACCTCGCTGTTGCCGACCATCAAGAACTGCTCTGGCTCGATCCTCAGCCGGCGCAGGATCCGTAGGTATGAGTCCGAGGTCTTCTCGCTGAGGACGTCGACTGTCTCGAACAGTTCGGCCAGGCCTGAGCGGGCGATCTTGGTGTCCTGGTGGAGAAGGTCGCCTTTCGTGATGAGGGCAAGGCGGTATCGCTCAGCCAGGAGCGGCAATGTCCCGGCCACGCCCGCGAGCAACTCGACGGGTCGCGCGAGCATCTCTCGCCCGGTCTCGAGCAGGCCTTCGATATCGGTGGCCGGTATCTGGCCCCCGGTCACCTCGATGGCCGTCTCGATCATGCAAAGCATGAACCCCTTCACCCCGTAGCCGAACAGGTCCCGGTTGCGGTGTTCGACTTCCCGGAGTCGCGCCAGGACGTCCGTCCCCGGGCCATAGGCGGCGAGCAACTCCACCAGCTGGTCCTGCGCCCGCGCGAAGGCGTCCTCGCTGTGCCACAGCGTGTCGTCGCCGTCGAACCCGATCACGCTGACGTTTGGTGCGAAGCGGTCCTCGTTCACTTGCCAGACGCTACGGTGAACGCGAGATCATGGTTGGCATGAGTCCTCGATCGCCGCTGACGGTCGCCCCGGAGGTTCAGGAGGCGCTCGCCCAAGGGCGCCCCGTTGTGGCCCTCGAGTCGACGATCATCAGCCACGGCCTACCGCGACCGCGCAACCTCGAGGTTGCCGTGGAGCTGGAGGCGATGCTTCGGGCGGCGGGTGTTGTTCCTGCAACAGTCGGGGTGCCTGCAGGTCAACCCACCGTGGGGCTGGACCCGAGCCAGCTCGAGACGCTCGCGACGGCTGCAGACGTAGCCAAGGTCGGAGTCCGCGAGCTGCCGCTGGCGGTCGCGGCTTCGAGGCACGCCGCGACGACCGTCGCCTCGTCGGCCGCGCTTGCGCGACTTGCCGGGATACGGATTTTGGCCACCGGTGGGATCGGTGGGGTCCACCGCCGCGCGAGCGAAACCTTTGACGAATCCTCCGACCTCCCGACTCTGGCCCGGACGGCCATCACGGTCGTCTGCGCCGGCGTGAAGTCGATCCTCGACGTGCCGGCGACCTTGGAACGCCTCGAGACGCTCGGCATCACCGTCGTCGGTTACGGGACGCGACGGTTTCCTGGTTTCTACGTGGCCGACTCGGGCCACGAGCTTGACTGGGCCGTTTCCGACCCGGACGAGATCGCCGCGGTCATGCGCGCCGCCGACAGTCTCGGTCTGGCAAACGCGATCGTCGTCGCCAACCCGGTGCCGGTCGAGCATCAGCTGGATCCGGAGACTCACAAGACGCTTCTTGCCGACGCGCTCGCTGCCGCCGAGCGGGACGGTGTCCGCGGCAAGGCGGTCACGCCGTTCCTCCTCGACCACGTCTATCTGGCGTCCGGCGGAGCCAGTCTCGAAGCGAACATCTGGGCGGTGCGCAACAACGTGGCGTTGGCGGCACGGATTGCCCGCTCCTGGGCCGAGATGTGCGGGTGAAGCGACCCCTGGTGGTCGTGGTTGTCGGCGACGTCATCAACGACATCATCGTTCGACCGCAGGGACCCGTAGCCGTCGGCACGGACACGCCGTCGCGGGTCGAGCCGTCGCCCGGTGGATCAGGAGCCAATCAGGCCGCGTGGCTGGCAGCCCTGCACACGCCGGTGCGCTTCGCGGGCCGCGCAGGCGCCGCGGACGCCGCCTACCATCGGGCAGCTCTTGAGCAATGCGGCGTCGAGGCGTGGCTCACCGCTGACCCGGAGGCCGCGACGGGCACGATCGTCGTGCTCGTGTCGAAGGACGGCGAACGCTCGATGTTCACAGACCGAGGAGCCAATCGCAGCCTCGAGCAAGCCGATCTGCCGGCGCGACTGCTCGACGACGCCGGTCTGCTGCACGTCTCTGGTTACCAGCTCTTCGAGCCACGGGCACGGTCGGCAGTCCTCCGGCTGTGGGCAACCGCGCGCGGAGCCGGCATCCCGACTTCTGTCGACCCGGCCTCGGCCGCGGGCCTCCGGAAGGTGGGGTGCGAGTCGTTTCTGGAATGGACCTCGGGCGCTCAGCTCGTGTTCCCGAACCTGGACGAAGGTCGGCTTCTGACAGGATGCGAGGAGCCGGATGCGATCGTGGCCTTCCTGTGCGAGACCTATCCGGTCGTCGCGCTCAAGCTCGGCGCGGCGGGTGCGCTGGTCGGCGCAGCAGACGGCCGCCGCTTCCAGGTGGCCGCCCGGGCGACCGCCGTCATCGACTCCACGGGTGCCGGCGACGCGTTCTGCGCCGGCTTCTTGGCGTCGTGGGTGCGCGGCGGCGACCTAGGAGAGTGTGCACTTCACGCGGTCGAAGCTGCTGGCAGAGCCGCGAGCCTCGTTGGTGCTCGCCCGAGGCCGGGCTGACATGCGGCCGCCGGCACTAACTTCCGGGCGACACAGCCATCTGGCGGGTGCCCTCCTGAGAATGTCCGCAACAGTCCAAATGCCCTCTCGCGGCGGGCGGGGAGTTCGACATGAGCCGTGAGCGGTGGGACGAGCGGTACGGGACCGGCGAGTTGATCTGGAAGGCCGACCCGAACCGCTTTCTCGTCGAGGAACTGGACAGGCTGGCTCCCGGCAGGGCACTCGACCTCGCGTGCGGTGAAGGCCGCAACGCCCTGTGGCTGGCCTCGAAGGGTTGGCGCGTGACCGGCGTCGACTTTTCTCCTGCCGGGCTTTCTAAGGCCCGGCGGCTGGCGGCCGAGCGAGGTTTGGAAGTGTCCTGGGTCGAGGCCGACGTTGTCGAGTGGCAGCCCGAGGCGGCTTGGTTCGATGTCGTCGTCATGATGTACCTGCACCTTCCCACCGGGCAACGCCGCCAGGTGCTGGCCCATGCCGTGGCGGCCCTGGCGCCCGGCGCGACCCTGCTCGTGGTGGGCCATGACACCTCCAATCTCCTCGAGGGGACCGGTGGGCCACAAGACCTGGAGGTCCTGTTCTCTCCGGAGGAGATCGTCGAGGACCTCCCCGGCCTTCGCATCGAGCGGGCGGAGCGGGTCACGCGCGCGGTGGTCAACGAAACCGGGGAAGCCACCGCCGTCGACGCGCTCGTCCGGGCGGTACGACCGAGTCGGACCTGAGCCGGAGCCCGGCGAGCCCGTCACGTGCCTGGTCGGGCTCCGGCTGCCGCGCGCTGCCTCCTCACCGGGGTTCGCGCTCGTCGGCAGGCGCCTACCCGGCGAGGTTCACGTCATCGGTGAACGCCCAGCGCGGCACAGCCGATCCGCCGGGTTCAGCCACGGCATCCGCAGCTGTGAGGATCCCGTCGTCTTGGTCGCGACGGGCAGGACGCCGATGGCCGCGACGACCCACCAGGCACTGCCAAGCAGTGAGCCGGCAACCACGCGCGACAGACCGGCGGCGACTCGTACCGCCCCGCCCTGTGTCGTCGTCAAGGGCCGGGCGACCGGCATTCTCAACCCTGGCCGGTCTGCGCGCGCACGGAAAGCCGTCACTCTCGCGGCCGGGGCGGGACGGTCGGAGGCGTCTCGGACCGGGCGAGTGCCGACCAGGTCTTGTAGCCACCGTCCAGGTTGCGTGCCTCGAACCCGAGCTCTTGCAGGAGGGCCGTGGCCGTGTGGCCGCGTTGGCCCACCTCGCAGTAGACGAGGAAGGGTCCTTTCCCGAGCGCATCGAGATGGCCCCGCAGCGAGTCGATGGGCATGCTGACAGACCCCGTGATCGCGCCTGCTTCATGCTCTTCTCGCGTGCGCACGTCGAGGAGCGTCCAGCCCTGTTCCACGAGCGAGCCGATTGCGTGAGGATCGACGACGTCGCATTCGCCGCTGAGCACGTTGCCGGCCATGTAGCCGAGGAGATTGACCGGGTCCTTGGCGGAGGAGAACGGCGGCGCGTACGCGAGCTCGAGATCCGCGAGGCGGTCGGCTGCCAAACCTGCTGACATGGCGGTCGCGATCACGTCGATTCTCTTGTCGACGCCGTTCCGGCCGACAATCTGGGCACCGAGAATCGTCCCGTTGTGCGGGTCGAAGACGAGCTTGGCGGCCATCCGGGTCGCGCCGGGGTAGTAGGTCGCATGGTCGAAGGGGTGCGAGTGGATCGCTCGGAACGGCCGGCCCGCTGTTCGCAGCCTCCGTTCGCTCCAGCCGACTGTCGCGGCCACGACGTCGAAGACCTTCACGATGGCAGTCCCGAATGAAGCCACGGGGTGCGACGGCCGTCCCGCGATATGGTCTGCCACCCGGCGCCCCTGGCGATTGGCCACGTTCGCAAGGGCAATGAGAGAGGTCGCGTGGGAGATGGCGTCGGGCTTCTCGACGGCGTCGCCGACTGCGTAGATGTCCGGATCGTCGGTCTGGTTCGCCTCATTGACGGCGATGCCGCCAGTCGGCCCGAGCTTGAGCCCGGCAAGCTCGGCGAGCCGGACCTCGGGCCGGACGCCGATGGCTCCGACGACGAGATCCGCGGCGAGGATGCGCCCATCGGCCAGGGTCACCGTGCGTTCGCCGATGGACGAGACGGTCGCCCCCGTCTCCACGCGCACGCCGTGGGCGACGAGCTCGTCGCAGACGAGAATCGCAAGCTCGGGGTCGAGCGGTGGGAGCACCTGCGGCGTCGCCTCGACGATGGTGACGGCAATACCTTGACGGACGAGGTTCTCGGCCATCTCGAGCCCGATGAATCCGGCCCCGATCACGACGGCGGTCGCCGGCGCGATGCCGACGTCGGAGGCGAGTCTCGCCGCGTCCTCCACTGTCCGCAGTGTGCGGGCCCTTTCGTATCCAGGGATGGGAGGGCGCACGGGAGCGGCGCCCATGCTCAAGACGAGCTTGTCGTAGGGGACGGTGCTCTCCTCACCCGTCACCGTTGACCGGGTCGTGACGCTGTGGGCGGCGCGGTCGACGGCGACGACCTCGTCCCGGACCCTGACATCGAGCCGGAACCGATCGAAGAGCTGCTGGGGAGTCTGGAGCGTCAGTTCCTCCTCCTCTTCGATGAGGCCGCCCACGAAGTACGGCAAGCCGCAGTTGGCGAACGAGACGTGACCGGAGCGTTCGAGGACGATGATTCTGACATCGGCGTCGAGACGGCGGAGACGCGTGGCCGTCGACATGCCTCCCGCGACCCCTCCGACGATCACGACCTTCTTGGCCGTCTCCGATGCTCCGGGCATCATCATCATCGCCTCCCTTCCCTACTTGCGGGAGAACCAGAGCTTCCGCTCGGTCCTTCTGGGTTCTGGCGCCCTCTCGGCCCAGCAGCGACAACGCTCCGCGGGCGGCACACGGCCGAGCACTTGCTCGACGTGGGCGCCGCACCCCTTCCAGGTGGGCCTCCCACAGACACGACACGTAACGGCTCTACACATACCCCCTAGGGTATCAGAGAGGGCCGTGACGCACAAACGCAGCAGGGGGCTCACTGACGCCATGGGTGCCAGGCGGGCGTCGGGCGTGCGCGGACGACCCTCGTCTAGGCGAGCTTCATGAACATCCTTTGCACGGCGTCAAGGGGGTACCCGTCTGCCTCGGCTTGTTCAGGATGCTCGACGCAGTACGTGAGACCGGCGGCGACCAGCCGGAAGCCGGCTTGCTCCAGCGCTTTGGAGGCCGCGGACAGCTGTGTGACGACGTCCCGGCACTCCCGTCCCTCGTCAAGCATGCGCGCTACACCCTGCACCTGGCCCGCAACTCGGCGCAGGCGTTTGCGCACGTCGTCCACGACCTCATCGGGAAGCTGCACGGCAGGCTCCTCTCGTCCCATCCGAGCTCAGGCTGACGACTCGCAGCGAGAGACATACTGAAGGACGACTATACCCCTTAGGGTATGGTCGCAGGTAAGAGCCTTCCGGTGGGGCCGCGCCGTTCGAGACGGATCTCGGTCCGCGGAAAGGCGACGGGCGTTTGTCGAGGGTCGACCATCGAAGTCGCGACCTCAGTCACCTGGAGATCTCGCGGCCAACAGCCACGCGGGGCTAGCCGGGCGAGCACCACCCGGGGAGCAGTGCGTCCATATACCAGGGCGCAAACGGGCGCTTCGTCACCTGTTCGCAGATCCTGGATGTACGAGCCCGATGCCGACGGCGCCGGACCTTGGTTGTGCCCGTGACGGCCACCCGGACGCCGATCCACATCTCCAGCTTTGATGAACCCCCCTTTATTCCATTGATTCGCTTGTTTATATGCTATTAGCTAACATAGTGGATGATGAGCTCAAGAGGTGCAGCGCTCCCGAAGGAAGGACCGAGTGACTTCGGTTGGCTCCTTCGCGGCCGGTCCGTCCACCTGCTCACGGACAAGTCGTTCGATCTTGCCGACAGCCCCGACAGCTCTTTCCTCAAGCCCTACTGTCTGGACGTGGCGACGCTGCAGTCGTGCCTGCAGTGTGGTGCCTGCACGGCGACGTGCGAACTGGCCGGCGAAGAAGGATTCTTCCCTCGCCGCCAAGTGACCTTCGTCCGGCTCGGCCTGCAGGACCGTCTCGTAGCCGACCAGGACATCTGGCACTGCTACGGATGCACAGAGTGCTCGTCTCAGTGCCCGTCCGGAGCCAAGCCGGCCAGCATCATGAGTGCGCTCAGGCAATTCGCCACGGACCGCTTTGCCTATCCACGCGTGGTGGCTCGCGTCGTCAACAACCCGCGTTCCTTCTGGCTCGTCTACGTTGCCACCGCCGCCTTTCTTGCCGCGATGATCGCCGGCACGGGCACGTTCAGTCCCCGACCAGGGCCCATCCGTTACGCGGGCATGCTCCCCGACTCGGCTGTGATCCCCGTGTTCTCGCTTCTCACGGTCCTGCCGCTGGTGGCGATAGCCGTGGGCGCATCAAGGGCGTGGCGCGCCTGGTACGACGGCTCGCTTTTCGCAACCAAGCCGCGGCTTCTCGGGCGCTCCGTCCGAATCGCGGCGGCTGAGATCCTCGCGCACAGGAAGTTCTCCTCCTGTAAAGAGCGCCCATTGAGGCCATGGGCTCACCGGGCGATCCTTTTTTCGTTCCTCGGCCTCGCCGCGATATCCGGGGTCGTAGCCCTGCTCTTGGCAGCTGGGCGTTCTTACCCGTTGTCGATGGGCAATCCCCTCAAAGTGCTGAGCAACGTCTTCGCCGCCTTGTTGATAGGGGGCGCGAGCTACTTCTTGGTATCGCGTGTCAAGGATGCGTCGCGCGGCAATCGCAGCACTTTGTTCGACTGGGTCTTCCTGGTGAACGTTCTGCTTGCCGGGGTCACAGGGGTGGCCACCGAGGCGTTGCGCGCGGCGGACGCAAGAGCCTTCGCCTATCCGGTGTACTTCGTCCACCTGGTGGTCGTGTTGGCCTTGGCCATGACCCTTCCCTACACAAAGCTCGCCCACTCCGTCTACCGCGTCCTGGCCGTCGCCGGCAAGCAGTACGAGGTTCTCCTCGCCTCAGCGCCTTCGCCTCCCGAGCGCGCTCCCTCCCGCTCGGTGACAAACCGTGCCGCTCCACGCCCGGCGGCAGGCGGATCCCTCGCCGCAAGCGGCCTGCAGGCGGTCGGAGCGCCGTCGACCGCGCCCGAGCGGTTCCTCGAGTTGGGTCACACGGAGCTGGCCGCCTACTCCGACGAGGAGATCGCCACGGCGTACTACACCCTCCGCGACGAGGTCGAGCCGCGGCGGGAGGGGACGTACTACCCGAACTTGAAACGACTGGCGGGTTCGGCCCTGGAGCGCGAGAAGGACAGGCGCGAAGTCAGGGCTCTCGTGGCAGAGCGGGACAAAACCGAATGGGAGGCTTGGTACGAGAAGGCGGCCGAGCAGCCCTGTACGTGGTGGCTTGAGAATGATCTCGTCGCCCGGCACTCGCTCACGACGTGCTTGTCATGCGGCATGTGCACGTCGGTGTGCCCCGCGGCGGAGCACTTCGAGGAGTATGACCCGCGTTGCGTAGTGGAAGTGGCGCTCTCGGGCGACGAGGGTCGCCTCGTCGAGTTGCTCAAGTCAGACGTCATCTGGTACTGCGCACAGTGCGGTTCTTGTAACTCGCGATGTCCCGAGGAGAACGACATCATGAGTCTCGTGAGCTCGCTGCGCACGCTGGCGCAGTTGAAGGGCTACCACGTGGAGAGTGTGCGGGGCAGGCAGCAGTACGCCGGCCGTCACTTGTGGGCTGCCAACCTTTGGAACAGGGCCTTCAGCCTCTACTTCCGCAACGCCGATCCTGCCGCACACCCGGACTTCGGGCCCCGCTTCGCGCGATGGCAGGCCGAGCTGGAAGAGCAGTTCATGCGGGTCGGCGGCCAGCCGGACATGGACGGCACCTTTGCCGGCCGCAAGGTCACGCCGGAGACCCTTGCGGAGCTGCGTAACTGCATCCGTGCGGGCGGAGCCCTTTTCCTCTGGGACAAGATCGAAGAACATGCCGCGGCGGACGCCGCGAGGCGCGGTCTCGATCTTGACGAGTACTACGACAAAGTGAGGTCCGACGGATGACCGCTTTGCTTTCCTCTGGCACGACGATGGCGCGCAAAGGCCTGGGACCGGCGGTGATCCAGGCGCACAAGGCCAACGTGATCACCCACCGCGACTCCAAGCCGATTCCCGACGACAGCTATTACTTGACGAGCAGCTGTGTCATGGGGACGTTCTCTCCGTCCGTCGAGCCCCTCATCGCTCGCACCTACGACCTTCTCGGCCGACGTTGGGCAATGGGGGGGACCGGGTCCGCATCACTGAATACGTGCTGTTCCGGCATCGTCACCCACGGCAACGTGTTCACGGTGGAAAGCTCGCTGCTCGTCGTGGCCCGACTGTGGTCGGTATGCGCCGAGGCAGGTCTGGAGAACATCACGACCTCTTGCGTCACCTCGTTTGCCATCCATCACGAGATCCTGGAGCTGATACACAAAGAGCCGGGCCTGGCCGAAAAGGTGGACAAGGCCCTCTACGACGCTTGTGGGCGGCGGCTTGTCATCCCCCAGCACATCGTGCATTGCAGCGACGTCTTCTACCGGTACCGGGCACAGCTCGCGCGGCTCATGAAATACCGGCTGGTCGACATGACCACGGGTCAGCCGCTCAAGGTGGTGGACCACGTGGGATGTCACTACAACAAGCTCTTTCCCAGCAAGTCCGTGGGCGGAACCGAGTATTGCGATGTCCTGACCGCGATGATCCGTGCGTGGGGCGGGGAAGAGGTCGACTATCCGGAACGGCGGCACTGCTGCGGCATGGGATTCCGCCAGTGCATGATCCGACCGAACCGCAGCTTCACGGTGGCCTGCGCCCGCAAGAAGTTCGAGAGCATGGCTCCGTTCGCGCCCGACCTGATCATCACCAACTGCCCCGGTTGTGGCCTGGTCCTCGACCGCGAACAGTGGGCTGTCAACGAGCTCACAGGCGCCGCTTTCCAGATCCCCGTCCTCAACTACGCGCAGCTGGCAGGTCTGCTGCTCGGCTGGGACCCGTATGACGCCGTCGGGATCCAGGGCCACACGGTCCCTGTGGAGCCCCTCCTCGACCGGATGGGCATCCCCCAGTCGTCTCGGCCGGCCTACCTGCATGAGGACGTGGCGACAGTCGTGAGTTTGAAGGCGCCAGGGAGGGCGGCGAGATGAACAGCCCCGTCTTGGTCCTCGGTGGCGGAGTGACCGGTATGCACGTCGCCACGGCGCTCGCAGAGTTGGGCTACTCCTCGATCCTCCTCGAAAAGAGCGCCAAGCTCGGTGGGCGGGTACGTCGGTTGTCGCGCACATTCCCTTTCTTCGACGACGACGGTTTCAACGACGGTCTCGAGTTCACATCTCAGATAGAGAGCGAGATGAGGGCTCACGCGTGCGTGGATGTACGCATGGAGACAGCCCTCGTCAGCCTCGAGGGTGAATTCCCCAACTTCCGGGCTGTCTTGAGCGACCAGACGAGCGAGTCGGTGAGCGCCGTCGTCATTGCCACGGGGTTCGAGCCGTTCGATCCCTCGGACCTCGAGGAGTACGGGTATAGCCGCTATCCGAACGTGGTGACGGGTCCGGAGCTGGAGTGGATCCTCAACCCACGCGGGCCGACAGGCGGAGAGATCAGGCGTCCTTCAGACGGCAAGACGGTCGACCGGATGGCGATCGTCTTCTGTGTCGGCTCCCGCAACCGGCGGATAGGGGCGCGGTTCTGCTCCCGCATCTGCTGCTCCTACAGCACAAAGCAGGCCTTGACCGTGGTCGATCGCAACCCGGGGGCCGAGGTCACGTGTTTCTACATGGACGTGCGCACCTATGACCGCGGCTTCGAAGAGATGTACTCGCTGGCCCAGGAGCGAGGGATCCGCTATGTCCGCGGCCGCGTGTCGGGCTGCAAGGAACTTCCCAACGGCGACCTAGTCGTCCGCGCCGAGAACACCCTCATCCAGAAGATCTTTTCGGACCGCTTCGACCTGGTCTCGTTGTCGACCGGCATGCGGCCGTGCCTTGATGTGGACACCCTGACCGACGTGCTCCAGATCGGGCGGGCACCGGACGGGTTCTTCGCCAGCCGCGAGTGGTTCCGGTACCCGCACGACTCGACAAGGGAGGGCATTCTTGTCGCGGGCTGCGCGGCAGGAGTCAAGCCCATCCGCAACTGCATCATCGACGGCAGCGCGGCCGTCGCGCGGATTGCTGGCCTGCTCCGCCGGGAAGAGGCGATGGCGGCACCTTCGGCCAAGAGCTGACAGGATGACGGGAAGGGACCGCCCCGGGAAGAGGTAGGCGTCCGTGCGCTACGGCTTCGTGATCGACAACCGCAGGTGCTTTGGTTGCCACGCTTGCTCGGTGGCGTGCAAGGCCGGGAACCAGGTACCCCTCGGCGTTTTCCGAACCTGGGTGCGATGTGTCGAAAAGGGCCAGTTCCCCAACACGCGCCGCCCTTTCCAGGTGACGCGCTGCAATCACTGCGACCGCCCACCGTGCGTTGCCATCTGTCCTGTGGCCGCGATGTACGGGCGCAGCGACGGGATAGTGGATTTCGACCCCTCTCCGACACGCATTCTGACGTCGTGTCCGCCAAGGTCGCCGCGCCGGCTGAGCGGGACCGGACCGGATCTTTGGAGCTTACGTCCATTCCCACCTGGATGGTCTTCCGGGAGCGAGCCCTTTGGTACTCGAGACCGGCTGCACTGCCGGCAGCGTCGCGGCAAGACCTCATCGGTCAGGTGAGGGCGTTGGACATCGACGAGGTGAGCCGCCAAGTCGCGGTGGCGAAGGAGAAGCGCACAGCCTGGTCGTCGCATCTCGGGCGTCGCCCTTGGTGCGCCGCGAGAGAAGCGAGCCGTCGGCTGCCGTGCCGGCGGTGGGACTGCTCGCCCGGCGGGACATGTTCACGAGCGTCGACAAGCTCACGGTCCTCCCGTAATTTCAGTCACATGAAGCCGAGCTGTCGTCCATGACAACGCAACCGCTCAACCGGTCCTGGCACGAGCAGCACCGCCTGGGGACCAAGGCGTCGTTGGACGATCGTGTCCTATGGCACGTGGAACACGCCCAGGTGTGCGGATGTCGGGAGATCCCTCCCAAGGTACGCGAAGAGATCGAACGCCGCGGGCTGTCTGTCGACTGAGGCGCCAGAGCTGCCACGGGCCGGACGCGCGCGGCGCCGAATGGTCAGGGGGATGTCTGCTGGAACCGGGTGATCGTGTTCTCGTAGCTGGCGAAGGCAGTCATGTCGCAGCCGAGGTCTCGCCCGGTCGTGAGCACGGCGTTGTAAGCCGTCGCGATCTCTCTCGGGTCCTTCAGGGCGTGCAGCAGGCAGCGACGGTGGTACTCACTGTGAACCACCGACAGCCCGTAGGCCTTGCGAGTCAGCCAGGTTCGCATTCGCGACGTGACTCCAGCGGGTTCGTGCAGGAGGACTCGCGTCTCCGGGTAGTCGCCGACCGCAACGCCCCGGGCCGCACAGACCCGGAGCGCCTCACGGATCGTCGCCATCATTCGTTGCAGACCGGGACGATCGCTCACAATGGCCCTGGCTGTGCCCGCTTCGACCAGGGCCGGCCACATCGCGGCGTTGAGCGCGTACTGAAGCCAATGCCAATGCAAGATGTCGTGCTCGTGTCTTGGCGCCAGTCCCGCGTCCGAGAAGATCCTCCTCACCTCCGCGGCCCGCGGCTCAGCGCAGGGATGGACAGCGCCGAGGGGAAGGGCGGGCTTGACAGTGCACGTCAGCCTGTTGCCGGACAGGGCTCCGCCGGCGATGGCGTCGGCGAGAACGTAATTACCCTTCGGGAGCGCCTCATCGAGCGGTTCGAGCCCGGCCCAGTTGGTCGTGAAGATGACGGCGGTGACGTGCTCGGGCATTCCGGCAAGATCTTTGAGCACACCCTCCAGCTGATAGAGCCGAACAGGAACCAGGACTATCTCGGCGTCGCCAGGAAACGCTTCGACGAGGCTGAAGTCGTAGCTTCGCCGGCCCCGGCGCACATGACCCTTGCGCAGGTCCCACAAGTCGACCTCCACTGACTTCGGCTTTGTGTGGGTGGCCGATCGCCGGACGAGGTGGTCGACACTCCAGCCCTGCTCGTCCAGGAGCGAGGCGTAGATGGTCCCGATGACGCCGGTGCCGACGACCGCGGCCTTGGGCACCGCCGGGCTCAGTCGATCGTCGCTGGCTTCTCCGGAGCCGGCTCGAGGCGTTCGTACTCGGGCGCCCAGATGAACGCGTCGACTGCCGCCTCCAGTTCGGCGTCTGTTGCCTGCGGGGCCACGCCGCCGTCGCGACCCTCCTTTGCGACCGCGATGGCGATCGCTCGGGATATGGACCGCAGGTCGGTGAGACGCGGATATATCGCACCCTCCTCCAGCCGTTCCGGCGGGACCATGTCCGCCAGCGTGGTGGCAGCCACGAGGAACATTCGGTCCGTGACCTCCCAGGCTCGGCCTGCCACCGCGCCGAGGCCGACGCCAGGGAACACGAAGACATTGTTCGCCTGTCCGATGACGTGAGTGTGCCCACTGAGCTCGACAGGGTCGAATGGGCTGCCTGTCGCCACGACAGCCCTGCCGTCGCTCCAGGCGAGAACGTCGGATGGAGTGGCCTCGGAGTTTGCGGTCGGGTTGGAAAGGGGCAGCACTATCGGGTTCGGTGTCCGCGCGGCCATCTCCCGGATTGCGGTCTCGGAGAAGACACCCGGCTTGCCGCTGGTGCCGATCAGGATCGTGGGCGCGACGTGGCGGACGACCGTCTCGAGGGCGTAGCTGCCGCTCGGTTCGAGGCCGAGGCTCTTGAGCTCGTCACTGGTCAAAGCGAAGGGCCGCTTGTCGTCCTGCACACCGTCGCGGCCCTCGAAGAGCAGGCCCTGGGAGTCGAGCATCGTCACCGCGTGACGGCTCTCGTCCTCAGTGGCGCCCTCTACCCGAATGATGGCCTGCACGAGCCGGGCGATGCCGATACCGGCAGCCCCTGACCCGAGGAGCACGAGGCGCTGGGCCGAGAGCTTCTCGCCCCTGTGCTTGAGGGCCGCGAGAATGCCGGCACACACCACCGAGGCTGTTCCCTGGATGTCGTCGTTGAAACACGGGAGCCGGTGGCGGTAGTGGTCGAGCTGGCGGATGGCGTTGTGCTGCTTGAAGTCCTCCCACTGCAGCACGGCATGGGGGAACACCAACTTGACCGCGCTGACGAAGGCCTCGATGAAGGCTTCGTATGCTTCGCCTCGCAGGCGGCGCTTCGGATAACCCTGGTAGAGAGGGTCGTGCAGCAGCTCTTCATTGTCGGTCCCGCAGTCGAGTGAGATGGGCAGCGTGAGCTGTGGGTGGATGCCTGCGCCGGCCACGTAGAGCGCGAGCTTGCCGATCGGGATGCCCATGCCGCCCGCTCCCTGGTCGCCGAGGCCGAGGATGCGCTCGTTGTCGGTGACAACGATCAACCGGACGCCCGGTTGACCGGTGTTGCGGAGCATCTCCGGCATGCGGTCGATGTCATCCGGGGTGATCCACACGCCCCGGGTGCGCCGTACGACATGGCTGTACTCGCGACAGGCACGTCCGACCGTCGGCGTGTAGATGATCGGGGCGAGCTCTTCGAGGTGCTCGACGAGCAACCGGTAGAAAAGCGTCTCGTTGCGGTTCTGCAGCGCGGCGAGGCCGATGTACTGCTCGAGCTCGTCACCCTTGCGGCGGAGATGCTCGAGCTCGAGGGCGACCTGCTCCTCGATCGACATGGTTCGCCAGGGCAGAAGGCCGCGAAGTCCGAACGCCGCCCGTTCGTCGTCGGTGAAGGCGGTGTCCTTGTTGATGGCAGCGCAGTCGAGCAACTCACGACCGCGCGCCGTCACCGCCTCAACCGGCAGGTCACCTCGGCCGAACCGACCCGCGCTCAGCACTCTTATGCTCCCTTCGTTCGCCTGCGTTCACATAACCCGATTCTTCCTTGTGCCGTAAGGGCCGAACGTCACATTCACGCAAGTTGCCAGCGCAAACGCGCAAGACGATAAGTTGAGGACTGACGCGAATCGTCGCGATTTGGGAGGCGCTGCAGAGCATGGGGCTCGAGTCGGAGAGTGGGAACCCGTCCGCGGAACTGCTGGCGGAGCTCAGCGAGGCCGCGGCTCGCCTCGACAGGGCGGACCCGGCGGAGATAATCGACTGGGCCGTCAAGCGGTTCCACGGGAACGTCGCGGTGGCGGCCTCGTTCCAGGATGCCGTGCTTGTCGACCTGGCGGTCGGCGTCGACCCTTCCATCGAGGTGATCTTCCTGGACACCGAGTACCACTTCCCCGAGACGCTCGCGTACGTGGCGCGCCTTCGCGGTCGCTACAACCTCAACCTCGTCGTCACGCATCCCGAGGTGGCACTTGACGAGTTCCCCTGCGGTTCGAGCCGCTGCTGTGAGCTTCGCAAGGTGGCGCCGCTTGTCAAGGCGCTCCACGGCCGCGATGGGTGGATCACGGGCCTGAAGCGGGTCGACACGCCCGAGCGGGCCGAGGCACCGGTTGTCGCCTGGGACCCGAGCCGCAACATGGTGAAGGTGAACCCGGTTGCCGCCTGGGACGATGACGACATCGACGCGTACGTCCTTGCCCATGACCTGCCTCGTCACCCGCTCAACTACGTCGGCTACGTCTCAATCGGGTGCGCCCCGACAACCGTGCCCGTGCCGAAAGGTCATCACCCTCGTGAAGGCCGCTGGGCGGGCACTGAGAAGACCGAATGCGGGCTGCACCTGTGAGTCGAAGGTGGTGCCGAGGGCCGCAGGTCCGACGCGCCGTGGGGCTCGTCCCCGTGGTACGCGGCAAGGCTCGGACCTTCGCCTAGTTCGGTCCGCAGCTCCGCGAAGCTCCCGGCGTAGGCGTCCGAGGCCGCCCCGTCACGACGCATCACGCCGGGCGGGGTAACTGTCGCGCCGGCAGCCGAGATGGGAAGCGCCCTGCCGATGCTCTCCGCCGGCCGGTCGAGGATTGACTGGATCGGGAAAGCCGTGACCACCGTTCGCGCGACCTCGCCCAGGACGCCGAAAGCCTCTGCTCGCCCGACCTGCTCCTCCCGTCCCGCGATTACGCAAACAGGGCGGCAGGGCCCGGGCGGATACGGCAGAAAGACTGGGACTTCGGACACCATCCGCGATGGCGCTCGAGACGCAGGCCAAAGGGCGTATTGGCGCCAAGACGGCTGCGCTTCAAGGCATGTTGGCGAACGAGGTTACTGGAAGTGACGGTCACTCTCGGTGCTGGAATGTGCTCGTCCGCGCGCTCTGCGCGGTCGGGCCCCCTTTTTGCTGTAACTTTCGGTGAGCAGCATCGAAAGACGGGAGCGCGCTCGAACGCAGGACTTCCGCTTGCCATAGGACTCGGAGGCGATCATGCGAGGAATCAGCGAACCCGGAGTGCCACGGCCCCCTGCCAAGAGGCTGAGGATCTCGGTGTTCGCAGCCGCCTTGGCCTTACCCGCCCTCGTGGTGACTCCCTCGGGCGCAATCGGAGCGGCTTTTCGGCTTTCGGCGCTGCCCGGCGCGCCGCAGCGGCCGTTGACGGCGGCGCTGGCCTCGGAGCTGGCGAAGAACGTGGATCGCCCTGTCATCGTGATGATGAAGGACCAGCTCGCGCCGGCGCACCTCGGCACTCGCGCGGCGAGGCTGCGCGCGGAGGCAACCACCGCCTACCAGGCCCCGCTCATGAGCGAGCTTCGCGAGGTGCGCGCCACTCACATCAGGAGCTACCGGCTGGTCGACTCCTTCGCCGCCGTCGTGTCGGCAGGCGAGGCGGCGTGGCTCAAAGCCGACCCGGCCGTCGCCGAAGTCGTCCCGGACGTGACCATCACCGACGCAGAACCGTCATCGGGTCCCCCGGTGGCTGGGTCTTCGCCGTCGCCGAAGTCGTCCCCGCCCGGGCCGGGAGCGCTCACAGCGAACGTGATCCCCGGCGCCTGCGCCTCGAACGGTCAGGCACAGCTCGATCCGGAGGGCTTGGCGCTGACGAACACCGACTCGACCGATCCCAACGCCGAGACCGCGCGCTCGCTTGGCATCACCGGCGCAGGCGTGAAGGTCGCCTGGATCGGCGACGGCGTCGACACGCAGAACGTCAACTTCATCCGGCCCGACAGCACCTCGGTTTTCGACTCCGCCAATGGAGGTGACTACCAGGATTTCAGCGGTGACGGGCCTGGCCAGGCCACCAACGGCGGCGAGGCGTTCATCGACTCGAACACGATCGCCGGCCAGGGTAGCTACGTCTACGACGTGCAAAGCTTCGGCGACCAGTCTGACCCAGGGCCCTGCCCCATCCGGATCGAGGGAGTGGCCCCCGGAGCGAGCCTTGTCGGCCTCGACGTGTTCGGCCTGGACGAGGAGACCACCGAGTCGAACTTCCTGCAGGCCATCGACTACGCCGTCGAGACGGATCACGTCAACGTGCTCAACGAGTCGTTCGGCTCCAACAGCTTCCCTGACGTCACGGCGCTCGACGCGACCAAGCAGTTCAATGACGCCGCGGTCGCGGCCGGGGTCGTCGTCACTGTGGCCAGCGGCGACGCGGGCCCGACAAACACGGTCGGCTCGCCCGCGACGGACCCCGCGATCATCTCGGTCGGCGCGTCGACCGACTTTCGCTTCTACGCCCAGACCAACTACGCCGCCGCCCGCTACTTCGCGACGACAGGCTGGCTTGACGACAACATCAGCTCTCTCAGCTCGGGTGGCTACGACGAGACCGGCGAGACGGTCGACCTGGTCGCCCCCGGCGACTTGGACTTCGCCTCCTGCGACGCCAGCTCGGCCTACTCGGACTGTACGAACCTCGTGGGCCAGCCCTCGGACATCGAGGAGAGCGGCGGCACGAGCGAGTCGTCACCATTCGTGGCAGGTGCGGCGGCGCTCGTCATCCAGGCGTATGAGCACACCCACGGCGGGGCCCCGCCGACACCTGCGCTTGTCAAGCAGATTCTGCTGAGCACAGCCACCGATCTCGGTGCCCCTGCCACCGAACAGGGCGCGGGCCTGCTCAACAGCTACGCGGCGGTCGAGATGGCCGAGTCGATCGCAACGCCGGCCGGCTCGCCGAGCCCGGTCGGAGAGACCTTGTTGACCTCGACCAACCAGTTGAACGCGGTCGCCAACCCGGGTACCGCCGCGTCCTGGCCTGTGACGGTCACCAACACCGGCACCAACACCCAGGTAGTTCAGGTGTCCGGCCGAACCTTCGGCCCGAACGAGGACGTGCAGTCCGGCAGCGTCACGCTGAACGACGGCACGAGCCCGCAATTCGTCAACTACGGGGGCGTCGAGAACAACTACGCCGTCATACATTTCACGGTGTTTCCGGGTCAGGAGCGCCTTGCCGCTTCGATCGCGTACCCGGCAAGCCCGGTCGACCCGAGCAACCCGAATGCGGAGAACGCACGTGTGAGGCTGATCCTCATCGACCCGCTGGGCCGGCTCGTCGCGCACAGCCTGCCCCAAGGAGTGGGCAACTACGGCGATGCGGACGTCACCTATCCGGTCGCGGGCACCTGGACCGGAGTCATCTTCGGTGACGTGGCAGCCCAGAGTGGGACCAACGGGACCGTTCCCTGGCAGGTGTCGACCCAGCAGTTCGCCCCGTTCGGCTCGGTCATGCCCTCGCAGCTCGTGCTGAGACCGGGCCAGAGTCAGACGTTCTGGTTGAGCGCCACCACCCCGTGGTCGCCGGGAGACGCCTCGGGCTCGATCGTGCTGAGCTCGGCCTTAGGCGGGCCGAGCACGTCGATACCGGTCACGCTTCGCAGCCTGGTGCAGGTGAGCAACGGCCGCGGTTTCTTCAGCGGCGTGCTGAACCGTGGCTCCTTCGGTGGAGTGCCGACCGGTGGCTCCTTCGGCGGAGTGGTGACCGGTGGCAACGGCCGGGCACCAGGTGAAGGTCAGGAGGACTACTACCAGTTCAACGTCGGCCAGTCGGTAAACAGCATCACCGCCGGTGTGTCGCTCACCAACGACCCAGCCGATGCCGTGGGCGCCTACCTGGTCAGCCCCGACGGCGACACCCTCGGCTACGGGCAGAACAGCAACAGTGTGAACGGCACGTCGGGGACGTCGCTCACGGCCTACACCTTGAACCCTGTCCCGGGAACCTGGACCCTGATCGTGGACTTTGCCGAGCCGGTCGTGGGAGACGAGATCTCACAGCCGTTCACCGGCACCATCCAGTTCAACGCAGTGCACGTCGTGGCCCCCGGGCTTCCCGAGGGCGCCCGGTACAAGCTGGTGGCGGGCAAGCCGGTGACCATCCCGGTCATGCTCACCAACAAGGGCGCGGCGCCGGAGGAGTTCTTCGTCGACCCACGGCTCGACACCACGGTCGCCACCACGCTCGCCCCGCAGACGCCGAACACCGTGTCGCTGCCGATGACCGGCTCTTTCCCGACTTGGTTGGTCCCAACGGAGACCTCGAGCATCTCGGTTTCGCAGACTTCGAGCCCGGCCGCCATGTTCGACTTCAGCCCGTACCCGGGTGATCCCGACCTGGTCAGTGCCAACAGTGGCTCCGGGCCGCTTTGTGCCGAGAGCGCGTCGGCCTCTTACAGCCCCTCCGGCGGCACAGTCACGGCGGGCATATGGAGCGCCGGGCCCACCGAGTGCGGACCTTACGCGACCGGCGCGACGATTGGCAGCGCCACGATCACCATGACGGCCGAGGCCAAGGCGTTCGACCCCACGATGACGTCCAGTGGGGGTGACCTCTGGCAGGTTGCCGTCGATCCTTCCCTGCTCAGCGCTTTCTCACCAGTGACAGTCGAACCGGGCGGTACCGCCGTCATAGACGTGACCATCAATCCGCCGACGGGGTCCAACGGCACAACGGTGAACGGCACGCTCTACGTCGACGACTACTCCGGTGGGGTTCCTCCGTACGGGCAGCTTTCCGGGGACGAGCTGGCGGCGATCCCGTACTCCTACACGATCGGTGGCGGCCACGGGATCGGTCACCGCTGAACGACCGGGGACGCTCGCGCCTGCGGGGCACCGGTGAGGTATTCCGCAGGCGCCAGCCTGAGCAGGCGGTCGGTTCAAGCCGGGGTCCCGGCCGAGCCCGGTCCGGGAACAGGAGCCGAGCGTGCTTGGCCGGGCCGCAACGTCGTACGCGGCTAGCGTCAAACTGAGTGACACAGCTTGACCAGAATGACGAAAGCCCGGGCCACGAGATATCGGACGACGGTCCAGGAGAGATCGGGCCGGACTACCTGCTCGGCTTCGTGCGGCCGAGAATCGTGACGGAGAACACGCGCCGCCAGGGCTTTGCCCCTGAGCTGGAACCGGACGCCG
>Ga0181530_10001204_pt1 | contig 32842 bp, 31 predicted proteins | sample PEATcosm2014_Bin_42_FD_119769 | JGI IMG/M metagenome (GOLD analysis project Ga0181530, IMG submission 119769) | Peatland microbial communities from MTU Mesocosm Facility, Houghton, MI, USA - PEATcosm2014_Bin10_60_metaG | ecosystem: Environmental > Terrestrial > Soil > Wetlands > Peat | place...
CAAACTCAGTCCCAACGATCCACAACCGCACCTTGCCGCCGCCTTTTTGCTGCGCAAGCAAAATAACCTTGACGCGGCAGCCGGCCAATATCGGACAGCGGCGGAACTCGACCCAACCTCGAAAGACGCTCTCGCCGGGCTGGTAGACGTTTACGTCACGCAGAAAAAATATTCTGAGGCCGAGACCGTCCTTCGCAAGTTGCTGGCGTCTGATCCAAAGAACAGTGCGGCGCATACGCAACTGGCGCGGGTCCTGACCGCCGAAGGCAAGAGCGGCGAAGCTACCCGGCAGTTGCAGGCAGCACTCGAGGCCAGCCCCGGCGATCCTCATGCCGCGCTGGAACTCGGCACACTTTATGTGGAAGCCGGCAAGGACGCCGAAGCGGAGCAGCAGTTTCGTGTGGCCGTGCAGAAGCTGCCGCAGGACCCCGAGGTGCACTTCGCCATCGGCTCGCTGCTGCTGCACGAAAAGAAGTTTGCTGAGTCGCAACAGGAGTTGCTGATCGCAGTACGATTGAAGCCTGATCTCGCCGACGCATACAGCAACCTGGCGGTGGTTGCGTCGTCGAACAAGAACTACACGCTGGCCATGCAGGCCCTGGACATGCGAGCGAAATTTCTGCCGGAAACTCCAGCCACTTATTTTTTACGCGCCGCTACCTTTGACCACTTGAAAGCGATACCGCAGGCGGTGGAATATTATCAACGGTTCCTGGCGGAGGACGGCGGCAAGTTTCCCGACGAGGAGTGGCAGGCGCGCCACCGTCTCATCGCCATCGATCCCAAAAACGCCGACAAGTACCGGGTCAAGAGATAGTATGCGTGGCTATTGCCTAGCAGCGGCGGTGCTGATGATGCTCACGAGCGTCGCTTTGTCGGCCGCGGAGACGCTAACCGGACTCAAAGCGAGGGCCGACGCGGCGCATGGCGCGGATCAGGCAAAGTTGTGTATGGAGTACGCGCGCCTCGAGCTGGAGAGTTCCAACAGCCTGTTTACCGATGGCCAGGTTGACAAGGCACAGGCCGAAATCGAGGAAGTGGTCGAGTATTCGCGCAAGGGTGCAGATGCGGCCTCGTCCTCCGGCAAACAATTAAAGGAGACTGAAATCAAGCTGCGGAGGTTAGCCGAGCGAATGCACGACATTGCTCAATCGCTGGCTTTCGAGGACCGTCCGCCGGTGCGGCAGGCCATCGATGAGATCCAGCAGATTCGCTCCGATTTGATGGTCAGGATGTGGGGACCGCAGGCCATACCGAAAGGGAAATCATGATACGGCGTCGAATCCAATGTGCGATATTCCTCGCGCTGTTGCTGTGTTTTCTGGCGGGAAACAGCGTGGCGCAGCGCCGCGATCCGCTCAATGAAAAGGAAATCGATGAGATGCGGGAGTCGGCCGACTGGCCAGACAAGCGACTGGAGCTGATGGTGAATTTCGCCCGCGAGCGCATGGCGGCCATCGAGCAGTTGGAAAACAACGGCAAGAATGCGAAGAACCGGCCCATGCAAATCCACGACCTGCTGGAGGACTTTACTGCGCTGCTGGATGAAATCGGAGACAACGTGGAGATGTACGCGTCGCACAAAGCAGACATGCGCAAAGGGCTGACGCTGCTCATCGAGGCCAATAGCGAGTGGCAACTGAAGCTACGGCGGTTGAAAGAGCAATCGCCGCCGGAGCAGTTGGACCAGTATTCCTTCGTGTTGGCCAACGCCGCCGAAGCCGTTGACGACACCGCTGACGACGCCCGGAAAGAGTTGCAGCAGCAGAACGAACTGGCCAAACAAAAGAAGCTGACCAAGGTCTACTCAGAGCGTCCGGACTGAGGCAGCAAAATAAAAAGGCCGCCAAATTTCCCCCCTGTGGCGGCCTTCTCAATTGTTGTACCGCAAACTACATCAGGGACAGTAGCAGAAGGTTCCCGCGGAAATCAATAGCACCAATATCTTAGTACCTGCCTCGTCAACGGTCGTTACGGACTCCAGCGACATGACTCGTGGTAGGTTGGTAACAGCTTGCGCGACAGCATTCAACAGATATTTCAGCGGACCTATCGTGAGCTTCGCCCGCGAGCTCTCATGCCCGAGTTTCAGGTGGAGTTCTACGCCTTCGCCAACGTCAACAACACCATTCGCTTGCGCGAGGACGTCATCCACGTGCGAATCTCCGATCTACTGGAAGGCTCGCCCGATACCGTCATCGAGGCCATTGCACATATTCTGCTGGCCAAGATCTATCGCAAGCCAATCCAGGCGCTGCATTCCACCCGCTATCGCCGTTATGTCTCCAGTCACGATATGACCGCCAAGGCGCACCTGCTCCGGCAGGTTCGGGGGCGAAAACAAATCGCCTCCGCTCGCGGACAGGTCTACGACCTCGATCAGGTGTTTGAGGAACTCAACCAGAATTACTTTTACGGCCTGCTGGCGCGTCCGCAGATGACGTGGAGCCGCTCCCATGCGCGGAACAGTCTTGCGCACTACGATCCTGCGCACAATGCCATCGTGGTCAGTCGCGTGTTTGATCATGCACGGGTGCCACGCTACGCCGTGGAGTACATCGTGTACCACGAAATGCTGCACCTCAAGCATCCCGTAAAGCTGCGCGGCAGCCGCCGCTGTGTTCACGGGCCAGAATTTCAGGCGGAAGAAAAACTGTTTCCCCACTTGCCGCAAGCCAAGTTGTTTCTTAAAAGCCTGTAGGGCTCTTGTTGACATCCTTGCATTTCCGCACGTCTACACGAATAAGCTTCGAAATGGCGAGACCCAAGTCCCGCGTTGCGGGACGGCGACAAGATAGCCCAGCGCCTCAGCGCTGGGTAGCATCCGTTATTGACGGCTGAGCCCCCCGGGGGCGACACATGGCGGCGGTTGGGTGGCAACCGGCAAACGCGATTGGCCAAACGCATCACTGCGCCGCATCGGTTTCCTGCGCTGTCTCGACGATCTCACCCGATTCGCCGTTGTCTCCTTCCAGCATGAACTCCAATACCTCCTGCGGCGCCGACGATGTCCACACCGGCGCGAACGACAGCCGATGCAACGGCGTTGGCCCTTTCTCGCGCAACATCTTCAGATGCCTTGGCGTGCTGTAGCCCTTATTGGAGGCGAGGCCATACTCCGGAAAGACCGGGTCCCAGGCAGTGATCATGGCGTCGCGTTCTACCTTGGCAATGATGGAAGCGGCGGCGATTGAGGCCGACAGCGCATCGCCGTGAATGATGGGAGTTTGTTGGCAATCGCAGGTGAGGCGTAGCGCGTCAATCAGCAGATGGTCGGGCCGGAGCGTGAGCATCGCGACCGCTTCTTCCATGGCGCGCTTCGAGGCCCAGTAAATATTGATCTGGTCGATAGTGGCAACGTCAACCGCGGCGATTGCCCAGGCCAGGGCGTGCTCGCGGATGCGCGGCGCGAGTTTCTCGCGCGTCTCGCGGTCCAACAGCTTGGAATCGCGCAGCCCGCGAATGCGATAGCTCGGATCGAGGATCACCGCCGCGGCGACGACCGGCCCGAACAGCGATCCGCGCCCGACTTCATCCACACCGGCGACCAGCTTCGCCCCGCAACTCCAGGCCAGCTTCTCGTATTTCAATGTGCACTTCAGCCGCTTCAGCAGGCGAAGCTTGAGGGTGGCCTTGGAGACAATCTTCTCGCATTCGCCGCGGCTTGACTTGTTCGCTGTGGTTTTCACAATCGCCGGAAGGAAACGGTATCAACACCGATTCTAGAGCAAACCTCGCACCGCAGATGACGGAATTCTTCCAGTAGAGAATCGGTTGTGCCCTAGTGCCTGAACCGCTGGCGAATCGGTCTGCGCCTGCCCGGAATCCAATGAAACAGCTAGAATAGAGGCAACGATGCGACGGGTGTATCTCGACAACAATGCGACCACTCCGCTTCTGCCGGAAGTGTTTGAGGCAATGCGTCCCTACTTCTGCGAGAAGTTTGGGAATGCCTCGTCCATCCACCAGCAGGGCCAGCAGGCACGTTCCGCGGTGGAGCGTGCTCGCGAGCAGGTTGCAGAGTTGCTGAACTGCCGGCCGGCGGAGATCGTCTTCACCAGCGGCGGCACCGAGGGCGACAACCTGGCGCTCTTCGGCATGCTTGGAAACGTCAAGCCGGGTGATCACATCATCAGCTCGGCGATCGAGCACCATGCCGTGCTCAATTCCTGCCACCGCCTGCAAGAGCTGGGTTGCGCGGTGACGTATTTACCCGTGGATGGCCGCGGGCTGGTCGATCCCGAGGACATTCGGCGGGCGCTCCGAGCGGAGACCAAACTGATCAGCATCATGTTCGCCAACAACGAGACCGGCGTTTTGCAAGCGGTGAATGAGATTGGGAAAATCGCCACAGAAGCCGATGTGTACTTCCACACCGACGCGGTGCAGGCGGCGGGGAAAGTTCCGGTCGACGTCAAGGAGATCGGCTGCGATTTGCTGACAATCTCCGCGCATAAATTCCATGGGCCGCAAGGTGCGGGAGCGCTTTTTGTGCGCAAGGGAACTCTAGTGCAACCGCTGCTGTATGGCGGACGGCACGAGCGCTCGCGCCGCGCCGGAACGGAGAACTTGCCAGGGATTGTTGGATTGGGCAAGGCAGCGGAAATTGCGCTTAGAGGTTTTGCCGACGGCAGTGTCGCACAACTCGCGGCCCTGCGAGACCGGCTGGAGAACGCGGTCCTCGAGAACATTGAACAGGTCGCTGTGAATGGCGGTGGCGCGCCACGGACGCCCAACACTGCGAATATCAGCTTCGATTGCATCGAAGGCGAAGCGATGGTGATCGCGCTCGACCTCAAGGGGCTGTCGGTCTCGACCGGCGCGGCGTGCTCGTCGGGGGCAGTTGAGCCGTCGCATGTGCTGACCGCGATGGGGCTCTCGGCCGACCGTGCACGTGGCAGCATCCGCTTCAGTCTGGGCAAACAAACGACCGCCGAAGATATAGACTTTGCGCTGGAACTGGTGCCCGAAGTGGTGAGTCGGCTGCGCGAGATCAGCCCGGTGTACAAGAAGACAGCCGTCAGCCCTCAGCCGTCAGCTCTCAGCTGAAAATCGCTATTCGCCGTTCGCTTTTCGCCAGACAGCGCCAAGAGCTGGTACTAATTGCTAGTTGCTAATTGCTAGTTGCTAAATGCCGTCTTCCAACACCATCGCCGTAGCCATGTCGGGCGGGGTGGATTCTTCCACCGTCGCGGCGATGCTGTGTCAGCAGGGCTACCACGTTGTGGGACTCACGCTTCAGCTCTGGAACCAGCGGCGTTTGGCTGGCCATCATGGAATGCCGAATGAGCCGGTGCATGGCCGCTGCTGCTCGATTGACGATGTCTACGACGCGCGCCGTGTGGCCGAGACGCTCGGCATCCCCTATTACGTGGTTAGCCAGGAGAAGCGCTTCGAGCAGGACGTGGTGCGGCCCTTTGTCGCCGAGTATCTTTCCGGGCGGACGCCGATTCCGTGCAGCCTGTGCAACAACCATCTGAAGTTCGATCAGTTGCTGATCACGGCGCGGCAAATCGGTGCTGAGCGGCTGGCGACCGGACACTACGCGCGCAACCAGTTCGACGAGGCCAGCGGCCGTTGGTTGCTCAAGCGGCCAGCCGACCGCAGCAAGGACCAGACGTACTTTCTCTTTGGCCTGACGCAGGAGCAGTTGAGCCGCACCCTGTTTCCCCTGGGCGAGATGCGCAAGCCCGATGTTCGCGAGGAGGCCAGGCGGGCCGGCCTGCGTTTGTTCGAGAAGCCTGACTCGCAGGAGATCTGCTTCATTCCCGGCGGCGATTACAAGCAGTTTCTGGACGCCTATCTGGAAGAGCAGGGCGAGGAGATTCCCGACACCGCCGGCGAGCTGGTCACCACTACCGGCGAGGTGATTGGCAGGCACAGCGGGATACACAACTTCACCGTCGGCCAGCGCAAGGGGCTTGGTATTGCTACCGGCTCACCGCTGTATGTGATCGAGATTCGCGGCGACAGGCGGCAGGTGGTCGTGGGCGGTGGAGACGAACTGCTCTCGCGGGCATTACGCGCCAAGCGAGTGAACTGGGTTGCCATTGACAGTCTACGCGAGCCGATGCGCGTACAGGCCAAGATCCGTCATCGCCACGAGCCGGCCAACGCGACCATCGAGAACGGCGGCGACGGCGAGGTGCTGGTGACCTTCGACGAGCCGCAGCGCGCCATCACGCCCGGCCAGGCGGTGGTGTTCTATGACGGCGACGTTGTCGTGGGGGGCGGCTGGATCGTCTAGGAGAGCGGCCCACGTTAGATGTCCAAGAGATGGACGCGAACCTCGGGCGCCAGGCGGTTGTATTGTTATCTCGTCGAGTTGGTCGCGAGGTTCCAACTGGCGGAGAGGTTACCGGCGTCTACCGCGTCGGATTTTTGCGCTATGTACTCCCAACTTATTGCTGTGTAGTTAAACGTCACGGTTTCCGGTGTTTTGCCGCCACCACCGCCGCCTACCGAGACCGAAGATATCAAGGCATTGGTCAGCTCATATTCAAAAATCTTGGTTACTTTCCCGTTGTCATTCTGACCAACGATGACCTTCACCGTCGCAATCGGCTTGGCTTGATTGCAGTAGTCAATCAGTGAGCATGTGGCCGCGTCGGCGTACTTGGTTACAGTAAAGTCCTGATGATTCGGCTTACCCGAGGTATGCTTCGGGTTGCTCTGGTCCCCCGTGATTTGCTGGGCTCCTCCGTGACTGTACGACAGAAGCTCGATCTTGTTTTCATAACCAGAAAGCTGGCACTCACCCGTGATGGCGTCACCACAATCCAGAATCAATACGTCCATGACTTCCTCTACCTGAGTTAAAAGACTGAGAGAAGACAGGCCACTGCCCCTAATCCCTGGACCCTAAGCCCTCAAATGAACATCTCATCTGACGGCCCGCCATTGCGGCGGCGCTTCTGCTGATTGAAGTAACTGCCTACCCCGGTGCTGATGGCGTACACCAGTCCCGAGACCTGGCGTACCGGCGACATCACCGTCTGGTGCACCTGCTCGGTAGTTTCCTCGATGCGATCCATGGTGCGGGTCAACATCTCGTCGCCGCGAATCACCTGAAGCCGCACGCGATCGACGGCATCGTTGACGGTGCTGTCGATGCGCTCCACACTGCCGCGGGCGGTGGTGCTGATATGACTCAAATTGTCGAGCAGGGTCTCGACTTTGGGACGCGAGGTCTCCAGGAATGTCTTGATCTCCTGCTGTATCGATTTCAGGTTGTCGATGACCGGGAGCACCCGCACCTGCAAGATGCCAGTTGTGTCTTCCACCTTGTCGGCAAGCGCTTCCATGCGGCCGCTGAGCTTGCGCACAGCCAGAAAGATGCCGAGCAGAATCAGCATTTGCAGCACCACCGCGGCTGCGGTGACGGCGATAAATATGGTCAGTAGTCTGTCATCCATAGCAAACACCAAAAAGGATATGTGAACTTCACTGAAGGTCAAGCCTGCTTCCAGCGATGCAGAGCGCGGTAGAGGTTGAAAGCTCCGATCCTACACCGGCTGATTAGCGGCTTGGCTCCTTGCCATTCGATCAAGCGGACATCGAGGATTGTCTCGCCATCCGAAGGATCGGGAAGTTGCCGCAGTCACGCGAAGTTCCATGCCACGACAAACTAAGGCACATTCGGCGTGGTGCCTTCGGCCTCTTCGGTGGTGACCTCGCGATAGGCCTGGCGTCCTGCCTCGTAAGCGGAGCGGATCTGTTCCTTCTGCTGATTCAGATAGTCGCGTCCCTTTTCCGCCCAGGTACCCGCCTGCTCCCGCGCCTGCCGGGCCCGTTCCTTCACGGCATCGCGGCCGTCTTCGGCAACATCGCGGAGTTGCTGGCGTATCTCCTCGCCTGCCTTAGGAGCGTACAGAATCCCGACCGCCGCACCGATGCCCAAGCCCGCTAAAAACCAGAGAAAACCATTACTGTCGCGATCCGACATAAGAACCTCCCTCAAAAAAGCTCGCGAGTCCGGATGTTAGCACCCGTACTACAGAATTTCAAACTGGCGCAGGGAAGATGCGAGCGCAAGAAAGGCGCACCAAAAGCCATGGTTCGCCGGCCGGGTGAAGGCGTTTCCTTGCGATCGCGGGTCCGCTATGTCGGCATTTTTCTCAGAAGTGCGATTTGCCCCAGGTGGTACACATGATGCTCGATAATGCCGTGCGCCTCCCCGTAAAAGGTGCGCTTGCCGGCAGCGGTCAACTGGTTAAGCTGGTTGGGATCGAGCCTGGCCAGCGACTGGCGAAGGCTGCGATTGGAGTCGTGGAGTTGGTCGAGTGTCTTGCGCCAATTCTCTTCCGTCGGGGCGGGCATAGCTGGGAAGTTCAGCTCCTCCACCAACCCGGCGCGCAAGCCGGCGAGCCGCTGCGCCGCCACGTTTTCCCAGAAGGTCATGTGCATCACGATTTCCCAGATGGTGTGGGCGGCTGGGATGGGCCTGGCGGCGGCTTCCCTGGCCGAGATGTTGTCGAGAATTTGCCAGAGAGCGTCGCCATGCCAGGGCTCGCCGTGCAGCACGCCATCATAATGATCGAGGATGGGTTGGATTGCAGACATAATTTCCTCCTAACCTCCAAAAACTATATCACAGGTTAGTGTGGAAGATCGGCCTGGCCAGTTTCTTGGGGCTGTCCGGCCTTGATCATTTCGTATAAAATTCTTGCCGCATGAATTCTTGAGCTAAAGGAGAACCAATGAAAAGCATTCTTCGCGGAACGATTGTGGGCGCGTTGGTTGCAATCTGCTGGACGGCCATGGTGGGCCAGGACAATGCGATGTCAGCCAAGCCGAAGTCGAGCAAGCCTGCGCCACCTGCCATGCAGATGCCCAAGCCGGCGCCGGAGATGACGAAGCTGATCAAGATGATGTCGGGCAGTTGGATGGTTACGGAAAAAGCTGATCCCAGCCCCATGATGCCCAAGGGCGGGACGGGCAAAGGGACAGCCAAATTAACCGTCGGTCCGGGTGGGATGTCGATGATGGAGAACTACCACTCCAGCGGCATGATGGGCGGCAACTTCAGCGGCGTTGGAACTTTCTGGTGGGACCCGAAGGTGCAGGCCTATCGCGGAGTATGGTGCGACAGCATGACGCCGGCCGGGTGCGACGGAAGCGGCACAACGAAATGGGAAGGCGACAATCTGGTCGGGATCATGGAAGGCGAGATGAACGGACAGAAGATGACGACCAAGTTCACCTACTCGAACTGGACGGCGAACTCGTTCGTCATGACTATGGCAAGCGGGCCGGATGCGAACTCGCTGAAGCCGATGATGACGATTACGTACACCAAGGCAGCGCCAGCCAAGGCGGAGAAGTCGACGCCGTAAGCCCAAATTGGGACGGATTGGCGAGATCTAAGTCGTTTGGTGAGAGGATTTTACGTATAAGTCCAATGGGGAGAGGATTTTAGCGGGAAAATTTCGTCAATTCTGATTGTTTTCAAAGGCTTACAGGTGTCAATTAGGGGGGAGTGTCAATCGAGTTGTCCGGTCTTAGCGGAAAAGGACGAATCCGACCTTCGCCTGCGTGAGTGCTGTTTCAGCCTTCCCAAACGAAGGCATCGAACACACTGCTCTGGGCAAAACCGAGGCTTTTGTAGAGACCGACGGCGCGATCGTTCATCTCGGTCACGGTCAGGGTCAGCCGATTGCAATGCCGGTTGTGCAGAGCGCTGGCGGTGCAGGCGATGAGGTTCTCGCCGATTCCTTGGCGCCGGTATTCGGCCAGCAGACAAACCTGGGTGCAATGGCCGACATCATGTTTCACGCGCGAGCACAGAATCAATCCCACCAGCACATTCGTAGGACGGTAAATCGCCGCGAAGGAGGATTCCGCATCGAAGACGCCGCATCCGGGAAAACGCACAATGTTGTTGAGGAAACGTATGGAGCCGGCATGAGTGCGATACTGATCGTTGATCTCGGAATCGATGTGGGCGCGATAGGAAGCCGTAATGACGCTGGCTGCAGGTTGGTAATCCTGCTCCAGCCAGGGACGAATCTGGATTTCCCGTGGCAGAGGCATTCGCGGAATGCGGCGCGCCTCATCGCCGCGCAATGGCAACTGGAGAAACAACCGCCGATATCGCTGGAAGCCCGCCGAGGAAAACACGCCTGCCAAGTCGTCGGTGGGATGAGTTAGCAATTGCGCCTCTACGCGATGGATTCCGGGCGACCGTTGCAGCGTCGCTATCACGTGTTCGGCCATTTGCGCCTCAATCTCGCGAGCGTCGCTGCGCTGCGGCGAGACAAACAGGTCTCCAACCACGCCCTTGCTGCCTTCATACACGAAGAACGAGTAGCCTACGATGCAGCCGCGCTCCACCGCGGCGTAGCCCGGCAGGATTTTGGCATCCACATAACGCCGGATCATGTCCGCCGAGCTGCGATAGTCCCAGCACAGCAGACTACGCCACGTCTCGACCTCTTCCTCGAGCAGGCAACGCAGATCGGCCGATGCGAAGTGTCTGAGGTCGAGAATCTCCACAGTAGTCAGTTGATGCGACCGGGGGAAAACGGTGGCAGCCATGCGCGCGTCGTGCAGGGACGCTGAGCCAGTCTAGTGCGAGAAGGCAGATGAAGTAAACGGCAAATGGACTTGGGTAAGCAGCGACATTACGTTAACCAGATGGTTAACAGATCATGATTTTTTCGTGGGCGGAAACGGCCCGAAGAACCGGTCCCGGCGCATCAATTTTTAGATTTGGAACAGATTAGCCTTCGCCAACGCCCAGAAACGTGATTAGCGCGAGGCGCTGAGTCACCCGCACAAACATCTGAGCGAACTCTTTCAGCGGCGACACTGCTCCCGGAGCATGCCGCTGAAGGGCTGAGCTTAAATTGAGGACAGCCTTCCCACAGCCTTCCCGCCGCCTTCACGCTGCGCTAATGATCTTCGGGTTACCGAATTCGTAAAAGCGGCACCAAGCCCTGCGCCGCGCTGTTCTAGTTCCCGGTCATCGCGGATTCTCCCGAGGCCTTCGCCATTAAACGCAGGTGCAGGAGAATATTCAGATGGTTTCCGGCGACGGCGTTGAAATCCGACGGCGGACCAGAGTAGTCCTCTCCGATCTGGGTCCCGGGCGCTGGCGGAAGGCCAGAAGCCTCCATAAAATCCCCCGTGCAGTGGAAACCGCGATAAGCCTCACTCACGCCGGCAGGGTTTTGACAATTTTCATCCTCAACCAGGGGCGGCCAGTAGGTACCGACGACAGCCTTCACCAACGCGGGGAAATTCTCACGGCCCACGCTGGTCGATGCCGAGGCCTGCATCTCGCCGTTTTTCTCATGCAGGTCGAAAACGAAAGTAGCTTCGTGGGTAACGCGGTGGACTATCGGAGGTCCGTACGTCGGTCCGGAATAGGCTTCCGTCGGCTCCAGATCCACGTTGCGGTCCACCCGAGTTATGGTTAGATCGCCGGTGGCCTGCAGCCGGCCGTCCGCGGTCCGCTGCACCGTCTTGGAATGAAAACACACCAGCGTGTGATTGGCCTGGTTCATGAGCCATGCGCTCAGAAATTTTCCATTCTCAGCAATGGCAGGCGTCATTCCGGTAGCGGGATAGAACCTGAAAACCACACTGGACTTCCTGGGATCGGCGTCGTCGATGTTGATCAGACCGTTCACTCTCCCGAAACCGAGTGTAAAGTCCATTTTCGCTTTCCCGTAATCGGTGGTGCCGTCGGTGACAAGTTGCGCCGCGGAATGACGGGTGTCTACCCGCCAGGATCCGGCGCTGGAAGCAGGGTTCGCGGAAACCCGCAGGCCGAGAACGCCCAGGGCGAGAACTGCAGCTACTGCGAATACAGCCGTGTGCTTAAGCATTGTTTCCTCTCCTCGGGGATTTCGTTTGTTGATGCAGACCGCTTCAAAAAGGTTGCATCCGATTTTCAAAGCTCGCGTCTCGCCCGGATCCCGTGAGGTGGATGGGTTGCAACTTGGGACTGACACTTGATTGTGGTTGGCCTGTCGAGCCGCTCAGGAGCGAATTGGGTTGCTCCGAAATAAAACAGGGCCGCCTGAGGCCGATGGGGAGCGGCACGCGGAGACGGGCGCGCGCCGCGAGTGTTCTTTCGAAGTCTGAAACCGGTTCCTCCACCATTCCGAGAGGCGTACACTCAAGCATCGGTCGGCCTCCGAGGTTAATTAGAACCATCCCTGGGACCAAGACCTCGCGCGTGTAGCTTGGAGTGCTCAAAAGAAGGAGAGAGCTTCCGATATGTCCAAGATCAGCATCTGTGCTCTCTTAATTTGCTGCTGTTCGGTTCTCAATGCCGAAGAAGTGACCCTCAAATGGTGATCGTCTCACTGGCACGATCCTGAATGTGAGCGATAAGAAACTGACGATAAAGACGGAACATGCCGGGACCGTCGGCATTGACTGGGACGCGGTGGCGCAGTTCTCGTCCGAGCGGCCAATGGTGGTGACTCGCACCGACAAGCAGATTGTTTCCGGCGCGATAAGCGCAGAGGACCGGCAGGTCTTGGTCAGCACCACGTCGGGAACGCAGACAATTCCGATGGCAGATGTTGCCGTGATGCGCTCGAAGGCCGACCAGGCAGCCTACGAAAAATCCCTGCACCCCGGAATACTGGAGGGATGGGCTGGTGGCGGCAATCTCGGTCTGGCCCTGACCAGAGGCAACTCCGACACTACCAACCTGGCATTGGGTTTCGACGCTGAACGTCCAACTACAGCCGACAAATGGACTATACAGGCATTCTCAATCTATTCGTCGAATGGGAGCAACGGAGTAAGTTTCACCGCGGCCAACGCCCTGGGAGGCTTCATCCGCTACGATCGCAACCTGACCAGGAAGCTGTTTGCCTTTGGCTTGTTTGCCGGATCGTACGACGAGGCCCAGGACCTCAACGAGCGCATTAGTCCCGGCGCCGGTTTCGGTTATCACGCAATCGCGACCAAGGCCACGACTCTCGATCTGCTGGGTGGCTTTGGCTACACCTACGAGAACTACTCCACCGGCGTCACCTACAACCTGATGAACGCGATCATCGGCGACGAATTCGTTCACCGGTTCACGCCCAATACCGCGGTCATACAGGACTTCAATTTCTTCCCATCCGTGAACCAAACCGGGAACTATCGCGGGGCCTTCAACTTCGGACTGACGGGCAAGCTGTACCGTGCGCTGACCCCGCGCGAGTGACTGCTTGAGGCGTGATCGCCGTCACCGACAGCGATATCCAGTTCGTCGATACTGATTGGGCTGTGCATGAAGGCCCGCAGGGAATACCTCCTGGGAAGCTGACCGGAGAAGGCCTTCCCTACCTGCGGGTCTTTTATCGCTCCATTCTCCATTTCCACGCTAAAGCACCTGCCCATGCTTCAGTGGACACGATATGGTTGCTCTGGCTGTTTCACGCGGGCTCAGAAGCAGCCAGAGATTGACGCGCAAGGGGCTAACTGGGTGTAGAATGCCGAGCGCTTGGCTGTTCAAAAAGGAAGTCTCGGGGTAATGACAAAGGAGTGCGTCTATGAAATCGGACCGCAGGAGTTTCTTGAAGGGAGCAGGAACGATCGGCGCTATGGCGGCCCTGGGCGGATTGAACACCCTGAGCGCGGAGGCTAAGACCCCAGGCCACCCGAAGCAAGGTCTGGCGCGCGGCCTGGTCCTGTTGACCATGCGTCGCAACGGCGAATACCGTCTGGGAGCCAAGACCAGCAAAGGCATCCTCGACGTTAAAGAAGCCGCAGCCGTTCTGAATCTGTACTCACCCGCCACTCTCGATGACATGTTGCAGCAGGAGCAGGGCGCCAGCGTTCAGGCGGTGGTGGAAGCTGCTATGAAATCTGGCGCTGCGCAGAAGCTGTTCCTTAAGGAAGAGACCATCGAGTATGGGCCGCTGGTCACGCGCCCGGAAAAGATCCTCTGCGTAGGCCTGAATTACCGCCGCCACGCGCAGGAACTTAAGATGCCGATCCCCAAGCAGCCGGTCTTATTCAATAAGTACAACAACTCGCTGCTCCGACATGGCGGCACTATTACGTTGCCCTCGGCCGTGGCTACCAAGTTTGACTATGAGATTGAGCTGGTGATCGTGATTGGCAAGGAGGCGAGAAGCGTCCCCGAAGCCGATGCGCTTTCCTTTGTGGCGGGATACGCCACCGGCAATGATTTCACCGCCCGCGATCTTCAGTTCGACACCGGCGGCCAATGGATGGTAGGCAAAACTTCCGACGGCTTTGCTCCCCTGGGTCCTTATTTCGTTACCGCCGAGCAGGTTGATCCCGACAATCTGAAATTGGAATGCCGGGTCAATGGCGATACCCGGCAGTCGTCCAACACCAGCGACATGATCTACAACTGCCGGCAGATCATCAGCTATACCTCGGCCCGTATTTCCCTCCGTCCCGGCGACATCATCTTCACTGGCACGCCGGAAGGAGTGATCTGGGGCATGCCCAAGGACAAGCAGGTTTGGCTGAAAGCCGGCGACAAGATCGCCTGTAGCCTCGAGAAGCTGGGTGAACTCAAATTCGAACTGGCCTGACGCCGCTGTAGGACCGTGGTGCAGGAGCAGATCATAGGCGAAGCCGAAAGCAACGTTAGAGCTGGTGCGAGTTCGCTTATTTCGGCCCGGCCCAGCCGCTGGTTCCGTTTGCTAGCTGGCTGCCGCATCCGGTTGCCGTAAGCCAGAAAGCTGTTGCAGGGTTGCCATGGCCAAACGGCTGGGATAGAGCATGACGGAGCGATACACCCCAATCCAGTCGCGCGCTGAAAGAGGCCAGCCGACGCTGGTTAGGCTTTGGCGCCAGCGTTGCAGCAGCCGTTGCAGCAGTACGAGTTCAATACTGTCGCTCGGACCTGCAATCTCGTGCAGAATGCCGTCCAGTGTGAACAGCACCTTGCGCAGCATGATCAGGTGATTGGGCAGGCGGACGCCTTGCCACGCGATTCGTTCCAGCAGGTCCACAATATCTACTGCTCTCGGTATCCAGACCAGCGGCTGTTCACTAAAGAAGTCGCTGACCTGTTTCCGGATTACCCGCGCGTTGCCGGCGCCGCGCTTTTTTCCTCCCATACTGAGGGAGTGGATGGCGCTGCAAACTCCCTCTGAATCGCGCAGCAGGACCATCAAGAACAGTAAAGCAAAACGCCGCCGGTGCTCCTCGCTCACATGGCCGGTAAGCGCCCAATCGAGAAGCGTTAGGATACCGGTCCGCTTGTTGTAGAGAAGATTGCCGGCATGTGGATCTGCGTGGAACATGCCATTCGTGCCCGGCGTAAGCAGGGGAACCGCAATCACGGAGTCGATGAGCTGCTCAGCCGCGCGTCGCCGTCGCCAGCTCGGCATCCGGGTCGCGGCCTGCGTGATCTTTTGCCCATGTTCCTCCGTCATAGCAGTTATCGTGTCCGTACACAATGGCAAAATGACGCGGGGTATGTGGATGGAGGCCAGCGAGCGGTAAGCCCGCGAGGCCTTCTGTAGGTTCGCCTGCTCGCGCACGAATTCCACTTCGTGCTGTAGCAAGCAACGGACGTCGTCAAACGTTTCCGAGAGCACGTGCTTAGCGAAGCCATATTCCTGGTGTTTGGAGCCAAGGTGCGCCGCCAGGCGTGCAAGCAGGTCCATGTCCTCGGCAAAATACGCCGCAACGTAAGGCTTCATGACCTTGAACACACCATGCTCTCGCCGCCGCCGTTCCGGGTTGTACCAGGTAAATCGAACTACCGCGCTAACGCTTGCTTCCGAAAAGATTTTGTCTTTGATCTCGACTTTGTGCTGCTCCAGCATCGGACCTAAGTTCTGCACGATGATGGCCCGGATCTCCTCGACAGTTACATCGCATATCCCGTTTTCCAGTTGGGTGAGTGCTCGTCGCACACGCGGATGTAAATGGCGATTCCTGGCGATCACCTGCCCGAGCTTTTGCAATCCTGGCACTTTTGCGATCAATCGCAGAAGACGCATCTCGGGCGTGGTATTGGCTGGAAGCTCGATCTGCTCGACTAGCTTGGGTGCGAGCCGCGGGGTCGAAAGATGCGAGCCAAAGTACAACATGGCTTCGCGCACCACCGGCCGCCACTCTGCATATCGCTCCGGGACCAGGCGCCTGACGCACAGGGCCTCCACGATCCACTGGCTCGCCTCCTCGCGAAAGCTCTTTCCTTCATCGCTGTCGAGTATCATGGCCAGCGCACTCGTCCGGGCAGCCGTGGGCAACTTCAAGAAAACTGCCACTCGCGAATCGCTCAACGACTTGTGGATTAGGCGATCGTGCAATGAACATTTCCGGCCGTCGCGATTGCGATGAGCGGCAGCGAAGGTCGATCCTGGCTTCATCCCAATAGCATCCCCCAGTTCGCATGGCTTTGTCAGTGAGGAGGCGTGAAGTAACGAAAATAGCGCTGGGCCCCAAGACTCCTCAGGGAAAAATGAGTTCATCAAGTGATGAGCGACGTTGCGAGAGATCTGCGCGGGAAGGAGGCCTTACCCGTCTGACCCTGTCCGCCGAGGGAGCATGACGTCGGTGGTTGATTTATCCGGTTCTGCCGATTGCCCCGTTTCGAACGCCGCAAGTAGCTGCTCAATTTTCTCCAAAAGCAGCGCCGGCCCATCTCCCTTTCTTATGAAGCAGTCCACCCAAGTCACAGTGTCTTCTTGGTTGGAACTTCAATGCTGCTTCCCCGCGTGCGGATGGGGACAACGCTAGCGCGAGCTTGTTACTGTTATCGGTCTTGTATCAGACGTAAAGCAGGGAAAGCCGTTTAAACTCCTGGCGCACGGTGTCGTAGCATTCACAGGCAGCCTGCTCCAGTTCCGCACGGTTCGTTACGGTCACAGTTCCTCGGGAATAGTCGATGAGTCCTGCTCGCTGGAGAAGTCCAGCCGCTAGGGTCACGGTCGTGCGGGGTGCTCCCAGCATCTGTCCCAAAAAGTCATGCGTCAACCGGAGTTGGTCTGACTCCATCCGGTCACGGCAGGATGAGAGCCACCGGGCCAGCCGTTCCTCGATGTTGTGCTGCCGGTTGCAAGCGGCCGTCTGCGCGGTTTGCACCATAAAGGCCTGCATATATCGTTGCAAAAGGCGACGAAGTTCTCCCGGCCGTTCAAACTCCCGCTTCAGAATATCTGTCTTGATCCGTAAGCCGGAGCCCGCAATCTGGACAAAGGTCCGACCCGGGGATCCCTCCGTGCCCAGGAGACCGGGAAGCCCAACCACGCCCTCGATTCCGATAATGCCCACCTCGACGGTATTTCCGTTCTTGAGGCTCACCACAACCGAGGCAATGCCATCCTCCGGGAAGTACGCGTATGGGGCGGTTCCATCCAGCAGGGTTTCCTCTTGTTCGAAAGTCACTGGAGAAAGATGAGGTCTTAAGCGGTTGATTTCAGTTTTGGGCAGTGCGGCCAGAAGACGATTCCGGTAAGGCCGCTGCTTAGGCAGGTTCATAGTGCTCCTTCGTGGGCGAAAACGCCGCATCAGGACGCGCAGGTGAACCGGCCCCTTGGCTAGAGCAGGTGCGTATGGAGATGTAATTGAATTGTACTCTCTTAGGACAACCGGGGCCTTACTTGTCGGTACCTTTTCTCTAGATGCCGGTGAAAGTGCGTCGCATAAGATCTGCCGTCACCTCGGTTGTGCGTCATGCCCCCCTCTCCTGCCGGCCCTCTGTACTGAACTTCTCAGCCCTTCTTGGACTCGACGCAGCCGGTATGAACCGCCAGGCGATTGCTGCGCTGACCAGAGCCAGGGCGGCACAAATCCACATGATCAGCCGGAAGCTGTACACGAATGACGTGATAACCGAATTGTGGATCGCAGCCGCGGTCCCAGGCCCGACCGTTTCTGGTGGCTGAAGAGCAGCCATGCTGGTCTCGTTCGCTTGCAACTCGGTGAGTGTACCGACGGGCATCGGCACATCCGCCAGACGGCGATTGAGATGACTACTGAACTCTGCGATCATGACCGCGCCCAGGAAGGCGATGGCAAGAAGTCCAGCCACCCGGGCAACAGCATTGTTAATGCCAGAAGCCGTTCCCACGCGGTCTTGATCGACAGCATTCATCACGACGGTGGTCAAAGGGGCGACACTTACAGCCATCCCAAACCCGAGCGTCACCACAGCCGGGAAAAATGTACTCCAATAGCTGCCGCCCGCGGACGGAACCAGGAACAGGAGAAACCCAAACGCTGCAATGGCTGGACCAATGATCAATGGTAGCTGGGCTCCGTAGCGATCGACCAAGCCTCCGGACCAGCGCGACAACAAGAACATGAGCAGTATTAGAGGTAAAACGGCGGCGCCCGCGGCGGTCGCCGAGTATCCCTGCACTTGAATGAGGTTCAGAGGCAACAAGAAGAAGAAAATTCCAATCGCGGCATAGAGGAAGAACGTAAGCAAGTTTGCGCCGCTGAAGGCCGCGGATCGAAACAGCTTGAGAGGAACCATGGGCGAGACCACTCTGGACTCGACAAGTAAAAAAGCGATGGAGCCGGCAACGCCGGCAATGAGAGCGGTGAGAACCAAGGGGTGTTTCCATCCCAGCCGTGATGACTGAATGCAGGCGAACACCAGTCCGGTCAGGCTGAAGCTGGCGGTCACGGCGCCCAGCCAATCGATTCGCCCACGCTCGCTGCTTCTGCTTTCGGGAACGTGCCACAGGCTGAGAGCAATCACTGCCAGAGCCAGAGGCAGGTTGATAAAAAAGGCCCACCGCCATGACAGGTGTTCGATGAGCCATCCACCCACAACCGGGCCAATTGCGGTCGTAATCGCGGTGGACCCGGACCAGGTGCCGATGGCCCGGCCGCGTTCGTTCTCTCCGAACGAAGCGCTGATGAGAGCCAGGCTGCCGGGCACTAGAAACGCAGCTCCGATGCCCTGGATTGTCCGGGCCGCGATGAGTTGCTGGATGTTGAAGGCTGTACCACATGCGACAGAGGCGCCCGCGAATATTACAACTCCTGCCAGGAACATCCGCCGCCGTCCGAACAAATCTCCCATTGAGCCGCCTACCAGGATCAGCGCAGCAAGGGTGAGACCGTATGCTTCGACCACCCACTGCACATCAACTACGTTGGCCTGGAAACTGTTTTGCAAAGCCGGCAGCGCAACGTTGACGACGGTGCTATCGATGAAGGCCATGCTGGAGGCAGCAATGGTGGCCGCTAGAATCCATAATCCTTCCCCTGGGCGGCAGGGGGCGGCCGCGATATGGGAACGGATTAGCGCTTCATCGCAGGGTGGCTTCATTGGGAGTTATGGATGTGGATTGCAAAATCTCGCGGGCCCGTCTAAGAAACCCTCATGGCAAACGAACTGTCCTTTGCAACCATTGCGTCACAGGAAGTCGACAAGCGCCCTGATGGTTTGCTGTGGTTGTTCCTTCAGCACCCGCCGTTTCCCCGGAGCAGTATATCGGCGGGTGGCGCTCGGGTAAACGACCTACAAGTGCAATCAGGTCCGAACTATTCCGCGAGTTCCCGGATTACACACAGAAGCGCATCGCGGGACTGACGGCGATTGAGACAGCCTATGCGAGCGCCTGGGCGGCAGGGCGCGCATAGGCACTCTGCTGATCGGCATGGTTAATATGGCGCATAAATCCAGATAGCCCGGTAATCCCAACTATACTCAACCTAGACTGTAGCCGAGTCTATCGATCCGCCTTTTTGTCTCCGCATCCAGCCCGTCGACAAAGCTTCTGAATTGAGGGACTTTTTCTTTAATGGCCAGATAGCGATAGGGCCTGGTCCTCGGAGGGACTATATCTGCACGGTTCAGATCAACATCAACCGACATGACTTCAACAATCTTGGAAAACTCCTTGAGCGGATCGATCATGAAGTCCTCAAGCCGCAACGTAAGCGTGGCCGATTGCAGATGAAGCTCAGTTTCCTCAACAAATTCCTGAAAAGACAAAAATCGCGGCCCTGGTTCGGCCGCAAAAAAATCCGGATCACCTTGGGCAAGGGCCATGAATTCAGAAAAATTCTGCTCCACATCGGCGCACAGATCGTCGGTTTGCTTATAAGCGTCCGAGATAACCCAAGTCTTCCCGTCGTCGCGAGCGTATGTCCGCCAATAAGTCCAATTTGTCAGCAAGGAATCGAGGGGATGACGATAGATAAAAATAACATCGGCAAATCCCGCTCTTACCGCTTCCAGTATTCGGCGCATGATCGAGGGCACAGACTGACCGCGAGACACGTATCGCATTGTGGCATGACCGCTATATATCATGGATGTCGGACCTCGATGTAGCCGCATCCCATCCCTGAAATATCTCGCCCTTTCTCCAATGTTCCGCAGCATCAGTTCATTAATATAGAAACGTCCGGTGCCGAATAGTCCAATAACATAAGCTGTTTTATCATTCCCTAGACCCGTATCGATGAAGAACTGAGAAATCTCGCGGACTCGATTGTCCCGGTCTACTTCCGTCCTGCCGGCAGGGGCGTACAGATTCGCGGACCTCTGTAAGCTGGCTAACGCATTTAAATGCTCGCGCAAGAGCAGAAACTGCTCTTGCATTGCTTCCGCCAGAGTGGCGCTTCTTTTCTCCGCCTTCGCCAATCGCCCGTCAAGGGAAACCATGACCGCGGACAGGTTTCCGACGGCGCAGACGATTTCTTCGAACGATTGATTCATAGAGTTGTTGAAATCAGGCAAAGGCCACGTGTACCAGGCTAGTAGGCGGCTCATCAGCTTCTTAAGAGGTCGGAGCAGGTTGTTGTACCACCCGGCAGGCAACGGATTAGCGGCACTCACGGCATTCCTTGGCCTCTCAATAGTGGCTACCGCGCTGCGCAGTTCATCGAAGTCATAGCACCAGTCACAGGGCACTACGTGCGGCCTGCACACCTCTCCTTCCATGCTGGCCACGCTGGCGAGAGCGGTCTCAAGATCGACGTTCTTCTGCGGGTTGGCCGGCGATTTCAGTTTGGCCAGAAGTTCCATGCACTTCTGTAAGGAGGACGCAAACGCAGCGTTGCCCTGCTCCAACTGCGGCAATCGTTCGTCGATTGCCTGCAGATTGGCTCGAAGGTTTTCAATAGGATTAGCGATGATGTCAAGGCATCCAACAACTGATAGGTTGAACTCGAACTGGGGCCGCGTATACCAAGCCAGCAAATGAGCAAGTAACTCCTTGAGAGGTTGGACCAGGTCCTTGTACCACCCGGAAGGCTGCGGAGTAACCTCCTCCGAGGCGTTTCCAAGTCTCTCGATGGCGGCCACTATGCTGCGCAGTTCATCGAAGTCGAAGAGCCAGACGCACGGGGCGTGGGAGTTGGGTGCTCGTTCCTCCATGCTGGCGAGAGCGGTCTTGTGACCGCCATTCTTGTCGACGTTGTCCAGCGATTCCAGTTGGTTTAAGACCTGCGCACCCTTCTGCAAGTCGGACATTAGCGCCGTGTTGTCCCGCTCCAACTGGGTCAACCGTCCGTCCATTGCCACGGCCTGCAAGTTTGTTTGAAGTTTCACGATAGAAGGAGCGAGGACGTCGAGAGATCGAACAACTGATAAGTTGAACTCACGCTGGGGCCGCGTGTACCAAGTCAGAGAGCGAGCAAGCAACTTCTTAACCAATTGGATCAGGTCGTTGTGCAAACCCGGAGGCCGCGGGTTGACGGTCCCGACAGCTCTTGAGAGCCTCTTGCATCTGGCAAGTGCGGGGCGGATATCCCCAAAATCTATACGAATTTTCATTTTGATATAAAAATAATACTAGATTGAGTACTCAAGACATGTCGGCGATGCTCCGCGGGACGTTCTCGAAGTAAGTAATACTTGTGGCCTGCGAACCATTCCGTGGTCCACGTGCGGCCTGCTTACCGCAGTTCGATCAGCAGTGTTGCGGACAACAGGATTTGTCGCCCAGCGGCAGTCCTTCGATGCCCGTTGTCTCGCCGAATCCGGATGTAACGACTTCAAGAACCCGGCTGTTACTCAAGATTTTGGCATCGGCTTCGGAGTTTGTTCCGGTTGGAGCCCTGTGAATGGAACCGAGAATAGGAGCGTCTCGAAATAGCTCCAGCTTGTTCCGTCGGGGAAAGATGCTGATCTTGATGTAAACCAGTTACCGGATTGTGTGGAGATCATGCGGCCTTCGAGTACTCCCAATGCCGGCCGGCGACTGAGCAGGAAAACGCTCGCAGTTTGCCCTGCTCCACTTGCTTGACTTACAGACCTACTACAAGCCTCGTCTATTTGCTGGGAGTTGGCGAATAGTTGCTGTACAGTCTGTCCCCGGAGACTGGCGCTCTTGACCGGAACCTGCTGCCAATACCATGCTGGAGACAACTTGCCTGACGGATCTGAATTGTGGCTACCGAAAATATCGTGGCCACTGAAAATACCAAAGAGATTCGACCAGGTTTTCACTCCTGCCGTGCTCCAGGCTTCGGCGGCGGAATTAGAGTAGGGTGCCGCAGCCATGGAGTATCCGTTGGGGCCGTAGCTGTCTGTTCTCTGGAACTGGGTTCCGTTGTTGGTCAGCCATCCATGAGTCGTGATATAGCATTCGCAATCGGAATTCGCCATCATAACGTCATAGGCCCACGACCATGCAGCGTTGCCGGCGAAGAAATCCATCGCCAGGATAAGCATTCTTGTGCCGGAAACGACGAACTTTACGGCGGTGTTGGCTCCAGTAGTGTCATACGATCCAATCCAGTAAGCCGTGTCCCCGCCACCAAGACCGATACCGGAGCCGTAGATTGAAGCACGGTGTTTGGCGGAGAAATAGCCGGTTGCGAATTGCGCTCCGAGGTTATTTCGGGAAGAGGGTCGGTTCCCATCGTAGTCATGGTTCCCGGGAGGCGTAGTGAAGGCAATGTGATTCTTGTCGAGAATCGTCCAGGCGGCCTGCGCGTTTGTGAACTCGTTGGCGCCCGCAGTCGAGTTCACGCAATCGCCGACACCCACTACAGCCTTGATGTTAGCGGAAAAGGAGGGTGGGCTGGATGTCAAAACCAGGCCCTTGTTATCGACGATCCATTTCATCTGGGCAGCGTAATATCCACCCATTTTGTCGGGGCACGATTCAGCCAGAAACTGAGGATCGGGAATAATGGCAATCGTGAAATCAGTGCCCGCTGCCTCTACCGAAGGGCTACCAATGAGGCGTGATGCTGCCACGCCAACCAGACCGCCCAGGACCGTCGCCCCGAATCCCCGCCTGGTAATATTCTTCAAGAGTCGTTTAGGCGTCAGCCCCCCGTGTTTGATTACATACTCCAGTTCCGTCATTACTACGGTGCCTCAAGCTGGTAGTTTAACTGCCACTTGTCGAACTGCCGTCATCGATCCTAATTCAAATAGCTCGGGAACTCGAGTGCCTATTGACATCGTTCGCGCCAAGACCAGGTGAGATGTAGAATGCTTGCGCCTTCTACATAAAGACATGTTAGGTAGGATACCAATGCTCGCGCGAATTGTTGATTCCCTTTCCGCCCCGCGATGGGGAAACAATGTAGGAGGACTGGCTGATGAACGGGCGCACTGAGGAGTTTCTACCGGAAGCAGAGGAGATAACACGGCGCTTGTTCATTCCCGAAAGCAGTGCCGAGGAGCTTCGCGAGGGGTTGTACGTCGAAGATGTCCGTGAGCAAGTCCGCCAATTTAATCACGATGCCGATTTCCTACGACGTGCAGGACTAGGCTTTCCGTGCGTCCGAATGGACGAGAGCACTGACGTACCTGTGGCTCTTGCGGACTGTTTCGAGGGTCCTTCCCCGTTCGAAAGCGTCGAATACTTCAACCACTTGTTTGATCGTTGGCGTCAGCGAGACGCACGGAGAAACGTACTCAACGATGTAGACAAGACGGTTGCGGATCTTCGGCGAGGCGTGGCAGATTTCCTGTCGTCACGTATCGCGTCGGTGATGGATTTTCTTCAATCCAGTGGAGCGAACCGCTACACAGTGGCACGCCTGTCACTCCCTCGGCCTGGCCGGTCGCGGCTAAAGACCGTCGGTTTTGTGGTCACCGTAGATTCCTCGACGCCAGGGCTCCGCATCCATGTGTCGCCCTCTTTTCGACTCGACTGGCGCTATTTTGGTGCTCCCTCGCCCACAACGAGCTCGCTCATTGGCGGAACCTACAGATTTGCAGCCGATGGCGGACCCTACGCGACGATCACCCCGGATCTAGCCAAATTTGACATCCCGTACGGTACAGTTTCTCCCACACTGAACCTATGATCCACCATCTCGCGTTCCGGACAGGTCTCATCACCGTGTTTGCCTTTTCGTATCAGGTTTCCGGGAAAGATTACTCGGGAGAATTTTCTCTGGTGCTTTACAGCTATGATTTTGGCGAATCGATTCGCAAGATGGTCGTCGGCCGCCAACTGCGAGACACTATTATCCGCTTCCTCCGGAACAATGGTTCCTTCCAGACAGCTTGATTGAAGGATACAAAGTCGAACGAAAGATTGGTCCGCAGTGGGAGCAGAGTATACTCCGAAAGACTAACGCTACAGGAGTTGAACCTGGCAGGCCGTCTCGTCCTCGATTACCGATACTGGAGGGTTGTGCCGGCAGTGCTCGCTTGCGCAGCCATTTCGGTACCGTGGCTTCTGACACACCATCATGTGGCGCTGACCTTTGTCCTGCAGCACGGCTTTGCACTCGTCTGCCACCAGCGGCCGGAACGGTGCTTCTGGATCTTCGGCGCGCCGGTTGCCGTCTGCGCACGGTGTCTGGGAATCTACCTCGGAGCGGCCGTCGGGTTCCTGCTGCGCACCTCGCGCCACCTCGCCATGCGCTTGCTGGTCGCAGCGGCCACACTCAATGCGCTCGACGCCGCGACGGAGCTCGTCGGGCTGCACGGAAATTGGATGGCAGTTCGACTTGCGCTGGGGTTGGTGTTAGGAGCTGCAGGGGCGCTGCTGATTTCGTCGTCGATGCCGAATGTGCCGCCCGCGGAGGCCGGCTCGCCATCAAAGTTGCCCACTTGACGCTGGCTGAAGGCCGGCTCTAGCAGAACTCAACCTTCGTAAACTACTTTGCCGCCGACGATCGTTACCACCGCCCGTCCTGTGAAATTCCATCCGTCAAAAGGCGTGTTCTTCGACTTCGATAGCGATTCGGAGGCGCAGAAGGTCCACTTCTTTTTGGGATCGAAGATGGTCACGTCGGCATGTGCGCCTTTGGCGAGCGTGCCGCGTCCGGTCAGCCCGAAGACCTTCGCTGGATTGGACGCGAGCAGTTCCACAATCCGCCACAGCGGCAGCTTGAAGTGATGATGCAGGACGGTAAGGGCAATCGGCAGCGCAGTCTCCAGGCCGGTGATGCCAAAGGCCGCGCGTTCGAACTCGACCTGCTTTTCGTGGAAGGCGTGGGGCGCGTGGTCGGTGGCAATGGCATCGATGGTGCCGTCGAGGATGCCCTCAATCAGGGCGGCGCGGTCGGCGGTCGAGCGCAGCGGCGGATTCATCTTATAGCGCGTGTCGAACTCACCAACGTTTTCGTCGATCAGCGTGAAGTGGTGAGGCGTGACTTCCGCCGTCACCCGTAGTTTCGCCTTCTTCGCATGACGTACCGCTTCCAGCGCTTCCCGCGTCGAAAGATGGGCCACATGCAGATGTCCTCTGGTCTCGCGCGACAAAGCGATATCGCGCTCCACCACGCTGGCCTCAGCGGAGTTTGGCATGCCGTGTACTCCGAGCCGAAACGAGGTTGCACCATAGTTCATGGAACAGCCAACGGTAACGCGGGTATCTTCCGCGTGCTGCACTACGGTCATGTTGAGGCGCGCGGCCCTGCGCAGCGCGTTACGCATTACCTGGTCATCGAGAATCGGCCTGCCATCGTCGGTCACGGCGACCGCACCGGCTCTTTTCAGCGCGGCAAAGTTCGTCAGCTTTTCACCCGCACTTCCGATGGTCGCCGCGGCAATCGGAAATACGTTCACCAGGGCGCCGCGCTCTGGCGACTGCATCCAGCGCGTGATCTCGACCGAGTCATTCACCGGCACGGTGTTGGGCATTACGCAGACAGAGGTAAATCCGCCGGCGGCGGCCGCGGCAGTCCCGGTAACCTTCGTCTCCTTGTGCGAGTGTCCCGGCTCGCGCAGGTGCACATGCATATCGATCAAGCCCGGAGCAACGATGGCGCCGCGCACGTTCAGGGTTTGCTTGGCCTGACCGCGCAGCTTGCCGGGAGGGGCCACCGCTGCAACGCGGCCATCGCGCAGCAGCACATCCATTTCGTGATCGATGCCGCTGGCGGGATCGATCACTCGCCCGCGCTGTATGAGCAGAGATTCCATCGCTAGTCCTTCGCTCCCAGGACCATGGCCAGAATCGCCATGCGGGTCTTCACCCCGTTGCGTACCTGTTCATGAATGCAGGACTGCCGGCCATCGGCGACTTCGCTGGTCAACTCCATGCCGCGGATGACCGGGCCGGGATGCATCAGGATGGCATCGGGCTTGGCCAGCATCATGCGCTGCGGCGTCACCTGATAGTGTGCGATGTAATCCTCGACACTGTGACGCCTTCCCGCGAGCCGCTCTTTTTGGACGCGCAGCGCCATCACCACGTCGGCACCCTGCAAGGCGGCATTCAGATCGTGGTTGACGCTGACGCCGGGTGCCAGCGTTGCCGCGATCTCCGGCACAAAGTCGCGCGGCCCACAGAAGATAACCTCGGCCCCGAAGCGCGACAGCAATTCCGCGTTGGAGCGCGCCACCCGACTGTGATATACGTCGCCCACGATGACGACGCGTAATCCTCTCAGTCCCTTCTTGTGGTTGAGAATGGTGAGCGCGTCCAGCAAGGCCTGCGAGGGATGCTGGTGCATGCCGTCACCTGCGTTCACTACCGGCACTGACATATAGCGGGCGAGCAAGTGGGCCGAGCCGCTGTTGGGATGGCGCATCACGATCACATCCGCCCCGATACACTGCACGGTCCAGCCGGTGTCGATGAGCGACTCGCCCTTCTCGATGCTGGACGAGGTGGTTGTCACCAGCGTGGTCATGGCGCCCAGCGCCTTAGCGGCGAACTCAAACGAGGTGCGGGTGCGGGTCGACGCTTCGTAGAACAGCAGCACCACCCGCTTGCCATGCAGCAAGCGCGAGGGACGATTCGGGTCCATGCGCCGGGCCAACGCTAGAATGGCTTCAATCTGTCCGGTGGTAAGCTGACCGATGCTCAGCAGTGAACCCAGTGATGGCGTCATTGTCCTTGCGGCACCTGCTCCAGCAGCAGCACCTTGTCGGCGTCGTCGCTCTCCTGCAGTTTGACTTCGATGGTCTCGTTGGGCGTGGTCTGGATCTTGCGGCCGACAAAGCTGGCCTCGATGGGCAACTCGCGATGCCCACGGTCGATAAGCACGCAGAACTGAATGCGCCGGGGGCGGCCTTGATCGAACAGGGCATCAAGAGCGGCGCGCGCGGTGCGACCGGTGTAGAGCACGTCGTCCACCAGCACGATGTCTTTGTCCCGGATGTCGAACTCCATCGTGCTCTTTTTCACTTCCTGCCGAAGCCCCACGGTGGAGAGGTCATCGCGATAGAGGGTGACGTCCAGCGTACCCACCGGCACCGGCGTCTTCTCGATACGCCCCAGGATCTTCGCCAGCCTGTGCGCCAGGGGCACGCCACGCCGCATGATTCCGACCAGCCCCAGGTTGCCGACTCCATTGTTCTTCTCGACAATCTCGTGCGCCAGCCGGACGAGCGTTCGCTCAATTTCTGACCCGGAAAGGATTTGCGATTTCTCCCGCAGATTCGAGGAGTGAGTGGAGGCCTTCATCATGCCGCTCGCATCATACGCAAAGCGCAAGCCGTGGGGCAACTGGGAGCGGGCATCGCGTGACGGGCGACACACGAACCTGTGACGTGCTCGTCTGAGCGGCCGTTTCAGTCGGCAGCGGGCGCGCAACCCCTGCCTCTAGTACCTAGCGGAACTCCCGACGTCTCCGAAACATGGAAGCGCCCAGTGCGCCACCCGCCGCCGTGAACAGAACGAACATCACTCCCATAATGAGCAAGAAGAGCACGATCATGGTGGCCGCACCTTGCGGCGTTGCCATCCAGTCGAGCAGGTGTTGCATCATTTCCTGGACCTTAGGATCGGGGTTGCTGGCCATTTGTTTCTGCATCTGCTGTTCCATGGCGTGGCGAAAATCGCCGCGGGAACGAAAGGTGAGGAACGAGATGGTCGACACTACCGAATTCACCACAAAGCCAAACAGGCCGGCAAGGGCGCCGAGCTTCATTCCCATGCCCGGCGTGATCAGCGTCTCCGGCGCGCGCTTCTGATAGAGCGAGACGGAAAGTGCACCGGCGCCGAGCATCCAGAGGCAGCAACCGACGGAGACGAGGGGAATCGCCGAGAGAAGTGCGGCGCCTACTCCGCACAGCAACGCGCCTTTCCACGCCAGATCCCAGCGAATGGCGCTGGGGAGCGGCGGGTACGGCGAACCCGGGGACCACATTGAAGATGGCGGCGCTATGGTCGGAGGCGGCGAAAGCGCCTGCGCGGAGGCATCGGGAGTTGGCCCTGATGTCCACTGGGACTCGCCTTCAGGCGGAATGACGCGAATCTGCGGTGCGCCGCAGTGCGGACAGAAGGCAGTTCCTTCCGCGATCTCGGCTTGACAGCGATAGCAGGGATGTTCCACTTGCCGAAAGTTACAGGAAGCAGGGAGCAATTAGCAACTGGAACTCATCTCATAAATCCCGCAGCGGCGGTACCGCAGGGGCTAAAGTCCACGATTTTGGCGGCAGCTTTCGGCACGGCTGAAGCCGCATTGCCGGGAAGGCGCTTACGGCACGGATAAATCCGTGCCCTTTCAAAGCCGGATGAAACTCGGACACTACTAGTGGCTTGCTCGACTTGGGGCGCGGTTCCGGTTATGGTGAAACGGGGGACCGCAAGCGAGTGACAGCGACGGCAACCAAGCAACCACCGCGTTTGGTGGTGCAGGCGTTCTGGCTGACGGTCTCGAAGTTCGTCGCCGCGGCCTTGAGTATCGCGTTGCCGGTGTTGTTGGTTCGCCTGATGCCGCAAACTGAATACGGCATCTTCAAAGAGGCGTTCCTGTTCGTCTCCACGACGACCAGCATTGCCACCTTCGGCGTCGGCATGAGCGCGTATTACTTCATGCCGCGACATCCGGAGCGCGGCGGGCAAATCGCCCTCAACATCCTGGTTTACAACTTTGTGGCGGGATGGATTCCGCTGATTGCGGTCGCGTTTTACCCGCAGGTGCTGCACTTCCTGTTCCGCACTGACGCGCTGACGCCGCTGGCTCTGCTGCTGGGATTTCTGGTGCTGCTTACGCTGACCTCGAGCCTGGTGCAGCAGATCCCGGTTGCGATGCAGGATGTGCGTTATTCCACAATCTTCATCGTGGGAACCCAAATCGCGCGAGTCATCTTGTTCGCCGCTGCGGCGCTGTGGTTCCGCTCGGTGAAGAGCATTCTGATTGCGGCGGTGCTGAATCAGTTGCTGTCGGTGGCAGTCTTGGTCTGGTATCTCGACGTCAGGTTCCCGCGCTTCTGGATGCATTTCGACTGGGAGTTCTTCAAAGAGCAACTGGCTTACGCGCTGCCTTATGGCGCGGTCGGAATGATGTGGGTCATCCAGAAAGATCTGGACAACTACTTTGTCAGCCATTCGCTGGGGCCGAAGGACTTCGCGATTTACGCGGTCGGCTGGGTCGATGTGCCACTGCTGACGCTGGCGCTGGAGTCGGTAGTGTCAGTGATGATTGTGCGCATCAGCAGCCTGCAGAAGGAGGATCGCAAGGCGGACATTCGCTATATCACCGCGTCGGCAACCAACCAGTTGGCGGCGATCCAGTTTCCGCTGTTCGCGATGCTGTTCGTCGCCGGACACGACCTCATCGTCCTGCTCTACACCAGAAACTACGAGCAGAGTGCGAACATTTTCCTGGTGAGTCTGGTGCTGCTGCTGCTGGGAGTATTTCTGCTCGATCCCATCATTCGCGCCTACAAGGAGGTGCGGAATTTCCTGCTGGTGATCAGGATTGGTATCTTCATCGCGCTGTTCTGCACGCTGGGGCCGGCAATTCGTCACTTCGGAATGATGGGCGCGGCGGTGAGCACCGTCACCTGGCAGGTGATTGAACGTATCCTGATCGCCTGGTGCGCCGTCCGCGCAGTGGACGCAAGCGCTCACGACATTCGGCTGTACGACGATCTGTTCAAAGTCACGGGCGTGACTATTGTCGCCGGCGTGCTGGCGCACGTGGTGCGGAATTTTATTCCGCCAGCGCACTTGGTTCCGCGCATTCTCGCGGTCGGCGTGTGCGTGAGCGCGATTTACCTGCCCGCGATGTATGTGCTGCGGCTGCCAGGCTGGGACATGTTGACCAGGGAGCGTATTACGGCGTTCGTGAGGAAAACCTGGGGACAACTGCGGAGCGCGAACGCGTAATGGTGCGGCCTCAAGAGCAGATCCGCTTGGGCTGATTTCAGCAGCAACTTTGCGACGGGGAACTGTTCGTTCGCGATAGGCGAGAAGCGAAGAAGCTAGGATTTCTCCGGCTCTGCCTCGGTCGCATAAGTCCCATCGGCCGAAATAGCTGTTTCGCCCAGCAGGCTGCCATCGGCGTTCTGTTCGGGCACAGCTTCGGTGACGGGCTCGGCTTCCGATTGCGACGCTGACGCCGGACTCGGCGAAGCGGTCTCCGTCGCAGGCGCGCTGAACAGCTCGGCCTGCGGCTCGCCCAGCTTCTCAAACTCCTCCATGCTTGGCAGCTCGGAGACGTCATTCAGCCCGAAGCGCAGGAGAAATTCCTTGGTTGTCTTGTAGAGAATCGGCCGGCCGATGACCTGCTTGCGTCCAGCGGTAGTGATCAGCTTGCGATCGAGCAGAGTGGCGATGACGCCGGCGGAATCGACGCCGCGAATCTCGCTGATCTCCGGCACCGTCACCGGCTGCTTGTAGGCGATCACCGAGAGCGTTTCCAGCGCCTGCAGCGACAGCCGCACCGGCGGCTTCAGACTCTTGGCGAAGCTCACCACGACGTCATGGTGTTCCGGCTTGGTGGCCATGCGATAGCCGCCGGCGATCTGGCGGATCTCCATGCCGCGATCGCTGGACGCGTAGTCGGCTGTGAGCTCCTCGATGATCGTGCTCAGGCGCGCCTTGACTGCCTTCAATTGCTCTCTCTCTTCCGCCTGCTTCTGTTCTTTCTTTGTGATCGCAGACTCCGGCTGCTCCGTCGCGATCTGGGCCGGCGCCGTGGCCGCAGTGGTTTCAGTCGCGAGCGCCCCTGCGGAAGCCCCAGCAGATTCCGCAGAAGTCCCGCTGACAAGGAACTCGTCTTCGTCTTGCGCTCGCGGAACAGGCGGCCCATCGGAGACGGTCTCATTCAACGCGAGCCGAGCTTCTTCCTCCGCGCGCAACTCAGCCAGCACCGCGTCTTTCAGCAGGGAGGCAAGCTCGTTCAGCGTGACCGGCTCTTCGGTCGCGTAGATAATGGCTTCGACTTTGGCTTTGAGACTCATCTTGTAGCTATCAGCTTTCAGCTATCAGCCGTCAGCTAAATCCTACCCCCGCATGTGATGGGCGAAACATTAGCACTTTGAGCACAGCAGGGTAAGCTGACGGCTGAAAGCTGACAACTGACGGCTGCTTCACCGCCAATCATCCTTCACCGCCGGGCTCTCCGCCATCAGCGCATCGAAATTCGTGTGCTTCTTCAGTACAATCTCGCCGAACAGGTTGTCCTGTCGCGCCAGCACCGCTTGTAAGCGTATCAGCTCCAGGATGGCCAGGAACGCGCACACCAGCGCGGCGCGCGACCGCAAGCTGCGCAACAACTGTTTCAGCCTGACCGGTCGGTCTTCCAGCGCCAGCCGCCGCCGGACAAAGTCGATCATCTGCGAAACCGTAACAGCTTCCTCGTCCACATCGAACGAAGGCCGCTTGCGGGCGCGGTCCAGAATCTGCTGAAACGTCTTAACCAGATCGACCACATCGGCAACCATCTCCGGCTCGGTGCCTTCGGCGTCGCGGAATTCCTGGAGCGCCGGATTCGACCACACCGCCTCTTCGATCTGCTGCTTCTGCAACAGCATCTGCGCCGCCGTCTTGAAGCGCTCGTGCTCCAGCAAGCGATTGACCAGCTCCAATCGCGGATCTTCTTCGTCAGCCGGACCGGCAGGATCGCGTGGTAACAGCATCTTCGACTTGATGTGGATCAGCAGAGACGCGGTGTAAATGAACTCCGCCGCAACGTCCACATCGAACTGCTTTATCGTCTCCACATATTTCAGGTACTGCTCGGTGATCTTCGCAATCGGAATGTCGTAGATGTCGATGTCCTGCTTGCGGATGAGATCGAGCAGCAGGTCGAGCGGGCCTTCATAGACCTGGCCGACGAAAATCGAGAAGGCAGAATCGTCCGCATCCCGGCGTTGCATCGCGTGCGGCGCAGTGCCGTTTTCGGAAGGAGCGGATTGTCGGTTGTCGGTCATGAGAGTCTGGACTGTAAGCGCGCCTGGCAAACCTGAACCAGCCTGCAAGCGGCCCATCGCATCAGCACCGTAGGTGCGATATAAGTTAGCCCAGCGCTTCAGCGCCGGGTGCCATTCCATCAGGCCCCGGAGTGCCGTAGGCACGACAGCTTCGCGCTCAGTTCTGCCGTCCCTACGGGACTCACATTCATTTGACCGTCTACCCAGCGCTGAAGCGCTGGGCTATCATCTTCCGTCTCGCAGAGCGAGACTCGGATCCCGGCAGTCCAAGCAGCATCCTTATCAGTCGGAATTAATAAAGGCCCAAGCTTTCCTCTGTGCCTCTGTGTCTCTGCGGTGAATCATGTCTTGTTGCCCGCACTCTGCGCCGGCCTCTCATATTCGTGCGACAAATTCGCCGCC
>Ga0181530_10001207_pt1 | contig 32817 bp, 26 predicted proteins | sample PEATcosm2014_Bin_42_FD_119769 | JGI IMG/M metagenome (GOLD analysis project Ga0181530, IMG submission 119769) | Peatland microbial communities from MTU Mesocosm Facility, Houghton, MI, USA - PEATcosm2014_Bin10_60_metaG | ecosystem: Environmental > Terrestrial > Soil > Wetlands > Peat | place...
TACGTTTTTGCCGAAATCATACCAGGAGGTCTGCGCCGTCATGCAATCGGGGCCGGTGTCCAACACGATAAAGTAGCAGTTCTCGAGCTGAAAGGCATAGTTGAAGTAAGGATTCACCCGGAGGAAGTATTCGGAGATGGTGCTGACCTCGGCCTCGATGGCGATCAGGCCTTCCAGGGTGGTCCTCAGCCACGCGTATACCCGCGAGGGCGCAACCAGACTGATTAGCAGTGCGCAGGTAAGGACAACAAGCCAAAACAGAAAGTGCGGAGGCCATGAGCGGTGATGAAACCATTGCAAGAATCGCTGTCCTAGTTCAGACAAGCTAAGGCCCTTGGCTTGGGAGACGCTATTTACACCGAACCATGCTGCCAGGAGCGCCCACATCAGTTGGCGGCCATACTTGACAATCGCCGCCCACGCCCTCTGGCCCAAACGTGTCATCCCGACCGCGACTCCGCGGAGACCCATGCTGGTAATCGCTCCCCACCAACTCCGCGCCAGCAGTGGTGATCCCTTACTGATCAACTTCTGCTGCACCTCTTCCAATTTCCTACCGATCTCGACCGAGGTATTGCGATACCAGAAATCCAGCTCGTCAGCGCATTTCTTCGTAATGCCGAAGAGGTCCAGGCGAAACACGGGCGAGTAGGGAAAAGTACGCCAATCGTGGTTGCCTGTGGTGGTGAAGATCGGCACCCGCAGCCCTCGTTGGTCAGTCAGGATCTCAATCAGGGCCGACCAATTGCTGTCGTCCGGTGTCCGGTCAAACAGGCCGGTGCGACAGAAATCCACCAGGTCTCCGAGCATAAACACGAAATCGAGCTGTCCTTCATCGGCTTGCTGATTGGCCCACTGAATGAATTTGCGGAGACACATATTGAAATTGTTGAAATCCTGCGGGTCAGGCGTCACCGGCGAACCCTCGATGACGGCGTGCACTTCCACATCCCACATGTCATTGCGCGCGGCCACGTGCAGGTCCGTCAGGTGAACGAACTTCACGGTGGAGTCGCCATCCCGCAGGCAGAGGGCGTGTTTTACTCTCCCCACCACTACGCCGTGCACCGAGAGCGCCAGATCGTACAGAGTCGGCCGCGGGTTCCGATTCACGGTCCGCAAGTGTTGTTCTCCAATGGGGGGCCTGGGCTTGGCCCACACTTCCCAGAAGGCGTGCTTGGGGAACAGGTCCGTTCGCAGCGTGGTGCTGATCAGCAGGCGCGTTTCGCCGACATTTTCGAAACTCGAAGGAAGCGCCTCGTCCTCCAGCTTGCGAGCGCCGGTGAGTTTCAGCGTGAAATCCTGGCCCTGGCCGCCGAACGATGGACTCGCACTCAGCGTGTGCGCTGTGGCATCGAAGTCTTCTGAAACCGGCGCTGCGATAATGACACGGAATCCGCGATCACTCATCGCTGGCACGCTGACGATCTCCGGGCATCCCAGATTAGGACTCACGATGAGGGAGGATTTCGGCTTATTCATCGTTCCCCTCCTTGCGCTTTCCGTGGGGTCAGCCGTTGGAGAACAGTACCTCGCCGCCGAACACGTTCCGGTTCACGGAACCCAGGCGAGATTGGCATGGTGCGGGCGCGACGAGGCTAATCGGGGCCGTTTCGGACGTCAAGAAAAAGCGAGGGATGTTCCGAAATCAGAACAGGAGCCTTGCGCAGGCAGAAGGGCGAGGCGGGAACCTGTTGAAAGCGCGCGGTTTGCTTCAGTGCAGGCCCTTCGGGGAACAATCCTCGGAACTCCCCCGCATGCCTTCGCACTCGGCCAAGAGTTCTAGATTTGAAACAATGAAGTTGAAAAACTTGCATGGGTCTGGCGCCGCACGCGATCCGAGAAACGCGAATGTGGCGTGATGAGCAGCGGGGACTTATAGTCTTTCCTGGAGCGTCGCGCTGGAAGTCCACCTTATCGACGGCACCTACGAGCTGTTCCGGCACTACTACGCGCTTCCGTCCGCCCGCGATGCCGATGGCCAGGAAGTCGCTGGCGTGCGTGGCGTGCTGGCCTCGATTCTCGGCATGATCAGTGGTGGCGCCACCCATATCGGAGTCGCCACCGATCACGTCATCGAATCCTTCCGCAATCGACTGTGGCCAGGGTACAAAACCGCCGTAGGCATCGAACCCGATCTCATGGCGCAGTTCCCGCTGCTCGAGGAGGCGCTCTCCGCGCTGGGCGTCGTGGTCTGGCCGATCGTGGAGTTCGAGGCCGATGATGCGTTGGCGGCGGCGGCAGCGGCGGCGGCTAACGACGAGCGTGTCGAACGCGTGATCATCTGCACACCCGACAAAGATCTCGCCCAGTGCGTGCGCGGCACCCGTATCGTGCAGATGGATCGCCGCAAGCGCACCATTCGGGACGAAGCTGGCGTAGCCGCAAAGTTCGGCGTTCTGCCGGTGTCCATACCAGACTACCTCGCCCTGGTTGGCGATGCAGCGGACGGGTATCCCGGACTGCCGGGTTGGGGCGCGAAATCCGCAGCGGCCGTGCTCGCCCGCTATGGCCACCTCGAAGCCATCCCAGCGGACTGGCGTCAGTGGCGCGTCAAGGTCGTGAGTCCTGGCACGCTGGCGAAGACGCTGCTGCGCGAGCGCGATCATGCCTTCCTGTTTCGCACGCTGGCGACGCTGCGAACCGACATTCCTCTGTTCGAGTCTGTGGACCAGTTGGAGTGGAAGGGTCCCACGCCGGCATTCCCTCTGGTTGCGGCGCGACTCGACGCCACCAGCGGGGGAAGCAAGCTGCTGGCGTCCGCGGTTGCACTCCACAGACCCGAAGTCTAATGCTGTACCGTGCTTGACACGATAATCGGTATATGCAAATATCAGCATCTACCGATGCCTGAACTTTCTCAGTTTACGGCCGAGTTCTTCAAGGCTTTGTCCCACCCACTAAGAGTCAGGATCCTAGACGGCCTGCGCGGTGGTGAGGTCGGCGTCAACGATTTGAGCAATCGGCTCAATGTCGAGCAAAGCACGTTGTCTCAACAACTTGCAATCTTGCGCAAGGGCAATATTGTGCTGGGCCGGAAGGAAGCCCAGAACGTCTACTATTCGGTGCGGGACCCCGCAATCCTCCGCCTGCTGGATGAAGCCAGGCAAATCTTTAACAACCACCTTATTGATATACGGGATCTTCTTTCTCAATTGACGCCGGCAGGTGACAAGTGAGCCGGCAAAGAGCGGTGCCATGCCGCAGGTTCCCGCAGACAGGCCAAAGTAAAGACTGATCCATGATCCAAACCTTCTTCGATGCGTTTCTCATAGGGTTGCTCTGTATTCCAGCCGTGATCCTGGTTGGTGGGCGGCAGCGGCCGCTCCGCGTTTTGGCTTCTACCCTGCTGCTGATCGGGTTGCTGGCGGGCACGGCGGTTGCGGGCGTCTGTTTTTGGCGGGGAGATCGGCTGGCGATTGATCTCTCGCAACTCACCCCGTTGCCATTCGCGGTTGCGGTTGACCGCCTTAGCGCATTTTTTCTTCTGCTCATCTGCGGCGTGGGCGCTGCCGTCACGCTGTTTTCGCATTCCTACATCGAACACCACTACTCGGGGCAGCGGCGCGACTGGCTGTGGGCTCTGCTGCCGCTGTTTCTGTTGTCCATGATGCTGGTGGTCACCGCTTCTACCGCCTTCGCGTTTCTGTTTGGGTGGGAGCTGATGACTTTGTTCTCCGCCGGCCTGATCGTTATTGACGGCGACTCCGAACGACGCCGCCACAGCCTCTACGTTTATCTGCTCATGATGCATGCTGGCGCCGCGGCGGTCGCGGCCGGCTTTTTCCTGTTCCTGCCGAACGCCGCCGGGCTGAGCTTCGCCTCCATGCGGACTGCCGCTGCGCTCATGCCGGCGGGATTGCGGACCGCGATTTTCCTGCTGGCATTCATCGGGTTCGGCACTAAGGCCGGCATTGTCCCCTTGCACATTTGGCTGCCCAAGGCGCATCCGATTGCGCCCAGTCCGGTATCGGCGTTGATGTCCGGGGTGATGCTCAAGACCGCGGTCTACGGCTTCGTCCGCTTCGGCTTTGATTTCCTCGGCGGCGGCCCGGATTGGTGGGGATACCTGGTGCTGGCTGCGGGGGCGGTTTCCGGCGTTCTGGGAGTGCTGTACGCCATCGCCGAACACGATCTGAAGCGGCTGCTTGCCTACCACAGCGTGGAGAACATCGGCATCATTTATCTGGGGCTGGGAGCGGCACTGGTGTTTCGCGCGCACAACGCGCCAGTCTGGGTGGCTCTGGCGCTGCTAGCGGCCCTGCTGCACACCCTGAATCACGGGCTGTTCAAAAGCCTGCTGTTCCTGGGCGCGGGGGCGGTCTCCCATGCTGCTCATACCCTTGATATTGAAGAACTGGGCGGACTGCTGAAGCGCATGCGAACCACCGGAGCGGCCTTCCTGGTGGCCTGCTGCTCCATCATCGGGCTGCCGATATTCAACGGTTTCATCAGCGAGTGGCTGACCTTCCGCAGCTTCCTGGCGGGTTCGGCGCTGGGGAGCATGCCGGCAAGCGTTGTCCTGCCGCTGATGGCGGGGGTTCTGGCCCTGATCGGCGGGCTGGCAGCGGCGTGTTTCGCGAAGGTGTACGGCGTGGCCTTCCTCGGGCGGCCGCGCAGCGCAGAAGCAGATCACGCGCAGGAAGTTCCCTTCGCTATGCGAGCCAGCATGGTGCTGCTTGCGGCGCCGTGCGTGGTGATCGGGATTGCGCCCGGCTTCGTGTTGCGGCCGCTGAGCGCTGCCTTGCAACCGTTCCTGCCAGGCACGGTGCTTCCTGAGGAAGCCGTCGCGATTGCGGGCGTGATGCCCTGGATCGCGGCGGCGGTGCTGGCTCTGGTTTTCGCCGCGACCGCTATCCGCCGCGTCACCCGCGTTACGGCTACGTGGGCGTGCGGACTTCCGGGACTGGACAGCCGCATGCAATACACATCCACTTCGTTTTCCAAGCCCCTGCGCAGGGTTTTCTCCCAGGTGTACAAGCCGGACCGGACGTTGGAAATATTGCCTGCTGACCGGCCTTACTTCCCCACTGCGATTTCGTACCGCTCGGTGCGAACCACCTCATTTGAGAAATCGCTTTACCGGCCGGCCGTGGAGGCCATCGTCGGCACCGCTCATCGTCTGCGGCGGCTGCAGACCGGGAACATCCAGGTGTACCTGCTCTATATCTTCATGGCGCTGGTGGCGCTGCTGGTGTTCATGAGGTTCGCATGATCTGGTTGAACGTAGCGCAGGCGCTGCTGCTGGTGGCCATCGCACCGCTGGTGCGTGGCGTGATCGCGCGGCTCAAGGCTCGAATTCAGAACCGGCGTGGAGCCAGCGTGTGGCGCCCGTATGCCGATCTGGCCAAGTTGTTCCGCAAAGAAGACCTGACGCCGCCTTCCGCTTCCATCGTTTTTCGCTTCGCCCCCATGATCGTGTTCGCAGCAACCGTGACCGCGGCTGCCTTCGTTCCGGTGGTGCATGGTTCCGCGCTGCTGGGCGCCACGGGCGACTTCATCCTGCTGGTGTACTTGTTGGCGCTTTCGCGCTTCTTCCTTTCCTTGGGGGCCATGGATGGCGGCAGTTCTTTTGGTGGGATGGGAGCCAGCCGGGAGGCGCTGGTCTCCGCCCTGGCGGAAGTTCCGCTGCTGCTGGGGCTGGTGGCCGTTGCCATTCTGGCGCGCACGGCGACGCTGGCGGGCATCGTGCAGTGGACCGTGCGGCAGGATTTCACGCAGATCTCAGCCGTCCACGCCCTGGCCTTTGCCGCGCTGGCCCTGGTGGCCATCGCGGAGACCGGCCGCATTCCGGTCGACAATCCAACCACGCACCTGGAGCTCACCATGATTCACGAGGCCATGGTGCTGGAGTACTCGGGACCGAGTCTGGCGCTGATCGAGTGGGCCAGCGCCGTCAAGCTGAGCGTCCTGCTGGCGCTGCTGATCGCAGTCTTCGCCCCGTGGGGAATGGCGGGCGGCGTATCTGTGCCGGCACTGGCGCTCGCTACACTCGCTTTCCTGCTTAAGGTGTTCGTCCTGGCATTGGCCATTGCTGTCGTGGAAAGCAGCATCGCGAAGTTGCGCATGTACCTGGTGCCCGACTTCCTGGGAGTGGCTTCGGCGCTGGCCATCCTGGCGGTGGTATTCACGGCGCTGATGAGGTGAGGGATGCATCTGGTGCACTTTGCGGCGGCACGGGCGTTGGCGTCCTCCGCTGTCTTCCTTTTTATTACCGTGCTGCTTATGGCGACGGCCAAGCGGATTTCCACCTGCATTGTGTTGTTCAGCGCGCAGTGCGCCATCATCACGGCCGAGATCCTGGCGATGGCGTATGTCCACAAGTCGCCCGAAGCTTACGCGGTTGCCGCCCTGGTTCTTATCGTCAAGGTGTTGGCGATTCCGTACGCCCTGTTTCGCATCGTCAAGAACCTGCAGGCGCCGGGCGACATAACCGCATCCACCACCGCGGCGCAATCCGTATTCATCGCCGCCGGGCTCATCCTGCTCTCGTTTTTCGCGGTCGAGCCGTACTCCGAGACCCTGCGCGTGGATACGGACATGCTGGCCGCCGCCATCGCGCTGGTGCTCTCCGGCGCATTCCTGATGGTGAGCCGCAAGAAGGCCCTGGCACAGGTGATCGGCTTGCTGGTGCTGGAGAACGGTATTTTCCTGGCCGCGCTCACCACCACCTTCGGCATGCCGCTGGTGGTGGAAATCGGCATTTTCTTCGATCTGCTGATGGGAGTGTTCCTGATGGGCCTGTTCGTCTTCCGCATTCGCGATACCTTTGAGCACCTCGACGTCTCCAAGTTGCGGCGGTTGCGAGGCTGATGCGATGACACTTCTTTTTCCACTCCTCGTTCCGCTGTTGGGGGCCGCCATGATGCTGGTGTGCCGGCGGCCGGCCGCCGCGGTGCGCGTGGCCTTGGCGTTTGGGGCCCTGGAGGTGCTCGCTATCGGCAATGCGGTCTGGCGGATTCGCGCCGCCGGCGTCCTGCCGGCGGGCCGTTACCTGCGCGCGGACGGACTCACGTCCTTCTTCCTGATCAACACCGGACTTATCTTCGCGTTGGTCCTGGTGTACTCAGTGGGATACCTGCGGCACATTGCCGAAGGACGGTTTTCCTCGCCGCGATGGTTCTACGGCCTGATGTTCCTGTTCCTGTTCACGATCATGGCGGTCTATCTGTCTTCCAATCTCGGCTTGCTGTGGATTTTCGTCGAAGCCACGACCCTGGCCTCGGCGCTCCTGGTGGGCTTTTACAACACCGAGGGCGCGGTGGAAGCCGGGTGGAAGTACCTGATCGTTTGCACCGTCGGGATCGCCTTCGCCCTGTTCGGCACGATCGTGCTGTACCTGGCCGCGGTCCGCGGCGGGGTGGACCCGAGATCCGCGCTCGACTGGGCTGTGCTCATGTCCGCGGCTCCCAACCTGCGCGGCGCGCAGGACCTCCTCAAGCTGGCGTTTGTTTTCGTTGCTATTGGATACGGAACCAAGATCGGCTTCGTGCCCATGCACAGTTGGCTGCCGGACGCGCACGCGGAAGCGCCCTCCCCGATCAGCGCCATGCTCTCCGCCGTGCTCCTGAACTGCGCCCTGTATGCGCTGCTGCGCTTTGACGCCATCACTTCACGCGCCATCGGCAGCGGCTTCAGCCATACTCTGCTGCTGCTGTTCGGCGGGCTTTCTGTGGTTGTGGCCGGGTTCCTCATGATCGTGCAGCGCGACCTGAAGCGGCTGCTGGCCTACAGCAGCATCGAACACATGGGCATCGCCGCGCTCGGCATCGGACTGGGCGGCGCTTTCGGCCTTTACGGCGCTCTCTTGCATGCGTTTAATCACTCGATTGCGAAATCGCTGTTGTTCTTCACTGCCGGCCATGTGCGCGAGAACTTTGGTACGCTGCGCATGGAACGCATACGCGGCATGGGGCGCGCCCTGCCCTGGTCCAGCGGTGCGCTGGTCATCGGCAGCCTGGCCATCGTGGGCCTGCCTCCCTTCGGGTTGTTCGTCAGCGAATTCCTGATCCTGACCGAGGCCTTTTCCCAGGCGCGATACGCGGTTGCCGTGCTCCTGCTGGCGGCGCTCTCGCTGGTGTTTGGCGCGCTGTTGTATCACTTCCAACGCATGCTGGCGGGCGATCCGGAATCCGCTCCTGCCGGCCCCAGGCTGCCAGCCGCCGATTTTGCGGTGATGGGCGTCTGCGCCGCCTGTTTGTTCGTGCTCGGCCTGCACATTCCGGGCGCGTTTTCCAGCGCGCTGCGCGCAGCCGTGGCGGTGCTGCAATGACGAAGCTTTCGGCGGAGCAGCGCCCGGAGTCCGGCGTCAGCGACGCCTTCGCACTGCTCTCCAGCAGCAACAACCGTCTGGTCTCCCTCTTCGGCAGCCTGGATGAAGACGGCACGCGGCGCGTTCACTACCTCGTCGATGTGGAGAATCGCGAGTACCGGCTGCTTACCACGGTGGTGACGGGGCCGATTCCGTCCGCGACCCGTATCAGCCCGGCGGCGACGTGGTACGAGCGTGAACTGCACGACCAATACGGAGTGGAAATCGAGGGGCATCCCGATCCGCGGCCGCTCTTGCTGCATGAGAATTGGCCCGACGGCATCCACCCAATGGTGGACGACACCAGCCATGTGCCCTGGGCGCAGCGGCACTACCCGTTCCTGAGAGTGCAGGGCGAAGGCGTGTGCGAGGTGCCGGTGGGCCCGGTCCACGCCGGCATCATCGAGCCCGGCCACTTCCGCTTCAGCGTGGTCGGCGACACGGTGCTCCACCTGGAGTTGCGCCACTTCTATACCCACAAAGGGACGGAGAAGTTGTTCCAGGGCACTCCCGTCAGCAACGGTCCTATGGTGGCCGAATCGGTCTCCGGCGATAACTGCTTCGCCCACGCGGTGGCATACTGCCAGGCGGTCGAGAACGCGCTAGGGATATCCGTGCCACCGCGCGGCGAGGCGATCCGTCTGGTCGGCCTGGAACTGGAGCGCATGCTGGCGCACATCGCCGATGTCGGCGCACTGTGCGGCGACGTGGGCTTCACGGTTCCCGCGGTCTACAACTCAAGGATCAAAGAATCGCTGTTGCGAGCGTCCGCCAGGTTGCTCGGCACGCGGTTCTGGAAAGGCGTGGCCGTCCCCGGCGGCGTGCGGCGCGACGTGTCCGCCGATAACGCCCGCGAGCTCCGGGAGGCCATCTCCGCAGCGGCCCGCGACTTCGCCGAGATGGCGGAGATCATCCTGGACACCCCCTCGGTGCAGAACCGCTTTGAGAGCACCGGGATCCTCAGCGCCGAAATTGTCCGCGAGATGGCGGCGGTCGGACCGGTGGCGCGCGCCAGCGGCATTCCGCTCGACGTCCGCCGCGACCACCCCTACGGCCGCTACCGCGAAATCCCTTTGGAAGTTCCGCACTTCCACTACGGAGATGTCCTCGCCCGCGCCCGTATCCGCATCGAGGAAACCCGGATATCCGCCCGGCTGATCGAGGAGACGTTCGCCGCCATGCCTGCCGGGGCCATTGGCTCGCCGTCTCCGGGGGAAAGCGCCGGCGAGGGATTTTCCGCCGTCGAATCGCCGCGCGGCGAACTCCTCTATTGGGTCCGCTTGCGGCAAGGACACATCGCGCGCTGCCACATCAAGTCGCCGTCATTACAGAACTGGCCGGTGCTGCCGCTGGCCATGCCGGGGAACATCATTGCCGATTTTCCGTTGATCAATAAGAGCTTCAATCTTTCCTACTCCGGGTGCGACCGATGATCTTCGACGTGGTCCAACGCAGCTTGCAGAGCGCCCGCGCGCTGATCCCGGTGGAACAGTTGCTGGGAAACTGCAGCGGCAGTCGCATGCCCGACGTGCAGCCGGCTTTGCTCACCGCCGCCATTGCGCAACGAGCGGCAGAGGCCTGCCCGACTTCCGCGCTCGCCTTCGACGCCTCGCAGTCGCACCTTACGCTCAACTACGGCGAGTGCACCGGCTGCGGGCGGTGTATTGGAGCGGGCGAGGGCGCGTTCTTTGCCGCTGCGAAATTTGCGCGTTGCGGGGTCAGCAAGGAAGGGTTGGTGAGGCGCTTTGACTTAAACCGCGCCAGCGAGATAACGCCAGATCAGCCCGCGCTGGCCGAGACTGCCGAGAAGATTCGAGCCATCCTCGGCCGCGCCTTGAACATCCGCGAAGTAGACGCCGGTTCGTGCAACGGCTGTGAAGCAGAGATCGTTGCCCTGACGAATCCCTATTACGACCTGGAACGCTTCGGCATTCATTTCGTGGCTTCACCGAAGCACGCCGACATGCTGTTGGTCACCGGCCCGGTTACCCGCAACATGGCGGAAGCGGTCAGACAAACCTACGCGGCCACCCCCTCCCCCAGGCTGGTGGTCGCGGTGGGTGCTTGCGGGTGTGGTGGTGGCATTTTTGCCGGCAGCCATGCGGTTGTGGGCGGGGTGGATGCCGTCATCCCGGTGGACGGCTACGTTCCCGGCTGCCCGCCGACTCCCGCGATGCTGCTGACAGGCATCTTGCAGGTGTTGCGCCGCAGTTCCTGATTGCGCAACATCTCCGGCGACGGCCAGCAGACATCTCAGCTGTGGCAACGGGCGCACTGGATCGCCGACAGACGCGGGTGTGGGTCTTAATTGTGATGCTGGTCACGCCGATATGTGACCGCGGGCACTGTACCCTGCGCCGCGCTCGTGCAGAATGCTTCCCCATCTGCCGCACCCCTGGTTGCAGCGGCGCGTGAGGGTGGCTCCCGGATGCCCACGACCCAAGAAGTGTTGTTGGCAAAGTGCCCTTCTGGGATACACTCCCCGTCCTAACTGTGACATGGCTGTTCCTTCCGTGACAAAAACTGGTCGCGCGAATTGCACAGCGGCGCCAACTGATCGCCGCGATTCCCGGGTCGAGCCGTTTCGCAATTGCCCGTGAAACGAACTCCTGATCCGGCTGCTGAAAGCCGGCCCCTGACACTTCATACGAGGAGTGCGAAATGTCCAAGCACTGGAGGACAGTCTTTTTCGGCGTCATGGCCATCCTGGCCGTGGTCATCGTTGTGCTGGCGACCCCGCCGCGCGCTGATGCCATACCAGCATTTTCACGGCAGTACAACACCTCTTGCAGCACCTGCCACATCGATTTTCCCAAGCTCAACGATTTTGGCAAGGCCTTCAAGGACGCGGGGTTCAAGTTCCCCACCGATGACGAGTCGATGTTGAAGATCCCGCCGGTGCTGCTGGGCGCTCCGGCGCAGTCCGAACTCTGGCCCAAGGCCATCTGGCCGGGCTCGATCCCCGGTCAGTTGCCGGTTGGGCTTCGCATGAACAACTATTTCCAGGTGGTGGGGGCGAACCGCGGCAACCTCACCGGCGGAGGCGTCACTCCGCCGGGAACCGGTTTTGTTCCCCGCACCGACTTCGAGACCGGTTTCTTCAGCATCTTTACGGCGGGCAATTTCGGCAGCGACATTGCTTTCTGGGCCGATGATGACATCAGTGTCGCCGGCGCGAACGCCAACGGCGGCCTTGGCGATGGCTACCTGAAGTTCGTCAATATCGGGCGTTTCATGCACCTGCCCAAAGACGCGCTTACCTTCCGGGTGGGCCAGTTCGAACTCGACCTGCCCTTCACCCAGGCGCGCAGTTACAACATCAGTCCTTACGACATCTACACCGAGGCCAATATCGGCGCCATCAACACCCTGTTCCCGCAGCAGAACGTGAATAATGGGTTTGCGCTGGCGGACGCCGCGCAGGGGGTGGAGTTCTCCGGTGGCCATCAATATGGCGGCTACCACTATTCGGTGGCGATTGTGAACCAGAACACCGGCGGCCCGATCGACACCGGAACCAATATCCCGACCGCAACCGGCGGCAACAACGGGGGCCTGGGCTTCTTCTCCGACTCCAACTTCAAGGACATCTACGGCCGCTTCTCCTACCGCTTCAATCTGGAGCGCAATGCGGAGAGCCGCCACTCCATCCAGGCTGCCGGCCCCGCGGGCCCACGCGACCACACTTATCTCCGGCTGGGGGTGTACGACTTCTACGGACGCAGCGTGCAGCGCTTCACCGGGACAAACGGGACGCTGACCGCACGCGAGCCTTTCTATCGCCTGGGCGGCGACTTCGACTTCGGATACCACGGGGTCTTTAATCTCTACGGCCTGTTCATGTACGGCCGAGATCACAACCTGCTGCCGGTCGATAGCGAGGGAGCGCTCCTGCCTTTGCCCCTTGCAACCGGCACGATGATTTCCGGCTTTATGAATGGCGTTCCCGCCACCTTCAGCGGCGGATTCATGCAGGCGGACTACATGGTGTACCCCTGGATGATGGTGATCATGCGCTGGGACTCGGTCCACTCGACGGCGGACCTGCTGAATGGAGCGGCCGGTAGCCCAACTAACTTTCCGTTCGCTTTCAATACCACGCGCAACCGGTTTACCCCGGGCGTGCAGTTCCTGATCCATGCCAACATCAAAGCTTCGTTCGAATACCAGATTCGGCCGCAGCAGTCGGTCACGGTGGGTGACAACGGGTTGCCGGCCCAGCCGTTCCGAACCAACGCGGTAACGGCCGGTTTGGAGTTTGTCTATTAAATGAACTACAAGATTGCCGACCTTAGGAGGTCATGGAACTTATGAAGCGTCTCTCTGTCGTACTCGCGGTCGTGATGGTGCTGGCGCTGGCGGCCAGTGCAGGCAGCATTTCGGGAAAGGTTTCCGGCGTCACCGGAAAGTCCGTGGTCTATGTGGACACCATTGCGGGGAAAACCTTTCCCGCTCCCGCCCAGCACCCGGTCATGGACCAGAAGGGGCTGCTGTTTGTCCCGCACATCATGGTGGTGCAGCAAGAAACCACCGTCGATTTCCTGAACAGCGATAACGTGCAGCACAACGTGTTCTGGCCGTCCATCGGCGGGGACAAAAAGGCCGGCCACAACCTCGGCACCTGGCCCAAGGGGGAGAAGAAGTCGTGGAAGTTCGACCATCCCGGCGCGGCGACGCTGCTTTGCAATGTCCACCCGGAGATGTCGGGCTACATCGTGGTTTCACCCACGCCCTACTTCGCCGAGACCGATGCCAGCGGAGCGTTCCACATCAAAGACGTTCCCGACGGCAGCTACACGGTGGTGGCCTGGCATGAGGGCGCAAAGACCCAATCCAAGCCCGTCACGGTGAAGGGAGATACCACGCAGGACTTCACGCTCTCGAAGTGATTCAAGCCAGGGCACAGGGACCGCGATGCAGAACCGGTACGTCAACAAGAAAGTCGATCGCGACTGGCTGAACACGAACTTTCCCTGCATGATGGCGTGCCCGGCGCACACCAATGCCGGGCGCTACGTCAGCCTGATCGCCGAAGGCCGCTTCGAGGAGGCGTACCGGTATGCCCGCGATCCCAACCCCATGGCCAGCATCTGCGGGCGCGTCTGCGCGCACCCTTGCGAGACCGCGTGCCGGCGCGGCGAGATCGACAAGCCCATCTCCATACGCGCGCTGAAACGCTTTCTTACGGAGCGCCACGGGCCGGAATCCAAGCACCCGCTGCCGCCCAGTACGGAAAGGATCGAGAAGCTGCCATTCAAGGTCGCCGTCATCGGTGGCGGACCGGTGGGGCTCTCGGCGGCGCACGACCTGGCCCTAATGGGCTACTCGGTCACCATCTTCGAGGCAGCACCGGTCGCCGGGGGCATGCTCTACCTCGGTATCCCGGAGTATCGCCTGCCGCGCAGCGTGGTGGAAGCGCAGGTGCGCGAGATCCTCGAGACCGGCGACATTACCTTGAAACTGAACACCGCCGCGGGCCGCGATTTCACCGTCTCCGAGCTGCGCCGGCAGGGCTTTGACGCGGTGCTGATCTCCGTGGGCGCGCACCGCAGCCGCGACCTCACGATTCCCGGTGTGGATTTAGATGGTGTCTACAAGGGCATCGAGTTCCTGCTTAACGTCAACCTCGGCTACAAGTTCACCATCGGCAAAAAAGTGATTGTGATCGGGGGCGGCAACGTGGCCATGGACGTGGCGCGTTCGGCCGCGCGCGAGGTGCTGAAAGAACACGGCGCCACCGACGAAGTCGTGCCCAGCGCGGAGAACGAAGCCGCGGTCGCCGCGCACGAGATGGTGGACATATCGCTTTCCGCCCTGCGCATGGGCGCGCGCGAAGTACACCTGGTGTGCCTGGAACGGCGGAACGAGATGCCGGCGGCTCTGGAGGAGATCGAAGAAGCCGAGACTGAGGGCATCATCATCCATCCGGGCTTCGGCCCCAAGCGCGTGATCGGCCGCGGCGGCAAGGTTGCCGGCCTCGAAACCCTGGACACCAAGCGGGTCTTCGACGAACAGGGCCGCTTCAGTCCTACTTTCCACGAGGGCAGCGAGAAAGAGCTGGACTGCGACACCATCATCATGGCGATCGGGCAGGCGCCGCGGCTCGATTTCCTGCGCCCGGAAGATGGCGTGCAGATCTCGCCTCGCGGCCTGATCGCGGTCAACCGCGACACTCTCATGACCACGGCCCCCGGCGTCTTTGCCGGCGGGGACTGCGTATTCGGGCCGCGGCTGATCATCGACAGCGTCGGCGACGGCAAGCGCGCCGCCGTCGCGATCGACGAGCACCTCCGCGGCCGCAAGCATCGCGAGCCTACGGTCGAGGTTGAGGTGCTCAACCGGCATCGCATGTTCCACGACTTCATGGAAATCACCCGGCCGCCCATCCCCATGCTGCCGGTGGACCGGCGCACCGGCATCACCGAAGTCGAAGTTGGCTACGACGAAGAAAGCGCCATGGCCGAGGCTCGGCGCTGCCTGCGCTGCTGGGTCAACACCGTCTTCGAAGGCACACGGGTGGACGGCTCGGAGTGCATCCTGTGCGGCGGATGCGTGGATGTGTGCCCGGAAAAGTGTCTCAGCCTGGTGTCGCTCGACCGCATTGACTTCGCTCCGGTTGCGGACGCCATCCGCAGCAACCGCGAACTGTTTGGGGTCGAGCTCAACGATATTGCCGCGGAGGAGTTGGGCGTCATCACTGGCTCGGCCATGCTCAAGGACGAGACGCGCTGCATCCGCTGCGGCCTGTGCGCTCTCCGCTGTCCGGTGGGGACCATCACCATGGAGTCCTTCAACCTGATTCCGGCGGAGCCGACCGGACTGATTCCCATCCAGACGATGGACCTGGTGCAGATCAATTTGGCAACCAGCGCTCCGGCTGGAACGTGACGTTCGCGCGCAACCGTCCCGAGGTCGAGGTTTATGGCAGACGAAGGCAAGCACGAAAAATCTGAAGGCGAGGAACAAAGCCTCGACCGGCGGCAGTTCTTTGTGCGCGTGGGACTCGGATCCCTGGCCGTCGCGGGATTAGGAACGGCCGTGTTCGCGTACCAGTATCTTGCGCCCAACGTGCTCTACGAGCCGTCGCCCATCGTGAATGCGGGCAAGCCGGGAGGCTACCCGCCGGATTCCGTCACGCTCGACCCGGCGACCGGAATTTTTGTGGTCCGTGAAGCGGAGGGATTCTTTGCGTTGTCCGCGGTCTGCACCCACCTCGGCTGCCTGACCGCGTGGAAGCCCGAGCTGGGCATCATCGCCTGCCCCTGCCACGGCAGCAAGTTCAACCGTGATGGCACCAAGATCACCGGTCCCGCCCCCCGGCCGCTGCCCTGGCTGCGCATGTGGCTGAGCGATGAAGGCGACCTCATGGTGGACCGCTCCAACCTCATCGCTGCGCGAGAGTTCGTGAGGATTTGATGGCGAAAACGCTGACCACCTACCTCGACGAACTGCGCGACAGCCGGGTGTGGCGCTCCATCTTCCGCAGCGGGCCGGGACAAAGCAACCTGCATCACGCCCTGGTGGTGCAGTCGAACGTCTTCCTCCACCTGTTTTCGGTGAAGGCGCGCAAGCGCGTGCTCGACTTCGGCGTGACCTGGTATCTGGGCGCGCTGACCTTCGGCTCATTTCTGGTTCTGGTGATCACCGGCGTTCTGCTCATGCTCTATTACCACCCGTCGGTGCCGCTGGCGTACACCGACATGAAAGACCTGCAGTTCGTGGTCTCCTCCGGCGTGTTCCTGCGCAACCTGCATCGCTGGTCGGCGCACGCCATGGTGCTGCTGGTGTTCGCTCACATGTTCAAGGTGTTCTATCGCGGCGCGTATCGTCCGCCGCGGGAATTCAACTGGGTGATCGGCGTGGTCCTGCTGCTCATCACTCTGTTCTTGAGCTACACCGGATATCTGCTGCCCTGGGACCAGCTTGCTTACTGGGCGGTGACGGTAGGCAGCAACATCGCCTCCGCCGTCCCGGTTTTCGGACACCATATTCGCTTCCTCATGCTGGGTGGAAACCTGGTAAACGCTAATGCCCTGCTGCGTTTCTACGTGCTGCACTGCATGATCCTGCCGCTCACGGCGATCTTCTTCATTGCCATCCATTTCTGGCGCATCCGCAAGGACGGCGGTTTGTATGCCGGCACGCCCAGCACCGTCGCGGAAAAAGAGGGGGAACGATGAGCGACCCCAAAGATTTCACCGCCGGCTTCGACTCCAACGCGCGCAAAGCGCCGGTGCGGGTGGCGTTCGTCACGCGTCGCACCTCTCCGCAAGTGAAAGTCGCGGACGAAGATCAGGTGATGACCCACCCGGGAGTGCTCTTCCGCGTGGCCGTCGCCGTGGAGCTGCTGACCATCGCGCTGGTGGCTTTGGCGCTGGCTTGGGACGCGCCGCTGGAAGGCCTGGCCGATCCCATGCACACCCCCAACCCCGCCAAGGCGCCGTGGTATTTCCTCGGACTTCAGGAATTGCTCCACTATTTTCCGCCGGTGGTGGCGGGCGTTCTGATACCGACCTTGGTGGTGATCGGGCTCATCGTTATTCCTTATTTCAACATCAACATCCAGGCGGAAAGCCTGTGGGCGCGGGACGGCGCCAAGCGCTTGCGGATCGTCGCGGTGGTGGCGCTGGCATTGTGCGTTTTCCTGGCGGTATTCGATGTGTGGGTGGCGCTCGTGCCTACGGTAGTGATTGCGGCATTCATGTTCATGGCGGCGCGGAGTTCGGCGCAATCGGCGTCGCGCATGCGCCGCTGGCTGTATTCCAAGACGCTCTCTTTCTGGATCATGACGTGGTTCCTGGCGGAAGCGGCGGTGCTGACCGCGATCGGCACGTTCTTCCGCGGCCCAGGCTGGTCCTGGGTCTGGCCCTGGAGAGGCTGAGCTGAGTGTCCCTCGCTGAAAAAATCCGCTCCTTACGCCAAAGGCTGTTCGGCGATCCGGCGCGCGCCTTCGGCTCCATGAGCCTGGTGCTGCTAGCGATGCTGGCCATCGCGCCCGCGAAGAACTTCTTCAGCGAATGGCGGCACTACCAGAAGGGATATCTCAAGCTAGTCCGCACCCGCGCCGATGCCCTCACGCTGGAACGCCACTTCTCGCCCGGGTTCAAACAGATATGGCTGCCAGAGATGGGCGCGGTGGACCGTTGCACCACGTGCCACGTCGCTCAGAAGGAGGCCAGTTTGTCGGACGTGAGCTTGCAGCCTTACCGGCCGCATCCGCCGATTCCGCATTCGCTCACCGAATTCGGGTGTGTGGTGTGCCATCGTGGCCAGGGCGCGGCGACCACGGTCGAGGAAGCGCATAGCAGCACCAAGGCGTGGGAACAGCCCATGCTGCCGGCACGATACCTGGAGTCGTCCTGCGGGCAGTGCCACCTCGGGCCCATGCTGGGGACGCCGCAACTGAATCTCGGACGCCAACTGATCACGCGTTACGGCTGCGTGCGCTGCCACGCCGTGGTACAGCCTGACGGCACGCGCATGATGGCTAGCGATGATCCGCCGTCGCTCGAGCACATCGCTGAGAAGACCACGCGCGAGTGGATTTACGCCTGGATCAAGAATCCGCAAGCTTATGCCTCAACGGCGACCATGCCGAACTTCCAGCTCAGCGATGACGATGCGCGAGATGTCTCGGCGTTCCTCATGGCGCAAAGCACCCCGCTGGCGGCGATCCACAATCAGCCTGCTTCTAAGGCCGCAGCCAGTACCGAGGCCACCGCCGGCGCCAGCCTCTACGGAGAGAGCTTCTGCGCTTCCTGTCATGCGGTGCAGAATGCCGCGGGCGCGCTGGTCGGTGGAGATCTTGGGCCGGAGCTGACCCGCATCGGTAGCAAAGCCAAACCGGAGTGGCTGGAAGCCTGGCTGCGCAACTCGTCTCTCTACGATCCCGACACCAAGATGCCGCACTACCGCTTCGATCCGAAGCAGATTGCCACGCTCGCCGGCTTCCTTGAGGCCAAGACTGATAGCGACCTGCTGGCCAACGTGCACTTGTCGGAAGCGACTCCCGCTCAGATCCAGCACGGCAAAACGCTGGCCACGGAATACGGCTGTGCCTCCTGTCACGAGATCAACGGCATCAAGACGCCGGAGAACTTCGCGCCCGAACTCAGCCGCGTGGGCAGCCGTTCGCTGGCGGTGCTGGCGTTTCCGGAAAAGATCCCGCACACGCTCCCGGACTACATCGACGCCAAAGTCCGCAACCCGCGTGCCTTCGGCAGCGGCCTGAAGATGCCGCAATACACCTTCACCGAACAGCAACGCAGCGCTATCACCACGGCGTTGCTGGCCCTGACCGAGCGCGCCCAGACCCAGCCGCCCGCGCTGCGCACCGCGGCGGTGCACGAGTCGAACTACAGTCCGGCCGGCAAGGCGGGACAGCTCATGGCCGACCTGCGCTGCTTCAGTTGCCATGCCATCAACGGCCGCGGCGGCGACATGGCGCCCGACCTGAGCTGGGAGGGCAGCGCGGTGCAGCGTCCGTGGCTGGCGGAGTTTCTCCGCAACCCTGAGACTCTGCGCCCGGCGCTGATCCGGCGCATGCCCAAGTTCAATCTCACCGCCGATGAGATCAACACCCTTACCGACTACATCATGGTTGTTTACCAGACGCCGGTCGTGGACAGAGACTCCATGCCCGCCTCCAGCTTCACGCCGGATATGGTCGAACAGGGGCGGCAGCTCTTTTACTCCAAGTACGCCTGCCAGTCGTGCCACATCGTCGATCCACACAAGGACAAGGGATACATCGGGCCGGCGCTTTGGGCAGTGCGCGCGCACCTGAATGGGGCCTGGGTCTACGCCTACTTGAAGAACCCGCAGGCGATGCGCCCGGGAACGCTCGAACCCGATCAGCACCTGAGCGACGCCGAGGCGCGCAGCCTGACCGCATTCCTCATGGCCCAGAAGTCTGCCAAGCAGGCAGGGAAGAAATGAAGCACGCGATCACAATCCTAGTCTGCTTGGTTGCGCTCGCCGGCTGCGGCCGGCCTAAGACCGCCCCGGTCCCGCAAGCCACTGCCCACGGAGCCGCGCTGGTTGAAGTAAGCGGCGGCAAACAGGTAGCGCAGGCAGGAATGATGCTGGACCAGCCCGTGGTGGTGCAGGTCAACGACGCGCAGAACAATGCCGTCGCGGGAGCAGCGGTTGTCTTTCGCGGTCCCGCAGGCGTAAGCTTCAATCCGGCTTCAGGATTGACTGACTCCAGCGGCCAACTCTCGACCGTCGCGGCCCTGGGCGGCGTGGCCGGCCGTTATGCGATCCGAGCTACCACCACCGACGCCGGCGGGAAGAACATCGAGCTCAAGGTGGAAGAGATCGCGCTGGGATACCAGCAGACGCTCGGCCGTCAGCTCAACTTGCAGTATTGCTCACGTTGTCACGATCCGGAATCTACTCGCGAGCGCGTCTCCAATTACGACAACCTCACCACCAAGCCGCATGCCTTCAGCGAAGGTGAAACGCTCAACAAGATGAGCGACGCCGAACTGGTGGCCATCATCAGCCATGGCGGCCCGGCGCTGAGCCGATCGCCCGAGATGCCCTCGTTCGGATACACGCTTTCGAAGTCCGACATTCAGGCGTTGATCTCCTGTATCCGGGCGGTTGCCGACCCGCCTTACTATTCGGCCGGTGTGGTATATGCGAAGAATTAGTGCCTTGTGGGGATTGCTGCTCGTCTGGGCAGCGATTGCGCCGGGAATGGCACAGGTGGTCTCTCCCCTGGAGATCGCCGACCCGGAGCTGCGCGCGCTGCAGCAGCGCTATACCGGGACGTTGCAGGCGGTGGCCGCACAGATGGAGACCCTCAAGTTTCCCTATCCGTTCTATTTCAGCCGCGTGCTGGACGTGAATGAGGCCAAGCAGCGGCAGCTCGACCAGCGCTCCATCCGCTTCGCGAAGTTCGAGAACCAGACGGTGCTGCAGATCACCGGCAATTACTACGCTTCCTACGCGGCTCCGCCCATGGATGGCAATGCGCGCGCACGCAAGACGTTCCTCGACGTCATGCTCCCGCTGTTGAAGGCCGCGGTGCCGCAATTCCCCTCCGACCAGGACTTCCAGGCGTTTGCCCTGGAAATCTCTCATCACATCCGGGGCACCGTGTCGGGCATCAAGGCGGAGAATTCCGAGAACGTAGTCCTGGTCCTGCCGCGGGCGGCCGCCAAGAAACTGGTGAACGCGACGGATGTAGAAGCACAGCAGGCAGCGCTGCTGGATGGCCGCGCCTACCTTAATGGCGAGCCCATGATGCTGTGGCTTTCCGATGATGCCGTGCCCGCCGACTGGAACAAGCATGCCAAAGGAAAGCGCGCGCCGGTGCCGGAAGCGCTTGCCCAGCCCGCTCCCGCCGCCGAGCCTTCGGTGGCACAGGCCTTGATCAAGCCGCCCGCCATGCCCGTCCGTTTGATCACGCCGAGTACGCTGAAGGCGCTCCAGGACTCCCACCAAGACGTGGTGGGGCGCGTACTTCGGGACCTGGCATCGCAGGCAAATTTCGTCTCGTATGCCGCCCCCGCGTTCATAGGTTTCCACGAGGGAGCCTACCTGCAACTTTCCATGACCACCACCTTGGACCAGAAACAGCCCGTCAGCCGGTACGCCGCGGCCGCGCTGGCATTTGACGAGCACATCTCCCATCTGGTGCGGCCCGTGCTCGCCTACTTCCAGCAGGATTCCAGCTTTGATGGAGTGGATTTCAGCACTACCGTCAAGGGACCAGCGGTAGAGAAATCGCTGTCCGTGGAATTGTTTTTGCCCTTCAGCGCCATGCGCTGCTATGCGCAGTACGACTGCAGCGGGCAGCAGTTGCTGAACTCGGGGATCGTCCTCATCAACGGAGAGCGTGCCGGGCTGGACCTCCAGGCATCCGAAACCAAGCGGTGATCCCGTCGGCGGGACGGGATTTCGCTGCCCGGAATCCCGCGGCGCGCCTGCGTTGCCGTACTCCGAACAACCGGCTCGCAACTGCAAGAAGAAAGGCCGCTTCCGGGCTTAGCCCGTCAGCGGCCTCAAGCTCCATTATGAGAGCGAGGGGAAATGGTCGAAGCAAGTTGCATCGAGCGCCGCGCCCATTCGCGATTACTTCGGCGACCGGCGCGCCGCCGATCTCACCTCGCAAGAGATTGACCGCTGGATTCGGCACGCGCTCGCACACGGGCGGCGCGAGGATTCTCCGAAACCGGCGAAGCCCGCAACCGTGAACCGTTCGACGCAGTTGCTCTCGCAGGCATACAAGCTCGCGGTGCATCGCGGCGACCTCGCCTCGGCTCCCTACGTGATGAAGCTCTCCGAGGCGGGCAACGCCCGACAAGGGTTTTTCACCGAGCAGGAGTTCCGCAACGTGCTCGACAATCTCCCGAGCTATTTGCAGGATTTCATCCTGTTCTGCTACCTCGTCGGCTGGCGCTCGGGCGAAGTGAAGTCGCTGCGCTGGGAGGATACCGAGGGCGACTCGCTCATCCGGTTGCGCGATGTCAACAGTAAAAACGGCGTCGCGCGCTCGGTGTCGGTTGTGGGTCCGAGGTTGCGCGAACTGTTCGAGCGTCGCAAGCGCGCTCGCTCGGTCAAAACTCCAAGCGGCGCAGTGGTGATGTCGGAGTTCATCTTCCACAAGAACGGCGCGCCGGTTGGGGATTTCCGCAAGGCGTGGAAAACTGCGTGCAACTTGGCGGGAGTGCCGGGCCGACTCCCGCATGATCTGCGTCGGTGCTGCGTGAGAAATCTCGTCAGGTCAGGAGTCCCGACGGACGTAGCGCGCCAGATCACCGGGCACCTAACGGCGGCGGTGTTCTCGCGTTACAACATCGTCGCCGAGGAGCAGAAGGCCGACGCGCTCGTCACGATGGAAGCGTACCTCGCGAACGAGCAACCGAAAACCGTTGCCATGCAGGCGCACGCCATCCAATAGAGCACCGGAGAGAAGAACAGGGCACCCGCGAATGGGGTGCCCTTTCTCTTTGGCTGCTATCGCCTGCGGGGAATAGGAACCACCTCGGCGCGCGCGCGGAATGGCTCCAGCCATTTGATGATTGACGGCAAGCGTCGGCGCAGGTCGGCTCGGTACGCCGTGTGCGGCGCGTCGAATATCTCCTCCGGGTCGCGAGCGACGATGAGTTCTAAAGGCGTTCCAGTTTCAATCTTTTGCCCCTTGGCATTCGTGTTATCAGCAGCAGAACAAGTGGCCTCATGCAGCCTCATTCTTCTTGGCAGCCCACCACCAAAACTTTCGCCTCCCGGACACAACCCGGACACTGCGCACTAAAAACGGGGCTCCGGCAAACCCGAAGCCCCGCAAGTTGCTGAGAACTTTGGTTGCGGGGGGTGGATTTGAACCACCGACCTTTGGGTTATGAGCCCAACGAGCTACCAGACTGCTCCACCCCGCAGGGTCATCATAGCAAACGGGGCGGAAAATTGCAGCCTGCCTCGGTCCGCGGGTTACCGGTAGCGCAGCGAATCGCGGTATTCGCGGGCGACCGCTTCCAGAAAATCTTCGTTGTCGGGTTGCGGTTGGGCCGGCAGTTCGAGTTTCTGCGCGATGTGCCCCGCGATCCGCTTGGCGGTTGAGGTCCGCACCTCGGGCGCCAGATCCAGCCGGCGCGCCAGAAAGGTTTCGATCAGCACCAGCTCCGTGGTGGAGAGCTTCGCGACCGGGTAGACGGGCAATTGCGTTCCCGGCTTCAGGTTGAAGAAGATCTCCCCAGCCTCCTCTTTCTTTTCGTGGACCACCACGGTGCCGGCCACGAAATCGCCCAGCCGTTTGCTCTTCTTGTTGAGGAACATGCTGACGCAGCCTACGGCGTACACTCCGGGAACCTGGTCCACCACCCGCAGCAGGTTGCGGCTGATGGCCTCGAACGCGGTGATGGAGCGCCCCGTGTCCTTGATCACCCGGATCCCCGCGTGGCGTTTGCCGGGGGTCTGGCCCTGCCAGATGGTTTCGAAAAATGCGTAGTAGCCCCAGTACAGGCAGAACCACACGAAGATGAAGGCTGCGGCCGACCAGTTCCAGGCCGAAGGCCAGACCCGCTTCAGTTCGCCTCCCGTCACTACCAAGGCGATCAGTATCAGCACGACGTAGCCGATGAACTGCAGCAGGATGTCGAAGACGATGGCCAGAAAGCGGCTGCCGATGCCGGCCAGCGGAAACTCGATGGCGATCTGTTCCGGCGTGTCGATGGTAAGCTTGTCGAGCGAGTCCACCATGATCTCCACCCGCTGGCTGGAACGGCGTAAACAGCACTGGGACCGGCTGGAATGGCTGCTGGAGCAGACGCGCAGCCACGGCATCCGCGGGCTGTCGCGCGGTGAACTGCGGGAGTTGAGCCTGCTCTACCGCCAGTCGGCGGCCGACCTCTCGGTGCTGCGCGAGGATTCGGCCAGCCAGCAGTTGGCGCGTTACCTCAACCAATTGCTGGCGCGCGCCCACAATACCATCTATGCGGGGCGCAAATCGAGTGCCGCCGGAATCCTCCGCTTCTATCGCGACACCTACCCGCAGATTTTCCGCCAGACCTTCCGCTTTACCGCCACGGCCTTCGCGCTGTTCGCAGGCGGAGCGGTGTTGGGAACGATCCTCACCGCGGTCCGTCCGGAATTCATGCATCAGGTGCTGGGGCCGCGGATGGTGGAAACCATCGAGCAGCACAAGATGTGGACCGAGTCCGTGGTCAGCATGAAGCCGCTGGCTTCCAGCGGCATCATGACCAACAACCTTTCGGTGGCGTTCGCCGCCTTTGCTGCGGGAATCACGGCGGGCCTGGGGACGGCTTACATGCTGATCTTCAATGGGCTGATGCTGGGGGTGATCGGCACAGCCTGCTGGCTGGGGGAGATGAGCCTGCCCTTGTGGAGCTTTGTCGCGCCGCACGGGGTGTTGGAACTGCCGGCGATCTTCATCGCCGGCGGCGCCGGGCTGATGATCGCCCATGGGCTGTTATTTCCCGGAGTGCTGACGCGGCGGGACTCGCTCGCGCAATCAGGCGCCACCGCTGTACGGCTGTTGCTGGGCGTCATCCCCATGCTGGTGGTTGCCGGGGTGATTGAAGGATTTCTGTCACCTTCGAGCCTGTCGGCCACTACGAAGTTTCTCTTCGCGGGGGTGATGGCGGCGCTGCTGGTGAGCTATCTGCTTTCCAGGCCCAAGCCGGCGATGTAGCGCCGGCGTCTCGCCGGCTGTAGCGGCGTCCCACCGCCGTTTTCTGAGCCAACCTGCCTTGAACCGACATCAAGCCCTTAACAATCTGTGCTGGCCTTGCGGCTTGGAGGAGGGCGCGCTCAACACCGCGATACCGGCGACGATATAAACAGCCAACTTGCCGCGTCGCTTAGTCGGAGGCGCGGTTCACACGCCTGCGGCGTACAAACGTGCATGGACTCGCAGTCATGGGTCAGCCCTGACGCGGGAGCATCAGCTCATTTCTGGGCCAAGATTGACCGGGCGTCTTGAAGCTCAGGCCGATCTCCGTCGGCATGGTCACAGATGGCCAGCAGCTTGGTGTAATAAGTTCTTGCTTTCTCGTTGTCCCCGGAAAGCTTTGCCGCATGGGCGGCGCCTGACAGCGCATTAAAACGGTTTGGGGCTGTCCGCAGCGTGGCTTCGAACTCGACCAGCGCCGTCGCCGACTGCTTCAGTTCCAGCAACATCTCTCCGAGAAGCTCGCGAGCCGGAAGGATGACCCCCGGGGTGACGTTGTGCTTGTCGGTCTTGTCTTCGTGGTCGGCGGCAGAACGGATCTGCTGCAAGGCCTCCTCCCGCTTGCCCTCTGCCAGAGTTATCCAAGCCGTTGCGATCTCACGCTGGATGTCGACCTGGTCGGCCCAGTATTTGTTGTTCTCCTGCGTGAGAATTTCTCGAATCAAGGCGAGCTGCTGCAGGTCTTTTCGCGCAGCTTCGACATCGCCGATATGTGACGCCCCGAGAGAGCGCGCAAAATGTAGATTCGCCTCGGTCCAAGAATAGCGTTCACGGGGAAATGTGTTCGCCGGCACCGGCAGGGCTGCTGCTTCGGCCCAGCGATGCCGTTCGACGGTGTAGCGCGCCGGCGAAGTGCCGGTGGCATACAGCCAGTTCATGTACTGTGGGTCGTCTGAGCGACCGTGCAACACTGCCTGGAGTGCGTTTTTCGCCTCGGAGTCCCGCCCTCCCTGAAGGTATGCATAGATCATGTAATCCTTCGCGTGCAGCTCGTTACCCGGCGCGTTGTTTTTCACGGCCGACGCCGCGGAAGCCAAATTGGAATCAATCGACTCCTGCCACAGGCCCAGCCGGATGAAAATGTGCGACGGCATGTGGAGCGCGTGCGGCGAATCCGGTGCGATCTTCGCGTAGCGCCGCGCCGCCTCCAGGGCTCTGTCCGCCAGCGGCGGGTAGTCGTAGGCGTGGATGATGTAGTGGGCCACTCCGGGGTGCTCCGGCTGCTCGACAAAAATCCTCTCCAAGATTGCGCCCGCCTTCTTTTGGTTCACATACGTCTTGTCGGCCGGAGGCGCAGTCGCGAGCAAAGCGAGAGAATAAAAAACAGCCGCCTCGCGGTCGTCGGGATAGCGTGCTTGCAGTTGCTCCATCGCCTTTTCGTAAGCGAGCGCACGCGTGCGATGGTCGAGCTTGTCGCTGTCCTTGTAAAACGCTTCGATCGCGGTAATGTAGTCCTGCTCGCGCTGTGTCTTGGCACCGGCCGCATTGGCTTGTTCCAGCGCAGACGCACCCGCTTTCAGATCCGCTGGGCCGGGCGCTTCCCAGATGGGATGGTAGTGCGTCATGGCAATACCCCAGTAGGCCATGCCGCAATGTGGATCGTTCTGCGCCACAGCAGCGAAAGTGTCGCTGGCCTTCTCATACCAGAAGGAATGGAGCATGGCCACGGCCGCGTTGAATTGCGGTTGGACGGACGGGTCGCAGGAAATCGGGAAATTCACTTTCCCGAGTTTTCCCACGTCGCCCGCAGGATGCTCATGTTGGGCAAGAGCCGGCGCGGCGAATGTCACGCAGAAGGCGGAAATCAGCACCATGGAAATCAAGTTGAGTCGCTTCATGCTGGGCTCCTTAGAAACGGAAGGGCCGAGTGATTCGAGGAAACCTTTGCGGCGGATTCTGAGGCGCCAGAGAACGGAAGTCAAGTAAATCAACGCAGCCATACACCCGTCCTCTTCAGCCCGCTGCGCAAGCCGGCCTGGAAGGTTTCGACATCGAAGACCATTGCCCCGAATTGCACGGCCGTCAAGGTCCAAGTTGAAAGGGTGTGGCTTCAGCCGCGCTGCAACGCTATTTATGAATTGTCATCCCGAGCAAGCGCAAGCCGAGCGTGCGATGCGAGCGCGACGCGAGGGATCTTGGTTCTCGTTTGATGACAGCAAAGACCAAGATCCCTCGCTCGCGCTCCGTTCGCAAGCTCACGTCGCTCTTCGCTCGGGATGACAATTTTGGAGAGGGGGTGGCGCGGCTGAAGCCGCGCCCCTTCAAAGCACTTCCCCTAACCTAGAGCAGGCTCCGCTCCTTGACCATCAAGTAGTGGTTGAGCACCGCGGCGGAGAGTTCACCCGGAGCGGTTTCCATGGCCAGTGCGCCGCGCTCGCGCAACTTCGCCAGCAGCAATTCCCTTCTCTGCACCATGTCCAGCGCCGCAACGGACTGAAACATTTCCTGCGGGTTTGCCGGGCGTCGGACGGCCACGCGCCCAAGGTCCGGCTGGCCGATCACCATGAACAGCACCAGGTGCCGCGAGAGCAGGTGGCTGGCGCCTTCGACGACTTCCGGGGTCATGGCGGTTTCGGCCAGGTCGGTGATCCAGACGATCAGCGCCCGCCGCTTCTGCAATGCCAGCAGCATGCCGGCGGCGCGCAGGTGATCGGCTTCCGAGATCTCCGCTTCCACCAGGGCAAGCCGGTCCAAGATATGGCGCAGGTGGGAGGCGCCGCGCCCGAGCGGCACCCGTTCGAGCGGACGGCGGCCATAGGCCAGCAGACCGACGCGGTCGCCGGAGTAGATCGCCAGTTGCGCCAGCCCGAGAGCGGCGTTGGCGGCGTAATCCATCTTGCTGAGCTCCTCGACCCGCGCTCGCAGCAGGCGGCCGGCATCAAGCACGATCCAAACCGGCTGGCTGCGCTCCATCTGGTGCAGCTTGGTGACCAGCTTGCCGCGGCGCGCGGTCGCGGTCCAGCAAATGTCGCGGAACTCGTCCCCCTCGCGGTACTCGCGCAGGCTCTCGAACTCGCGTCCCATGCCGCGCTGCCGCAGCAGGCGCTTTTCCAGCTCGATCTGGCGGCTGCGGGTCAGGTAGATGTTCTGGCGGCGGACCTCTTCGAGATTGGGAAAGATTCGGACCACCTGCCGCAGGTCGGCCGTGCACCAGCGCTCGCAGATCTCCAGCACGCTGCCATAGCGCAGATGGGCTTTGCCGGCGCGGATGTCGCCACGCTGCCCCGGGTGGATGCTGTAGCAGGCACGGCCCGGCCTGCCGGCCCCCGCGGTTAGCTCGAGAACCGCTACTTCGGCGCGAAGCGCGGCCGGCAGATCGTCGGTGATGCTGGCGCGCACCACCGCCCCACCCTGATTGCTGAGCTCGAGTTCGACCTGGCTGGTGACGGCTAGCGAAGGCGCCGACAGCCAGCGCCGCTGCACGGTGAGCTGGCGTGGCTTGGGGAGCCACAAATAGTCGGTGATCCACGCCAGCAGCAGCAGGCAGTCCCAGGCCGCGACGCCGTAGAGAAAGGTGCGATTCCAGAATCCGGGGATGATCCACAACAGCCCGCATATAAAAAGGAAGAAGAAGCGGCGGCCAAATCCGAATCCCAGTCTGCCGCGCGCCAGACATGGCGCCGAGACCGTGGCCGGCACCAGGATGGTCTCATTCACTTCGGCACCTCGACCGCGGCCAGCACTTCGGTGATGACGCGGTCGGTGTCCATGCCTTCGAGCTCGGCCTCGGGCTTGAGGATCATGCGATGGCGCAGCACCGGCAGCGCAGCGGCCTTGATGTCGTCGGGGATGAGGTAGTCGCGAGCGTCGATGGCCGCGACCGCCTTGGAGACGAGAAGCAGGCTGATGGCCGCGCGCGGGCTCGCGCCCAAAGCCAGCGCCGGCCAGTCGCGAGTGCGGCGGACCACTTCGGTGATGTAGCGGAACAGTGCCGCCTCCACCTTGACCTGCTGCAGCTCGCGGCGGGCCTGGCGCAGCAGATCAGTTTCGATCGGGACCAGGGCGAGCGCGTCCAGATTGCGCGCGTCAAAACCGTTGTGGTGGTTCTCGAGGATCTGCGCTTCCTGCTCGGCCGCGGGATACGCCACCTTGATCTTCAGCAGGAAACGGTCGAGCTGCGCTTCCGGCAGCGGGTAGGTGCCTTCGAATTCCACCGGGTTCTGGGTGGCAAACACGGTGAACCACTCGGTGAGCGGATAGCGCGCGCCGTCGATGGTGATCTGCCGCTCTTCCATCGCTTCCAGCAAGGCCGCCTGGGTGCGCGGAGGCATGCGGTTGATCTCGTCCACCAGCAGCAGGTCGGTAAATATCGGTCCACGATGCAGGGCAAACGTGCTGGTCGCCAGGTTCAGTACATTGCTGCCCAGGATGTCGGCGGGCATCAGGTCGCTGGTGGCCTGCACGCGCTGGAACTGGATCTGGAGGATGCGGGCGAGCAGCTTGACCACCAGCGTCTTGGCGATCCCGGGCACACCTTCGACCAGCGCGTGGCCTCCGCAGAGCACTGCCATCAAGGTCTGGTCCACGAACTCCGGCTGCCCGACCACCGCCTTGGCCAGTTCCGAGCGCCCCTGCGACAGCAGGCGAGTCATAGCTTCCATCAGTTTTTCTCCTGAACACGGGGGATGAGTTCGAGATCGCGGGAGTAATCGTGGAGCGCCTGCACCAGCTCGACGGCTTCTTTCTCGCTCAGGCCGGGATCGCCCACGGCGCCTTCGCAGCGCGCCAGCGTGGCGGCGAAATCCTGGCGATCGTACCGCAGGCGCTGGCTCGCCGCGTGCGCCATCTGCGCGGCTGTAGGATGGCCCGGGAGCCCCAGCCGCTTTGATAGCAAGTACTGGAAGCGCTGGTAGGAAACCTCCAGCGCCACCTGGGTGGCATGCGCGCTCTGGTACAGGCCGCCCAGCGTTTCCACGAATTCCAGCGGCGACAGCCGCGAGGGCTCGATCAGCGGGCGCACCGGCCCGCTGCGCCGCGAGAAGGTGAACAGCACCGCGAAAAGAAACAGTCCCGCCTGCGCCATCGCCCAGCGCAGCGGCGTATCCGACACCTGGGACCACGGCCCGGGACGCGAGCCGTGGAAATATTCATCCCAGAAGATGCGGGTGCGGCTGGGATCGCCGACGGAGTTCAGGAATAACGCCAGGTTGCCGGCTTCACGCACGCCGGCGTTGGTCAGCGGGGTCGCCGCCGCCCACCAGATCACTTCTCCGGCGCCGAACTTGTACGAGATGACGACCGCGTCCTCGCCACGCGCGTAGTGCACCACGTGCGCGAAGCTGCCCTTCCCCCAACGCGTCCAGGCGTTCAACTTGATGTCGCCACCGCGGGTGAGCGCGCTGGGGATCGCCGGCTGGAAGGTCTGCCAGCCACCCTTCATCGGATCGGATCGTTCAGTCTCGCCCTCGGGAAGCAGGTTCGCACCGCTGATTCCCGTCGCCAGCACGCGCCCGCCCTTGGCCAGGAATCTCTGCACCGCCAGCTTGTGCTCGCGATCCATCTCCCACCGGGGCTCGGCGAGGATGAGCAGCGCGCCGGAACCGTCTTTTGGCAGATCGCGCGGCGGCTTTTCCCAACGCTCCACCCGATAGCCGGATTCTTTCAGCAGGAGGTATGCAGCTTTCGCGCCCGCCGACGCCGCCGAATAGCTGGATGGCACGACCGCCTGTTCCTCCTGTGCGGGCTGAAGCACGGCCACGGCCACCAGCAGCACGGTCACCACGGCTCCGAAGATGAGGAGCAGCTTGCGGTCGGCGGCAGCGAGCTTCAGCGGCATCCCAGCCTCTCCAACTGGACGAGCGTAGCGGCGAAGTCGTCGGCGCCGGCGTCAGCCTGGCCGTACCAGACGATCTCAAAGCGGCGGGTCAGCGCGTCGAGCACGGGACGCTTGTCGCTCGCGCCCGGCAGCAGTCGCAGGTACTCGCGCGGCGTGCGGGCGCGGTCGGGCGCCCATGCTCCACCCTGCTCGAGCTGCGAGACCGCCGCCCAGTATCCGAGATGGATCGCCTCGCGCCAGCGGCCCTGCTGCGCGGCTTCGCGAGCTTCCGCCAGCCACTTCCGCCAGTGCTTCTGCGATGGCGCAAACAAGACCGGCTCGCATGGCCAGTCGATGAGTTGCCGCTGTGCGATCCGCCTGAGCCAGATCACGACCAGAACAATCGCCAGAGCGATCGCGCACCAGACCACGATCTTGCCGCCGTGATGCGTGCCGGCGACCCGGCTGAAGATCCGGTCCAGCCAGTAAATGATCCAGCGCTCGACCCGCTGTTTCAACTGGTCCCAAAGCGTCGGCCCATGCACGGCGCGGAACTCGCGCCGGGCGAGGATGTCGCTAAGCTTCTGCTGCGAAGACGCCGGGTAGGCAGCCGGCTGGCGGAAGAGATCGGCTTCCTGCCGCTGCGCCGCCAGGCGGGTTTGCATCTGCCGCAGCAGCTCCGGCTTGCGCTCGGGCTTGGCGGCGATGAATTCCACCAGCGCTGTGTTCAACCAGTCGTGGCTGACTTCCATCGACCGCGCGCCCTCCGTCACCACCGCCTTCTGCGGCAAGGAAGCGCGGAACGGGAGCGCCAGCTCCGGATGCTGTTCGAACGCGCCTAACTGCTGCGACCAATCCTGCAGTTGCGCCTGGTAGGCATCCAGGCTCAGCGCGGTCTCGGGTGACGAGGGCGAAGGCTGCGCCCGGCAAAAGCCGATCAGGAGCAGCAGAAGCGCTGCCCATGCGAATGGAGTGCGCCGTCTCATCCCGCGCTGGCAGCCTGCGCGCCCGGAAGAGGCGTGCCGTCCACCGCCGCCATCATCAATTGGAGGTCGAAGGCTTCCTTCCGCACCCGCTGGTCGAAGTAGACCAGCGACAGCGCGATGGTAGCGATCGGTCCCGCCAGCGCGCCGGCGAGGAACGTAGCCAAGCTGGTGAACAGAGAGGTTACCGCCGGCGAACCTTTGGCGACAGCTACCGCCAGTATCGCGGCCGGGATCATGAACACCACCAGGATGATGTAGTTGATGAGGCCCATCAGGAAATAAATCACGAAGATCTTGCCGCGGCTGCCCGCAGACAGAACAACGCTGCGCTTGATGGCATCGCTGGCTGGGATGTCCTCCAGCACACAGGCCGGCACGGCGAGCGAATAGCGCAGGTAAAGGACCAAGCCCAGCACGGCCGCGGCGATGATAGCGAGGAAGATGACGATGCCGGCCAGCGCACCCGCTGCCCCGCCCCCTCCCTTGATGAGCAGTGGCATAGCGATGGCCGCCACCACGATGATCAAAAGCATCGAGGGGCCGAACGACCGTAAGGCCGCTTGGAAGATCACCCACACGACGCGCCCGTAGCGTCCCTTGACCCGGCCGTAGGACTCGCCGATGGTTGTCGTCCTTTCCAGGTGCACGGCCGAGACGGCGAACACGGTGGCGGCGTGCGCGACCGAAATTCCGACAAGATAGGCAATGCCGGCCAAAACCGCGGCAATCACAGCCGCCGCCGCAAACCCTGTTACAAGCGGTTTCGGATGGGCCGGCGTCGCCATGAAACCAGCCTGTATCAGGTTCACCACCAGCATCAGCGCTGGCGGGAGCACAGCAATCCCAGCGAACAGCACGAAGTTGTTACGGTAAAGGTTGAAGGTACGGTCCAGGATCTCGCCCGTGCTCATGGGACGGAGCGGGGTAATCATAACTGCCTCCGAGGGATGGCCGGATGCTACCACCAAAGCCTCGGTCCTGAGTAGAGTAGAGATTCTCTAAGCCGCTGCCCGCCCCATTTCTGCTCCCGATTGAATTGCGTTACCTCTTGCTAGCACCAAAGTACCCTTTTGCGTCTTAGCCTTGCGGGCTAAAGTCAACTCAGGCTCGGACGCCCTACCAAAATGCCGGTGAAGCGCATCTTGCGGAAGTTCTCTGCCTTGCGCAGATCGAAGGCCACAGGCCTAAAGGAAATCTTCTTTCCGGCGCGTCAGGCTCCACGGGTACATCTAGCCACCGAGGTCAGAGTGGAGGGACACGACCTCACTTTCACCGCTCGCAGTGTGCAATTGGGAACCAACGGTATGTCCTTGGAACAGGCAGGCCAGCTCGCATTAGCACAGCCGGTACTACTAATATTCGCTTTGCCATCAGGCTGTCCCGTTAAAGTTGGCGCCGTAGTACGGTGGAAAACCAAAGAACTGGTTGGCTTGCGCTTTGACCCCCGAGACGACAACCGCCATATCCAGGAATGGATACAGCGATCAGCAGTGACCCTGCATCCTTAGGTTCTGGTCCAAAGCCTTCTGTCAAGAGCCTAAAATAATAGAAGTGTGACTTGGAA
>Ga0181530_10001217_pt1 | contig 32627 bp, 29 predicted proteins | sample PEATcosm2014_Bin_42_FD_119769 | JGI IMG/M metagenome (GOLD analysis project Ga0181530, IMG submission 119769) | Peatland microbial communities from MTU Mesocosm Facility, Houghton, MI, USA - PEATcosm2014_Bin10_60_metaG | ecosystem: Environmental > Terrestrial > Soil > Wetlands > Peat | place...
CTGAACATCGCCCATGACAGCAATCACAACGCCATCTCGTCTCGGTCGCACGTCAACAAAACCCTGAACTATGTCTTCGATCTGTGCGGAATGAGCTCGTACATGTGGCGTATCCTCCATCATAGGGGTCATCACTCTTGCATCAATCTCCACGGTGAAGACGACGCGCTTTCAGGACGCGGCATTTTTCGCTTTACGCCTTATGAACCCCGGGCGCCATGGCACCGGTTCCAGCACATCTATGTACTCTTCGTTTACGCGATGTTCTCTCTCGATTATGTGTTCTTCAGGGACTTCCAGTGCTTTTTCTTTCCGACCCATGAATACCTGAGGCGTACGAAACATCCTCTGCGAGAATATGCCATTCTCTTTGCCGGCAAGGGCTTCTACCTCACTTACATGCTGATCTTGCCGGTGATGGTGCTGGGAAAATCGCCTCTGCTGGTCGCCGGGTCGTTCCTTCTGGTCCATTTGATCGTCGGTTTAAGCGTAACGCTCGTATTCCAAACGACGCACACCGTCGACAGCACCTACTTTCCCTCGGATCGTGGCGAGTTTGAAAACGGCGTGTATCACATCTTCGCGACAACGGCCGATTATGCGACCGAAAACCCGCTTGTCGGTTGGCTCGTGGGCGGGCTCAACCATCACGTCGTCCACCACCTGTGCCCTTTCGTGTGCCATACCCATTATGCTCCGCTGACCAGGATCGTGAAGGAGACTGCCGAAGAGTTCGGGGTTTCCTATCGGCAGAACCCCACCATGACCGGGGCAATCCGGCATCATCTGATACTCTTGAAGCAACTGGGGAACGAAAGTTGATTCTGAGCGTTTTATCTCTTGCGCATGGCCCAGCCACCACTTCCTACAAGTGACATGAAATCTCCTCCGGTTCGAGGCAACTATCAGGACGGCTGGGTATGAGCTCCACGATGCCCGTGCTTGTCCCCGTCGTTTCCCGGCTTCGCTGCTTTGCGGATTCTCGCGCAATGGCCCGCAATCCGGTGCAGATCTTGTCTCGCTACAACGAAATCTTCGGCGACACATTCTGGATCCGCATAGGCGGTCTCAAGGAGGCGATGGTTACCATCGATCCTGCTGTCATTCAGCATGTGTTGAAGACCAATGCGGAGAACTACCAGAAATCCGAAATTCAAGTGAAGCGAATGGGCCACTTCCTGGGTAAGGGCCTGCTCACGACCCACGGAGAAGCCTGGCGCACGCAGCGTCGTCTCATCCAGACGGGCTTCGATCGAAAGCAACTTGATGCGCTGTCCTCAATCATGCGGGACTCCCTCGCCGAGTCGCTGCGGGATTTCGACAGACAGGTCCGGGTTGGCCCCGTGGATATTTATCCCCACCTCATGAAAATCACCTTCGCGATGGTCGCCCGATCGCTATTTGGCGCGCGGTTGAAGGATGAAGACATCGATCTTGTCAGCCATACCATCTGCACCGTCCAGGAATTCATTGTCCGGCAAACCCTTCAGCCCTATCTGAATCCCTGGTTCGCCGTCTCGGGCGAACTGCGCAGACACGAAGACATGCGAACCCGCGCCGACGCTATTCTGCTCGAATACATCAGGAAGCGCCGGAACGAACCACCCGGCCACGATTTGCTGCAGACCTTGATGGATGCGCGTTACAGCGACGGCGAAGGCATGAGCGATGGACTCATCCTGAGCGAGAGCATGCAACTTCTGGTTGCCGGCCATGAAACATCGTCGAATGCGCTATCGTGGCTTCTTTATCTTTTGAGCTCGCATCCGAATTGTCTCGAGAGGGTACGGCAGGAGTTTGATAGCGTGCTCGGCGAAGCGCCTCTGAACCACAGCGACGTTCCCAAATTCGAATTTGCGACTCAGGTAATTCAGGAGGCGCTCCGCCTCTACCCGCCTTTTTGGATGGTCGACCGCATGGCTGTCGCAGACGATCGTGTAGGCGACATCGCCATACCGCGCGGATCGATGGTCATTGTGTATGTGTACGGTGCGCACCATGCTCCGCGCTACTGGCAGAATCCTGAGAACTTCGATACGGAGCGCTTCACCAAAGAAAACGAGAAGCTGCGCACACCCTTCACCTTCCTTCCCTTCGGCGGCGGACCGCGAGGCTGTATCGGCGGAAATTACGCGATGCTGCAAATCCTTATGATTTTGCGCGATCTGCTCAGGACGTACGATTTTCAGTTGGCTCCGGGCCAAACGATCGAAGCTCGCCCGATGGTCATCCTGCGGCCGAAACACGGAATCCGCATGATGTTCACCAATATCATCGCGCCTGCCCCGTGCGTCGCATAAGACGCGATCCGGGCTGGGATGGACTTGAGTTGCAAAGCGCAAAGCATTGAGACGGCAGTTGTTGAAAAGCCGCTTCCAGTGGGCAAATCGTCGTCATGTGCTAATTGAAGGAGTCGACACTTAGGCCTTGCGTATCGGAGATTGATAGACCAAATTAAAGCTTGCAGGAGCGCCTTAAGAAGGAAAGGCTGCAAGCAGAAGAACAACAAGAGCGGATAAGGATACAAATTGGGCACAATGAAGGGATTTCGGCTTTACCACCTGGATCTCGCGCGGTGAACTAGAAGGGTTTAGGAATGGTGCCGGGAGGGGGAATCGAACCCCCAAGGGCCGAAGCCCGGCGGATTTTGAGTCCGCTGCGTCTGCCAGTTCCGCCGTGATAATAAACAACTTAACTAAGAACTCACGTAAAACTGTGTAAGTAAATGTGTCAGTATTTGGGCATTTTCCACACCTTACCTCGCTCAGAAATCCCCGCGACTGGAGAACACATGGCGCCAAGCCGGTGTGCATGTCATATCATGTTGCGGCAAAGGAGCAGCATTCATCCCAATTTATGTTCACGCGAATCATAGCTTGTCTTCTCTTGACCCTGATCTCGGCCCGAGGCTTGTCTGGCGCCGATTTTGCCATGAAGGTGACCGACAAGAATTACCTCGATACTCAAGGTTTCAGCGTTTTTCTTTACGACAGCACGTACCATCCGGTTTTTGTGGACCAAAAGAACACGGCCATGGAGATGATTCTCCACGGCCAGCGCATCGCCACCAACGGCGACGTGCGCCTGATGCCAACGCCCGAGCAGTGGGACCTGGTGGCAACTCTCAAAGATCGCCATGCCGACAAGGCGAACAACCGGCTCAGCGCCGACCTCGCGTTCCCGACATTCGACTTCAGTTACACACTGGAAGTGGCAGCGGAACCAGGCGGCGTGAAGGTCAGCATTAATCTCGACAAACCTCTACCGCAGAAACTCGCGGGGCGGGCCGGCTTCAATCTCGAATTTCTGCCCTCGATCTACATGGGCAAGGCTTACCTGGTGGACGGAACCAAAGCCGGCATCTTCCCGCGGACGCCGAACGATCCGATGACGAAGGTTCTGCCCCTGCCTGATGAACCGAAGAAGGCGTACTACCTGGAGGACTGGGATAAGGCCAAGGGATACACTCAGCCGCTGCCGTTCGCCGAGGGCAAGAGCATCACATTGGGAATCGACGACGCGCTGGCCCGCGTGAACGTCGTATCGGATACGGCCAACCTCATGCTGTTCGATGGCCGCGACCGCGCGCCGAATGGCTGGTTCGTGTTGCGTTCTCTGATCCCTTCGGACAAGACGACCGGCGCCATCGTCTGGCACATCAGGCCGGACGTGATTCCGAACTGGACGCGGCCGCCGATGATCGCGCACAGCCAGGTCGGTTATGCGCCGGGCTTCTCCAAGGTGGCGGTGCTCGAACTCGACCCGAACTACAACGGCCCGAAGACGGCCAAAGTGCTGCGCCTGATGGAAGACGGATCTTACAAGCAGGCGTTCGAGTGCCCGATCACGCCTTCCACTCCCTGGCTGCGCTACGTCTATTCGAAATTCGATTTCACCGTGGTCAATGACCCTGGCCTCTATGTCATCGAGTACGCAGACCAGCGTACGGCACCCTTCCCCATCTCAAAGGACGCTTACGCAAATATCTGGCAGGACAGTCTTGACCATCACCTCGCGGCGCAGATGGATCACGTTTCGGTTCGCGAAGGCTACCGTATGTGGCATGGCGCCTCGCACCTCGATGATGGCCGTATGGCGCCAGTGGTCGGGGAGCAATTCGATGGCTGGAATCAGGCAACGGCAACGGACGGGAAGTACAAAGGAGGAGATCACATCCCTGGGATGAACGTGGGCGGCTGGTACGATGCCGGTGACTTCGACCTCGAGGAGCCTGCGCAACTGAGCGTGATTCAGAGCCTCGCTCTGGCGTATCGCGAATTTAATCTCAAGTACGACGAGCTTACGGTGGATGAAGTCTCGCATGAGGTTGAGATGCACCGTCCCGATGGCGTGCCGGATACGGTGCAGCAAGTGAAGCACGGTGCACTGCTCATCCTGGCGCAGTTCCACAACATCGGCCACGCCATCCGTGGCACTCACGAGCCAGATCTGCGCCAGTACACACAGGTGGGCGACGGGGCGTCGAAAACTGACGGCCGCATTTATGACCCGAAGCTCGGCCCGAACGAGACGAAGGGCGATTACTCGGGCAAGCCGGACGATCGCTGGATCTTCACCACGAACAACTCGTACTTCCAGTGGAATGCCATCGCGGCGCTGGCTGCGGCGGCGGATACGCTGAAAGGCTGGGACGACGCATTAGCGAAAGACTGCCTAGAGACCGCAATCAAAGCATGGAAGGACACGACGGCAAATCCAACGCTGTATCCGACAAGCGCCGGGCCAGACCGAGAGGCTCCGCCAGGTGTGCTGGCTGCGTCTCAGGGTATGGTCTCTGGAGCGCAAGGTCGTAAGCCAAAGAGCAGTTCGGGTACGCCAACAAACTCTGGTGCACCAGGCGCTCCGGCAGCTCCGCCCGCTGGCTCCGGCCGGAGCCGATCTTTCGTGGGCATGGACTGGTCCGCGACTCTGGAACTGACCATCGCCACGAATGGTGCGGAGCCCTACAAGTCCCGCCTGAAGGAATTGTTCCCTCAGATGATCACTCCCGAGCAGATGGACTTCAATGGTTGGAAAGCAGTCCGGGCATTGCCTTACTTGGATGCGAGCGCGAAAGATCAAATGCGCGAAGTGGTGAAAACATACATGGCAGGTTTGGACAAGCGGCTGGACGAGACGCCATTCGGCGTGCCCCCTAGCCTCGGCACCTGGGGCGGATCGGGTGCCGTGGTCGACATGGCCATCCGAATGTATTTCCTGCACAAGGCGTTTCCGGATCTCGTGGGCCCTGAATACACACTTCGCGCCGTCAACTACATTCTCGGCACGCACCCGGTGTCGAGCACTTCGTATGTAGCTGGAGTAGGCACGGTCTCCAAGACGATGACGTACAGCAACAATCGCGCCGACAATGCTTACATCCCAGGTGCCGTGATTCCCGGATACATCATCATCAAGCCCGATTTTCCGGAGTGCATCGACGACTTCGGATTCCTGTGGTTTGAAGATGAAGCCGTCGTGGCCGGGTCGGCAAGCTGGGTCGTGGCCGGCAACGCTGCGGACGCAATCATTAAAGAATCGAAGTAGGCCCAGTACCAAAGGCGCTGGAACAGGAATAGTCTTGCTCGATGCGGCTCAAAGGGTGAAGGTTCGATCATTCCTAATCTTCTCGGCAAGCTTCAGTGCCATATCTACTTCCGAGCGGGCGGTTGCCGCTCTGTTCATAAGGCAACCGGGTGCTAGGGCCGTTGAATGTCGAAGTACGAGGTTAGTCTTCATCGAATATATCTGCCGTCCATTTCCGCGAAGGGTCGGTTCCAGAGAATCGAGCAACGCTGAAAATGACAAGCGAGCGATCTCATTTGTGGACCGGAGATCAGTCCCGGGATTCGCCGGATGGAAGGATATAGACGGGCCCTCGCGCAAGCTGGGATGAAAGTGATCGACGATTACATCATCACGCAGCGCAAGGGAGATGTCGGAACCAAACAGGGCGGCGCAGAAGCCATGCACAAACTCCTAACTCTCGAGCCCAGACCTGACGGGTTATTCTGCTTCAATGATCCTTTGGCAATGGGTGCCATGAACTATGCGCTGGATCACGGAGTTCGAATCCCAGAGGATTTGGCCGTCGTGGGCTGCGGAAATCTCCACTACGACGACTCGCTTCGTGTCCCACTCTCAAGCATCGACCAGCATAGCCGGAAGATAGGAGAAGAAGCTGCACGAATTGCATTGGGCATTCTGAATTTGAAAGTGCCGCCAAAGCCGCAAACTTTGGTGCTACAGCCCGAGTTGGTTGTGCACGAATCGACACAACGACGCATGAGTAAGAACATTTCAAAAAAGGCGCGAACAGGAGTCAAACGAAACCAAAGCCGTTAAAACGGCTCCCTCGCTTGGTAGAACTTTGTTGTCGTCTGGATTTGCTTTGCGCAGTTCGATACAGTTAGCGATAACGTCATGCGAATGAGATCGACCTTACTTCCATCGAGCAGGTTCTGGACTTCTCTTTTCTTCGGCCTGTGCTGCCTAACCTGGATGGCGAAACAGGCAACTGCCCAATTGTGGGATGTGCCCCCGCTACCTCCAGTCAAGTACGCGCAAGCTCAGGACGGCATTAGAGCGACGATCGGGATCGAGAGCGTTCACATTTCCGTTTGCCGTCCCTCCGTTATCCATTTCGTGTCTACGCCCGAACCGCCCACTACTCGACAAATTAAGCCGTGGATGCTCGATTCAAAGGAATCGTGTCCAGGTGCAAAGTTTAAAGTGTCAGAAACAACTGATGCCGCGATCCTCACCACCGATACGCTGAAGATCGAGCTCTCGCTCAAGTGGGGCAACGTCCAATTCAGCACGGCAGGGGGCGAGAATCTCTTGCGCGAGCGGAACTCGATTCCCCGCACCTACGAACCTGCTGAACTGAATGGCGAAAAGACATTTCACGTTGAAGACAGGTTTGCCCCGGATTTCTCGGAAGGTTTCTACGGTTTGGGCCAACACCAGAGCGGAATGTTCAACTATCGGGGCGCCACCGTCGAACTTGGGCAAAACAACACCGATGTCGCAATTCCTTTGCTGTTGTCGAGCAAAGGCTATGCCTTGATGTGGAACACAGCCTCCTTGACGCATGTCGATAATCGCTTCCCGCTGGAACTTAATTTGGATTCACTTGCCGGTCATGCCGTCGACTACTACTTCATTTACGGCCCAGAGATGGATCAACTCATCCACGAGTATCGAAATCTTACCGGACACACCCCGATGCTGCCGAAATGGTCGTACGGATTCTTTCAGTCGAAGGACCGGTATGTTTCGCAAGAAGAAGTTCTGGCAATCGCACATCGCTATCGCGAACAGCACATACCGCTCGACGGAATTGTTCAGGACTGGTTCTGGTGGAAATCAGAAGGTGATCCGATCTTCAATTCCAATTTCCCCGACGTTCCCGGCGAACTCGAGCAACTCCACGATGAACACGTCCATGCCATGCTCTCCGTCTGGGGGCTGTTTGATTCCAAGTCTCAGAACTTCCTGCAAATGACGCAGCAACACCTGGATGTCCCCAATGCCCATGTTTACGATGCTACGAATCCCAAAGCGCGGGACTTCTATTGGAACAACCTTGCTGGCAAGCTCTTCTCTTTGGGTTGGGACGCATTCTGGCTCGACAGCGCGGAACCAGAAGAATATTGGCCCCACATGGGGGACGCCATTTTGCGGGATAAGAAGATCTCGATCGGCAGTGGCGCCGAATACACGAACATCTTTCCGTTCATGCACACGCTGGGGGTCCAGGAACACTGGAAAGCTTCCACTGAACAGAAGCGAGTCTTTCTGCTAACGCGGTCTGCGTTTCTCGGCCAGCAGCGAGTTGGAGCGGCGGTCTGGTCAGGTGACGTTTATGGCTCCTATTGGGGGTTGCGCCACCAGGTGGCGGCAGGGTTGAACTTCGCGCTCTCTGGATACCCCTATTGGACAACCGATATTGGCGGGTATTGGCCGCCGCATGACAACCCTGTCGAGGACCCTAAATTCCAGGAACTCTATGCACGCTGGTTCGAGTACGGAACCTTCTGCCCGATTTTCCGCACGCACGGTCACCGCCCGCAGAATGAGATCTGGGCCTTCGATAAGGTCGAGCCGATTCTTATCAACTACGACAAGCTGCGCTACCGCCTCATGCCCTATGTCTATTCCCTGGCGTGGCGGGTAACAAACGACGACTACACGATCCAGCGGCCACTGGTAATGGATTGGCGCGCCGATGTCAGAGTCCGGGACATTGGTGATCAGTTCATGTTCGGACCTGCGCTCCTCGTCAACCCTGTGCTGCAGCCAGATGCTACTCACAGAAGCTTGTATCTGCCGGACGCCCCAGCTTGGTACGACTTCTGGACGGGAGCTTCGACAAATGGAAGCCGCGAGATCGATGCTGACGCACCTCTCGATCGCATTCCCCTCTACGTGCGTGCCGGTTCGATTCTTCCCCTCGGTCCCGAAATAGAGTACGCGGACGAGAAACCTGCGGGGCCTATCGAATTGAGGATCTATACAGGTGCCGACGGAGAATTCGTCCTCTATCAAGACGCCGGCGACGGTTACGACTATGAGCACGGTGTGCACTCTGTCATCCCAATGCAGTGGTCTGAGTCAAACCGAACTTTGACGATTGGTCAGCGAGAAGGGGAATACCCCGGAATGCCCGCCAGCATGGAGATGAAGGTGGTATTGGTATCTGCCGGACACGGAACAGGACTTGAACCGACCGCGACCCCGGACAAGCTTGTTGTCTACAACGGACAATCCATTTCGGTTCAAGCGCGGTAAGAACCTGCGCGAAACAGCTAAGGATGTATCGAGAGTCCAGGAGTACGGATGAACCATTGCAAGATTTTCTCGCTGGCCGGAATCGTCGTTGTCATTCTCGCCGCCACCTCGATCGCACAGGATACTTCCATCCTGCCATACATGAATCCCAAGCTCTTTCCTGAAGAGCGCGCGGCCGATCTTGTCCACCGCATGACGCTCGAAGAGAAGGCATCACAGTTGGTCAATCAGGCACGTGCCGTACCGCGCTTGAATATTGCTTCTTACGATTGGTGGAGTGAAGCCTTGCACGGCGTCATTTCCGATGGCGTGACCGAATTCCCCGAACCCATCGGTCTTGCCGCGACGTTCGATGCGCCTCGCATTCACGAGATGGCGACCGCGATCGGGATTGAGGGCCGAATCAAGCACGCTCAGCACGAGCGCGCTGGACATTCCAATATTTTCGAGGGCCTCGATTTCTGGGCGCCGAACGTCAACATCTTTCGCGATCCGCGCTGGGGACGCGGCCAGGAAACCTACGGCGAAGATCCCTTCCTGAGCGCTCGGTTAGCCGTCGCGTTTGTCACAGGTATGCAAGGCGATGATCCCCATTATTACCGCGTCATCTCCACGCCCAAGCACTTTGCCGTTCACAGTGGTCCCGAACCCACGCGCCATTTCACTGACGTGGACGTCAGCAAACACGACGAGGAAGACACGTACTTGCCGGCATTTCGCGCGGCCGTCGTCGAGGGCAAGGCGGGTTCCGTCATGTGTGCCTATAACGCGATCAATGGCGAGCCTGCGTGCGCGAGCCAATTCCTGCTGCAGCATACCCTTCGCGGCGCTTGGGATTTCCACGGTTATGTCGTTTCTGACTGCGACGCCGTTCGCAACATCTTTAATGGCCACCACTACCGCGCGACGCAGCCGCAGGCCTCGGCAATTTCAGTGATCCGCGGCATGGATAACGAATGTATCGATTTCGCTAAAGTAAGTGATGATCACGATTACAAACCCTACATCGAGGCTGTGCAGCAGGGATATCTCCCGGAAAGCTCGGTCGACACTGCTCTCATGCGTCTCTTTACGGCTCGCATCCGTCTCGGAATGTTCGATCCACCCGCGACGGTGCCCTACATGAACATCGACGAGAAGCAACTTGACAGTCCAGCACACCGCGAGCTTGCGCGTCGCATCGCCAACGAATCGATGGTTCTGCTCAAGAACGATGGCGTCCTCCCGCTGAAATCTGCCAAGCGCATCGCCATCGTCGGTCCGCTCGCCGATCAAACCGCCGTCCTGCTCGGCAACTACAACGGCAGCACCTCGCACACAGTCTCGGTGCTGGAAGGAATGAAAACCGAGTTTCCGGAGGCAAAGATCACCTACGTGCCCGGCACTCAGTTTCTTTCGAATCAGGCAGATCTCGTGCCCGCGTCCGTTTTTACCACCCCGGATGGCAAGCCCGGCCTCAAAGGCGAATACAGTTCGCGTCCCACCTTCGACGCGAAGCCGACGCCTCTCACGTCGCGGGTCGAGTCCTCCGTAAATCTGAACGAGAGCAATGTACCCGAACAGGCGAAAGGAATTGCCGGTCTGTCGGTGCAGTGGACGGGATCTCTCAACCCCACGGCAACCGGCGACTATCTGTTGGGACTCAGCGTAGATGGCTTCGGTCGCCTGTCAGTCGATGGCCGGGAGATTACGACGCTCTGGGGCAAGAACATTAATCTGAGCCCGGTTCACCTCGAAAAAGGTCACCCCGTAAAGCTTGAGGTCCGTTATGGCCGCACCGGAGAGGGCAAGCCAGAAGAGCAGCTTCTGTGGGCTCGCGTGAACAACGTGCCCGACTCCGCGGCAGTAGCGGCTGCGAAGAACGCCGATGTGGTCGTCGCTGTCGTCGGCATTACCAGTCGCCTTGAGGGCGAAGAGATGCCTGTGAGTCAGCCTGGCTTTTCCGGCGGCGACCGCACCAGCCTCGATTTGCCGATGCCTGAAGAGGATCTGATCGAGGCGCTTGCCGCGAGTGGCAAGCCGCTCGTCGTCGTGCTGATGAATGGCAGCGCGCTCAGCGTGAACTGGGCGAAGGAGCACGCCAACGCCATCCTCGAGTCCTGGTACTCCGGTGAAGAAGGCGGAGCCGCTATCGCTGAAACACTCAGCGGCAAGAACAACCCCGCCGGACGTCTTCCTGTCACCTTTTACAAAGATGTCCATCAGCTCCCACATTTCGAAGATTACTCAATGAAAGGACGCACCTATCGCTACTTCGAGGGCGAACCACTCTGGCCGTTTGGATTCGGCCTCAGCTACACAACCTTCACTTACAGCAATCTGATGCTACCGGACGCCCCAGTCAACGCCGGTGATCCACTACACGCCTCCGTCACGGTCGCTAACACTGGAAAGGTTGCCGGAGACGAAGTCGTCGAGCTGTACCTGCAGTTTCCCGACGTGTCCGGTGCGCCGCGGCGCGCACTCCGCGGATTTCAACGGGTCCATCTGGAGCCCGGAGCGAGCCAGAAGGTCGACTTTCAGTTGAACCCGCGCGATCTCAGCATGGTCACCGATCTGGGCGACGTCATCGTGGCGCAAGGCAAGTACACACTCTCAATCGGGAGCGGCCAAACCGGAACCGGAGTCCCTTCGGTGAACGGGAATTTTGAAGTCAGGGGACAAATCATTCTGCCGGAATAGTTGTCGCGCTCGCCCTGATCGCGAAGGGATGCGCAAATATTTCACGCGAGCTTTGACGAGCGGTTCAGAGATTGAGGCGATATGCATACGAAATTCCTAAGAAGCATTCTTTTGGTATTTGTCTCGACTAGTTCTGCTTGGGCGCAAGAACCGAACTCCTGCGCGAAGCTGACAAACTTCAAAGCCGAGAATGTTGAAATCACCAAAGCGGCCGTCATTGCTGCTGGAACCACCGAGGCTATTCCCTGGAGCCAGACTCGCACCGCACCTCTACCTGCATATTGCCGAGTCGAAGGTGTCATGAACCGACGCACCGGAGTCGACGGAGAAGAGTTTGGAATCACCTTCGCATTGGCCATGCCCGACCAATGGAATGGCGACTTGCTGATGCAAGGTGGGGGCGGTAGCAACGGCATTGTACTTGCACCCCTTGGATTGAACGCCGCCGGAGACACGCCTGGGCTCATACGCGGATTCGCCGTTGTAGGCACGGATACAGGTCATAAGAGCCGCCACCCGGGATTTGATTTCGGTTTCATGCGAGATCAGCAGGCGTATCTAGACTTTGCTTACCTCGCGAATGCCGAGGTCGCTGCATTAGCCAAACAACTCATCGCCCAACACTACGGCAAACCGGCAGCCTTTTCATATTTCTCTGGATGCTCCACGGGCGGGCGCGAAGGCATGATTCTTTCGCAGCGTTATCCCACGGTTTTCAACGGAATTATCTCCGGCGACCCCGCGATGCGCACTGGGTTTTCCAATCTCGCGATCGGCCGATGGATTCCCATTGACTTCAATCAAATTGCTCCGAAAGATGCAAATGGGAAACCAATCATCGAGCAATCGATTACAGACAATGATCGCAAGCTGATCAGGGATGCTCTCATCAAGCACTGCGACGCCAAAGACGGCATCGCCGACGGCTTGATCTCCGATCCGCTCGGGTGTGACTTCGACCCTGAGATATTGGCGTGTAAAGGCGAAACGAATAACTCCTGCTTGGCTCCGGAAAAAGCGGCCGCCATCAAGAAGGCCCTGGGAGGGCCGAAGACGTCGAGTGGAACCCAAGTCTATGCTGGATTCCTTTACGACACGGGCATCACGAACGGGCCGCCGTTCCGAGGATTGCTTTCACCCGGACCCGGCATTTTCGGGCCTGCGACGACGGACATGACAATCGACGTTGATAAGGAAGCTCTGTCGGCCAGCCAACCGCTTGTGGATTCGATGTCCACGAATTTGACGACCTTCTCCGCGCACGGAGGGAAGTTGATCTTCTACCACGGCGATAGCGATCCGTGGTTCTCGCCTCTCGACACCTTCGATTACTACAAGAATATGGCGGCTGCAAACGGGAACCTCGACGCCGTGTCGAAGTGGAGTCAGTTCTACTTCGTCCCAGGAATGAGCCACTGTGGCGGAGGGCAGGCGCTGGATCAGTTTGATCTCTTGGGCGCAATGGTCAACTGGGTCGAGAAAGGAACAACGCCTACATCAGTGATCGCGACTGGCAAGGCCTTTCCTGGGCGCACCCGGCCGCTCTGTCCCTATCCGAAGCATGCTCACTACAAGGGGCAAGGAGATACGGAAGACGCAGCCAACTTCGAGTGCCGTTGAATTATTACTTCTGTTTCAAAGGACATTACTTCTATGCGTTCACTTTTTGTCGTCTTCGCGCTGATCGTTCTGGTTATCACGCCGCCGATGATGGCTGCCCAGAAAGTTGAATTAACGATTGACACATCCAAAACCGGCGCGAAGATCGACCGTAACATTTTCGGGCAATTCGCAGAGCATCTTGGACACGGCATTTACGAAGGCATTTGGGTCGGGGCCGATTCCAAGATCCCGAACACTCGTGGCATTCGTAACGATGTCGTGGGAGCCCTCAAAGCGATCAAGGTGCCGAACGTTCGTTGGCCCGGTGGCTGCTTTGCCGATGAATATCACTGGCGCAAGGGCATCGGCCCTCAACGATCAGTGACTCTCAACCCCAACTGGGGCGGAGTGACTGAGGCAAACACGTTTGGAGCGCACGAATTCATGGACTTCATCGATCAGATCGGGGCGGAAGCGTATATCTCCGTCAATGTCGGTTCCGGTACTCCCCAGGAAGCCGCCGAGTGGCTGGAATACATGACGGCCGCCGCACCGACCACGCTGGTAAAAGAACGTGCCGCCAACGGGCATCCAGCTCCATACAAAGTCGGCTTGCTCGGCATCGGCAACGAGAGCTGGGACTGCGGCGGCAACATGACGCCCGACTATTACGTGAGCCAGATGAAGATCTACAGCCGCTTCGTGAGGAACTTCAATCCCGCGCAACAGGACAAGCAGCAGATGCTGAAGATCGCCGTGGGTCCGGGCGGCGACGGCCCGCGATGGACCGATTGGACGGAAACCGTCATGAAGGCCTATCAGCAACACACGTGGAGTTGGGACATCAACGGACTCTCTATGCACAACTACACGGTGGTGCACTGGCCGCCTTCCTACTCGTCTGTGGGGTTTGGTGAAACTGAGTACAGCCAAATCCTCAAGTCCACTTTGGAAATGGAAGGTCTTATCAGCAAGCACTCAGCGATCATGGACAAGTATGACCCTGACAAAAAGGTAGCGCTCATTGTTGACGAATGGGGAAGCTGGTACGCGCCGTTACCGGGCAGCAATCCGGGATTTCTGGTCCAGCAGAATAGCCTGCGTGACGCGATTCTCGCTGCCTTCAACCTTAATATCTTCGCGCGCCACGCGAACCGCGTACGCGGCGCCAATATAGCGCAGATGATCAATGTGCTGCAGGCGATGATCATGACAGACAAAGAAAAGATGGTCCTGACTCCAACCTATTACGTCTTCAAAATGTATGTGCCGTTCCAGGACGCCACGTTCGTACCGGTGACTTTTGACGCCGGTTGGTACACACATGGAGCTGTAGCCTTACCGCGCCTGGACGCGATCGCAGCGAAAGACGCGAACGGCAAGTTGTGGCTGGAGATTACCAATCTTGATCCTAACGAATCGGTCGAAATCGAGGCGGGTCTGGCCGGTATTGCGGCAAAATCCGCGAGCGGAGAAACTCTGACCGCACCGAAGGTGGACAGCGTCAACACCTTCGACGCAGCTAACACAGTCATGCCGAAGCCGATCTCAGCAAAGGTTCAGGGTGGCAAGCTGACTTTGAAATTGGAGCCTAAATCTGTAACCGTCGTCTCAGTTGAGCAGTGATGCCCCCAGGTTGATCCGGCGGATGGCAAGTCTGAAACTGCAAAATCATCGCTGGGCCGGCGCTATGGTTCACATTCGATAGCAACGAAGGAGGAAAAACATGCGGCGATTCGCAATACTGGTCTTCCTGTCTTTGAGTTTTTGTTGGGCACAGGAATCAGGCAATTTTCAACCCTCTACGACGAATGTCTGGGCAGCGGAGTATCCACGGGTTGACAGTGCCGGGAGAGTACAGATTCGCGTGAAGGCGCCAGACGCTACGAAGGTAAGATTGAACTTCTGGAGCGGCCCGAAAGTGGACATGGAGAAACAGCAGGACGGATTCTGGACGGTCACCACTGCGCCGCTGGTTCCTGGTTTTCACTATTACACGCTGATCATCGACGGCGCCGAGGTCAGCGATCCCAACACTCACGCCTTCTTCGGAGGAGGTAAGCCGGCAAGTGGCGTAGAAGTTCCGGAGCCGGGATCTACCTATTATTCGGCGCAAGATGTGCCGCACGGTGCGGTGCGGGAGGTCTGGTACAACTCGAAGGTGACGGGAACCTGGCGCCATGCGCTGGTCTATCTGCCGCCGAATTATGATGTCCAAACAAAAGAGCGCTATCCGGTGCTCTATTTACAACATGGCGCCGGCGAGGACGAGACCGGCTGGGTGCGTCAGGGCAACGCGAGCTTCATCCTGGACAATTTGATCGCGGCCAAGAGTTGCAAGCCGATGATCGTCGTGATGGCCTACGGCTACGCGCACCGTGTCGGCGAGGCGCCTGTAGATTTGTTCGCAAAGAGGTTTGGGTCACCTGAAATGTTGAAGGCGATGCAGGACATGGCAGCGGCATTCGAAGATGACGTGACGCAAGCTCTCATCCCCTTCATTGATTCCACGTTCCGCACGCTATCCGATCGTGAGCATCGCGCGATGGCAGGCCTTTCGATGGGTGGCATGCAGACCTTCCAGATCACGCTGGATCATCTGAATCTCTTCTCTTACATCGGCGGCTTCAGCGGAGCGGGCGGGATGCTCGTGCTCGGGAATCGGAAACTGGATCCCAAAACCGACTACAACGGAGTGTTCGCTGATCCGGCAGCATTCGGCAAGAAAGTGCACTTGCTCTGGATTGGCGTGGGGACGAATGAACCGGAGAGAATGCGCACGGGACTTCAAAGACTGCACGCATCGCTCCTAGAAGCGAACGTTCAACACATTTTCTACGAATCACCCGGCACCGACCACGAGTGGCAGACCTGGCGCCGCGATCTGAAGGATTTTGCACCGCGACTCTTCTGATCCAGCCCAAGCTCCATGGTCGAGGCTCTGGGACCCTGAGAGTGTGGAAGAGGTGTGTAGCCATGCTCACTCCAGCATCTTGTAAGTAAATTTACTATTTTTCAGTTGCATAGACCAAACGCTCGTTGGTTATATATCGGCGCAAAGTCCGCTGCGTCTGCTGCGCAGGTTCATCGCATGCGGAGAGCGAGCCCAGGTAGCCGCGTATTCTATGGGTTTTTGAAATGGTGCCGGGAGGGGGAGTCGAACCCCCAAGACCCGAAGGTCGGCGGATTTTGAGTCCGCTGCGTCTGCCAGTTCCGCCATCCCGGCTATGGGATGTAAGTTTAAACGCTACTGTAGCTTACGCTGATTCTGCGAGTTTCCAGAATGCCCTTCTTCTGGTGCAATTTCTGGCTCTTTGTGCCCAAACTGTGCCCGAAGTGCTTCTACTCGCTCTATCGCGTCCGCCATGTCACTCTCCGCAACGATAGCATATCGGTCAAAGACTGAGCGAGTTTTCCATCCTCCCATTTTCATAATTACGCCTTCCGCCACGCCGCTGGCACGAGCGTTGCGAGCGGCACTTCGACGTAGGTCGTGAAAGATGAGTCCGACATATTTTAGGCTCTTGAGATTCCATTTGACCGAGCACTTAACGCAACGTCCGGTGGTATCAACTCCCTTGCTACACTGCGGACACACCATTTGCCCTAGATCGGCGGCGCAACAAACCTTCGCCCAGACGTTGCGGAAGTCGCGGACCGAACTCCCGTCTTCCCGCGTGAACACGTAATCATCTGCATGCTTGCCTTGACAGCAGGCAGACAAGAGCTTTGCCAGAGTCGATCCGGGCTTAAATTTCACAACTCTGCCATCGTCATTCTTCGTCGTCCCCGGGTCTAGCAGGATGCGACTGCTGCCCAAGTCGATTTGTTGGACGCGCAGCCTCTTAAGTTCGGAGACGCGCCAACCGAACGTATATCCAACTTCGAGCATCGCTCTGAGCCATAGCCCAACTGAGGCACAAGCCTCCGCGAGTCTCGCGTAACGCTCTATCGTTAAGAAGCCCTTCCGAACGTTGTTTTCCTTCAGGTGAGGAATCGCTGGCACCCGGTACACCTTCGGTGGTGTCGAGCAAACCGCCTGCTACAAGCGATCTTCTAGTCACTTACTTAGATGCTAAGCCGCCTCTTTAGTATCACATTGCAGAGTCGAACGATCCAGAAGTGACAAATGTTGTCGTTGAGTCCCTTCCAGCGGCGTCTCTTGCACGCCGGGGAAATAACGGAGGCTCGAAAAACTCTCTGTAAGCTGCCCCGCCCAAAACGCACGCCCAGAGCGGCGTTCGCGAATCTTTCTGACGCTGCTCTGCATCAAAGGGCACAGGAATGGTAGGTAGTAGGTGGGCATGAGAGCCCCGACTGAGACCTACAACAACAAGTAACAGGTACCAGCCGAAAAGGCAGACGCCTGCTGGACTCACGAATGGAGGGAAACGTGGGTCGAGCAGGCGTTTTTGTTTGAGCAGCAATGCCTAGCCCCCGGATCGGGAAGTGTTGCGAAAAACTAGGCACTGATCAGTATTAGCAGGAAAAGCCGAAACGCGTTTGCAAGGGCGCGTCCGTTGGGGATGACCTCCCAACGCTGATGAGAGCGCAAGCTCCACGGGCAAGGTCTGAGGAACAAAATGGAAACTCGAATGTTGAAAGATGAAACGTGGACCGATACCAATGGGGACGAGCACAAAGCGTTTGTGGTGAAGTGTATGCGACGTGGGGGCAAGTACCGCGTTAGCACATACGGAATCTTAGACGTAGTGCGCAATTTCTTCGTTCTGAGCTTTGGAGACGGCGGTACCAAAGAACAGATGACAGCCCTGCTGAATAAGGCGACCCTTCAGCAGTACGTCGATTGGTGCGATATGGTAGCAGAGGGGATGGCGAGGTCTCGATAGGCGTGCCACGACTTCAAGGGATGAAACCCGTTCGCGACTCCTTTGGCAAGCACCGTCTCCCGCAGTGCGTATGGCGGACAGGCTATTCTTCCACGAGCGTGTACGTCCGCTCAATGGTGATCATGCCTTTCGCCTCCAACTGCGCTGCGGCGATGTCGATGTCCATCTGATCCATCCGAGTAAGCTTTCGAAGCTCAGCGTCGGTTAACGGCTCGCCTTTCGCGTTTCGACGCAGTATGCGCAATAGCTTCAATGCTAGGTTCGTTTCCATTGTTCTAATCTCCCTCGTAGTTCCCCACCATCAGGCTGAGGTCGGCGTAGATCAGCGCCTCGTACAGCTTGCGGATACAGATGTCGCGCTCAGCATTGGGCGGGCACTTCTGGAGTATCTCGTAGCCGATGTGGTGCATCGATTTCGCGAACTCCTTCATCGTCTTCTCGTCCTCGTCCGGCTCCCCGTCGATGGTATCTTCCGGCGTCAGCGGCGTGTGGTTGTTCCAGAACAGCCTAGACAGCCCTTTTCTGTCGATCATAAGTTTGGCTCCTGTGATGGCGGATGTTCGAAGCCAGCTATGGCGCTGGTCGGTCAGTACGCCGCCCGCTCCGTCCGCCTACATAGAGAGATCGGTAGCTGCAATTTCGAAAGCAACAATCGCTGCAAATCTGCCGACTACGAAAACCATCAGCATGAAGTCGAATGCGATACGGCAGATGTTCTGCGAGCGCCACTTGGCAGGGGTCTCATACAGGGACATCGCCAAAGAGCTTGGGATAAGCCTGCGCACGGCGAGCAACTGGGCGCGGGAGATGAGGCTGCCACGGCGGAAAGGCGGACCGCGCCGCCAGAGATGGATGCCGGGTAGATCGCCGAAAATCGGCTGACTTTGAGTATCTATTAGTGCCGGGTCTTTCGATGAGAGAGATCAAACCGGGGGCAGGGTCCGTACCTTCCCTGCCCCGTCAAGGTTTCCCGGTGCCCTCGGCAGGGCGACAACAGGTACGAGAGAAACAGGTACAAATGATCGACGACATAATCACAGGCATCAAGCTACTGTTCCAGCCGGGGCAGCTTGTCGAGATTCGCGGAAAGCGGCTCGACGGAACCATTTTTTCGAAGTTCTTCACCGATCACGACTGCATGGCGCGGGTGCTGGCGGAGTTAGACGATAGCGGCGAATTCGAGGCATTGTGGTACACACTCCAAGAACTAAAGACGGATGTGAACTACGAGAACAAGATGACGTTGCGTCTTGCCACAGATCGCGACGACATCAGGCAGTATAACTGGCTCGTAATCGACATCGACCGACCGAAAGGTGATCCCCACAAGACGCTCAACGCCACTGACGCAGAGCTTGAAGCTCTAGCGCGTGTGCGGGACAAAGTCGCCGAGTTCCTCACGTCGAAAGGGTTCCCGATCCCGATCATTGCCTGTTCAGGCAACGGATGGCACTTGCTTTATCGCCTGCCAGACCTCCTGCCCTCCGACCACTGGCTCATCCAAGATATTCTGAGCGGTATCGCGCATCATTTCGGCGACATCTCCGGCGATTTCAGGGACGGCAAAATCTGCCAGATCGACACCTCGTTGTCGGAGCCAGAGCAGATCATCAAGTCGTATGGAACCACGAGCCGCAAGTCGCCGCAGGATGGAGGCGACAGACCGTGGCGCAAATCGTACATCTACTTCGCGCCAGACCGGATCGCGAGTGTCACTCGCGGTCCGTTGTTCTTGGTGGCGGCAGAATTGCCGACCGCATCCAGCAAAACTAGCGAGGGCGAATTCCCGGTGTGCTGTGAAAGATGGCTTGAGGAGTACGGCGTCGAACACCTATGCAAATGGGGTGAGCCGTTCATCACGCTAACAGAGGTGTACGAGAAAAACAACGAGACCCACTTCGTCGTTACACCCTGCCTTGGGCACAGCGGTGAAGACCTGCACGAACACACGGGCAAGGACGCAGAGCGCCATTCCGAGATCATCCTGTACGCGGATGGCGGCATAGGCTTCTCGTGCTGGTCGGGAGACTTGACCATTGGGGAGGTGGTCGCAAAACTGGAGGCGCTCAAGGGCGAGAAATATCCGCACCGGATTTTCGAGCAGGAACCTTTTGACCCGTCGCTGATCGAAGGATTCGCGGAGCAGGCAGATGACGACTTAGACGAACTCAATTGTGCTGGAACGTTGGCTTTCGCGACCCTCGAAGAAGCGAAGGCGTCGGGAGTGGAATTCAACAACAAAGGACGACTGTGCCGGGTATGCGGCGAGCGTACAGTCATAGGCGCTATGGATACAAAATGCGCAGAGTGCAAGACCGACGACGTTTTCCAGCCGGAAGAGGGAAAGTTCGAGATGGCACGTGCCAATGATAAAGGTGTAGTACGACAGATTGTCGGAATCGACGCTTCAACCGTCAAACCCAAGCCACTGGAATGGCTCTGGCACCACAAGATTCCCGCCAACGCGATCACGTGGTACTACGGCGCTCAAGGAAGCGCCAAGTCCGCCTCCACTGTCGAGCTTGCCGCCACGGTTTCCGCCGGGCACGATTTCCCAGATGGGGCGAAGAACGAGATAGGACCTCGGCGCGTCCTCATGTACAACGCCGAGGACGACATCGAGCGCACCGTCATCCCGCGCCTCATGGCTGCGGGTGCCGACCTGAAGATGATCACCCTATTCGACGAGAAAAGCTTCCGCTCATACGAGAACGGAGAGGTAGTGAAGCGCAGCATCGACCTGACGAAGGATTTGCCGATTATCGCGACCATGCTCGGCAAATACAACGACGTAGCGCTGATCATCTGCGATCCGATCACTGGCATTTGGGGCGGAAAGGACATCAACCGCGACCGGGAGGTGGTGGGCGTGCTGGAGAGGCTCAAGGTTCTGTGCGAGAAGAAGAAGGTTACCTTCATCGGCGTGTCGCACACGAACAAACGGGCAGACGTATCGGCACTTGAGAAGGTGCTCGGCTCGTCCAGCATTACCGGGAAATGCAGGTCGGCATGGATGTTCTCGCAAGACCCCGACTCCGACAGTCCCCATAATCATGTCATGGTCTGGGCGAAGGGCAATCTCAGCGGCGACCGTAAAGGGATGAAGTTCTCGACCGTGGGTGTCGAGATGGAATTCGAGGGCAAGAAGGAACTGTACCCGAAGATCGTGTGGAAGGAGACCACCGACACCACGGCGGACGACGTGCTGATCAAGAAGCGTGAGAAGCGAGAAGGCAAGGGCGACAAACGTGACAAGGCGAAGGAATGGCTTCGGATCGTGCTGTCAGGCGGTCCCTCGCGGTCGCCTAAGGTGTACGACTTTCTCGAAGAGAAAGGCATGAGCAAAGACACCAGCAAGCGTGCCATTCGCGAGATGATCGAGAACGGCGAACTGTGCAAGCCCCGCCAGAAGAACGACGGCTGGTGGATGGCGCTGTCAAAGCACAAGCTGGAACTCTGGGGCGAACCGGAAATTCAGGAGCAACCAGTCATGGCAGATGTGGATGTTCTCTGACCAGAGGGGCAACCCCGCATCGTGAGCTTCTGCACTCCTGCCCCTCTGCACTTCTGATTTGAGATTGGATCATATTATGGTGGTTGCCCAGATGGGCAGAAGTGCAGAAGGGCAGAGCGCAGTTGTGCGGATTGGTGCCATTCTGGACTGGTTCAAACAAGTCTCCGGTCTGAGAGCCGCTGACGCTCCAAGTCGCGCAGAGTATCTCACCGACTTCCGCCCGTCCTGATCCGAATGATCATCAACAATTGATCGGATTTCGCTCCGTGCAGTATTTAGCACCGTGAGGTTGATTCATTCGGGAGAACCCGACAGCCTCGCAGTTTTTACCACTTCTTTCTCAAGGAACCGCGTGCTGACTGGCAACAGGAACTCGCGGTTCTTTTTTTGAGAGGACGCACACTGCCAGATTAAGACTGGGGACGCTCGGAAAGCCGCATATACAACCCTTTCAGCAAGCGTTGGGGCGCTTTGCGCTGCTACTCAGGAACATTCGCGGAACTTTCGGAACCTTCAATAGAGCAGATTTTTGGCGATTCCGGCAGGCTGGCTCAATTTGCCAGACTGACAGAATTGCCATCATTGCTGCGAAAAGTAGCTCTGAGTTGCGCCGCGCTGAGGTTTGAAACATCGCGATACTGGGCTTCGGAGAGTTCTGCTGGAGGAAAATCGAAAGATGAACGCACGACCACAAATTCGAGAAATATTGATCGCCCGAAAACTGAAGCGCTGGGCGCTGATCGGGCAGCATCCGTTTGTTGATCCAACCTGCTCGCCCGCGAGGGCGCGGCGGAACTTTGCGAGGCTCCTAGCCCGGCACCCTGAGATCGCACGCCGCTTAAACCTCGGCGTCGCGTCACCGTACCCACCCGTTTAGGGGCGGTGAAAGCTGACAGCGGAGGAACAGTATGGCATCACAAAACTCAGACGGAATGATCAGCATCGGCGGTCGGTCGTGGCGCTTTCCGGGCGCACAGATCGAGACGGACTCGTGGGAGATGGAATGGCGCAGTGACGGAAAACTGTTTCTGCACGATGGTGCCGGGAACGTGGTCGAGGGTGTTGAAGTGGATAATCCAGAACTCGATACGCTGGCTGAGCGCCACGGGATGCGCGAGACGGACGTGTTTTGAGGTTTGACCCTAGAAGATTGGAGCAACATGTACGGAATAGACCTTGCAGTGAGCATATCGGACGGACCCGAACTGTCCGAGCACAGGCGCAGGGAGCTTGCCCTTGCGCGGCTGATGGCGGAGGCAATCGCCATCATGCTGTATACAGGCGACGCCGACGCGGACATCCGAATCGAGACTGCGAAAGACATGATTCGGGAGATCAAGCATACGTTTCCAGAGCTTCGGGACGAGTGGAACGAGATATGAACCTACGACAGATGGAATGCCGACTGGGCTCGCTTCGTCGCTGACTGCGGGACGGAATGTCCTACAGCGGGGATGACGCTGGTGAACACTGGCTGGAATGGGAGCACAAATGCCGCCGCGCCACAACACCAATCGCCGATGTTGAAGACTTATGAACTACTGCGAGTTCACAGTGAAAGGCTGCCGCTGCGAAGGCGGCGTCCAAGAACCAGACTGCGACGAGGCGCTGTGCGATAAACCAGCGTCCATAAAGATTCACCAGCAATGGTATTGCGAGAAGCACGGTGACAGAGTGCAGGCGATATTGGACAGACATGAAAAGGGTACGCCGCTGCCGCCAGACTTTTTTTAAAGGTAGTCCTCAATAAGCCATTTCTTCTCGGCCGCATCTAACCGTGTTGCGTTTTGGACAGACTGTTCGGCAAACTACAAACGGGGCGGCTGGGACCAGTCCGACCGTGCTCCTCAGAGTTCTTCCATTTCGCAGGGAAGCCCGTTCGCCCCGCTCAGCGGGAGCTTGCCAATTAAGCCCGTATGCCCGTCGCAGGAGTATTCGTTCCAGCTTGCCAAGGAAATGCTGAGAAGCAAGATCGTTGTGAGCATGCGCTCACGGAAGCACTGGCTAAACGTCGTTTCAGCGGTGCAGAACGTACCTTTCCTGAAGAATCCCCACATCAGTCCCGCCAACACAGGCGCAGATTTGTTTGACAGAATCATTGAGGCGCTTCGGTAGAATTGGTGCGGCTGCGCATATGAGAGACTCGTAAGGTAGCTTTCCAGCCTCAACATCCACACTCACTGGCTCGCGACTGCGAGTTGGGTGTGTGAAAGGGTTCTCGCTATGACCGAAGACAAAGACGATCTTAGAAGTGAACTCAAAGAGTCGAAAGCAGAAATCGAGCGGCTCGGCGGTGTTTCATCGCTTTGGAAAGGACATTGGCTAGTAGAACTCGTACAGCGGTCTTTCCGAAACTATTCGGAGCGAGCCACTGCCGAATATTTCAAACAGAAGTATCCGTCGCAATCCAACGAAGCAATTGCAAAGAAATTGACCAAAGTGGCTTGTAAGAATGCAGCTTGGCTAGGGGGTCTTACAGGACTTGCAGTTTCGGCAGATGAGATTGTCGCGGTTGCTACTGGAGGAGAGGGCGGTGTGGGTCTCCCCGCTAATCTTGCTATTTTCGCGACTGCCGCATTCACTGAGGCTTATGTCCTCGTCAAAATTCAGGTGCAACTAGTCGCGAATCTTTCAAAGCTCTACGGTGCGCCCCTCGATCCCGACGATCCAGAGGATATACACACGATACTGGAATACGCGTTTGGAGGAGTCGTAAGCGAATATCTTGGAACACTAACCGCAAAAGCGGCGAAGGGCGCTACAAAAGGTGCTGTCCGCAAATATTTAAGTGGTGAGACGCTGCAAACCATTCAAAAGCTCGCTCGACGCATTGGGGTCAAACTCCTCCAAAGAACAGTACTCAAATACACCCTGCCCGCCGTCTCTGTACTTGCTGGTTCATCATGGAACTATTACGCGACAAAAGCAGTGGGGAAGAGGGCAGAAGGCGGCTTTTCTAAGCGAGCGACAATAGACGCGGCATCAGCGAACGACTGAACAGCATGTCAACCCAGATAGAAACATGCGCAATCTGCGGCTGTAAGCTCAATCGCTCCGGCAATTACGCCCGATCCACAGTCGAGGGGCGTTCACACGCCAGCAAGCACCACTACGTGGCGGAACGTTTCTTTGGGCGCTCGACTAATAGACGCGGCACCAAGCGGATCGGGGTTTTTGAGGTTTGCCCTTGGGGACATGAAGGTAAGCATGCAGTTTACTGCTATGAATGCCACGAGGAACTGCTGCACAACCCCGTGCTGCTTCCCGAAGACATCCGAGCATTTTCGGAGCTTGTCAAGAAGCGCAATCTGCACGAAGAGCAGAAGCCAGATCACTGGGAGAAAATAGCTGGGCGTGTGAATCTGTTGCACGAAGTGATTGCCTCTGGGCTCGACGCGTTGCTGCGGCGGGACAATCGGTAGAACGACTGGTTAGCGGTAGATGGTCGAACGTCAGATACTTTATTGGACATTTGCTTGGAAAGGCGAACTTAGACGGTCGCGAGCGTCATCGAGGCATCATCGAAGCTCGCAACAGACGTACTTGCGGCAGCAGTCACTTCTGAGGCTGCGTGGTGTTTTGTGTATGGAAGAAACTCGAAGCGGCAAGTGCTTTTCAGATGGGCTTTCTCGCCACTGGTGCCCCTGTTGGATCGCTTGGGGTACGGGAGTTGCGTCCACTTCAGGAGCTTTTTGTCAGCAGCGTTCAAAAAGAACACGTATCGGTGCTTGCTGCTACGCTCGATCATTTCCCCACGCACTTTGTCCGCAAACGGAGTCGAGGTTCCCGTATAGAGAAAATTCGACGCCATGTAAATAACTCCGCAATGCCCCCTTGGTGCGCCCTCGGATGGCTTCGTGTCTGCGTAGCTGACGACAATCATCTTTCGATTTATCTTTCGCAATTCTCTCAAACACCATCCGATGAATTGGCTCTCAGAGTTGCACGGGAGACTTTCGTGAAGCCAAAGCCGATTCAACTCGAAGACATCGGCAGCACGGTTAGGACCGCAGACTCCCTCGCAGACTGTTCTCGAACACGGCTTGCCAACCGTCAGCACTCCCATGAGCTTCTCGTCAACGATGATTCCCCACGCCCACGAGATGGGGCACGGCCTATGATAAAAATGTTTCTCTATGACGGCGAGCCTCGCCAGTCGTTCGTCGATCCTCGCGAAAAAACCCTGCTTAGTCTTCAAAAGCATCTCCAAAATCGAGCCTGAGTTTTGCCCAGTCCTTAGCAGCCCAGAGATGACTTTGGTCCGCGGCCTTCTTTTTGAGAAGTTCAGAGAACCCCGCTTCGAGCATTTTCTTGGCGAGGATTTTGTATTTCTCGATGCAAGCAATCGGTTCAGACCGGTTCGCACGCTTCTCATCAGCGTGTGTCCATAATGGCGGGGCGTCAAGCTTCTGCTTCTCAGGGCGTGCTGATTTCACCCCGATTGAGATTTCGTAACGATTCATCCAGTAATAAGCACTGGATTTCGGAATGCCCAGTTCGTCCAAGATTGGACTAACGCCGTCACCCTCTTTCCGAAATCCCTTTGCCTTGAACTTGTCACGCCACTCGCAGAGAACTCTCCCGAATTCGAGGTTGTACTTTTCAATCCTCTGCCATGCTGCTTTGATTTCGGCAAGTGCTTGTTGCTTCAGCGTCATCTCAGCAGCAGCACGCGGAGCCTTCCTGACTATTCCCGCTCCGTTTTGTGCGGTCTGAAATGACGAGGCGTGTTTCGAGTGAATGTGCAGGGTTCTTGACTTGCGACGGATTGCGCGATGCTCAGAGGCGGTTGACCTCCGGGCGGGAGCACGACGGGCGATTGCGATGGTAGCCATACGAATTTGATTGTGCCGGATTTGCAGACGGGGGCAAAGGTTACGAGGGTCACGAGGGGGTGTTGGCGTTCCCTGCCTTAATAGTCAGTTCACTGTGAGTGCGATATCCGGTTGTCCGGTTTCATGCAATCCTCAGGTTAATTGGCGCGTTAAATCGTTCGATGAACTTCTCAATCACGTCGTCGCCAATCCACTTCCGTGGAGGCCATGAAATGGGAGCGCCCTCATTCGGCCAGAATTTGATGACTGCTGGGTTCCAGTAGGCGTTGGGGTTAAGGACGGGCAACGGATAGCCTTTCTGACGAATGTCTTTCCATCGTGCCGCGAGAAGCTGAAGGACAAGATGCCCGACAACATACGTGAAGCTGTAAAACTCGATCCCATAAAGGGGGCCGGGCTTATCTGGCGTTAAAACGTTCGTGACAAACCTACCACTGTACCGATGAACCCCTCGGTACGCGGCAATCCACATTTGAACTTGGGAAGGAACGGAGAGCGATCCCCGAAATCGTTCGCGAACATCCGCGACAAAGAATGGGGCATCCTTTACGGTCGCGTGATCCGCAACTACAGCTTTCATAAAAGTGAAGGCTGCAAGAAGATCGATGTCTGTGGGTTGCAGGGTGGTGGGCGTGCCGTTAACGATCATTTCCGAGAAGGCTTGTTTTATGCGATTGCTCAGATCGCTCATCCACGTGTTGTTGCATTCTTCGCATACGACTGGAAGCTTTTCCTTTATGATCCGAGCATCGTACTCTCTGAATGGATCAAGTCGGTTCCATTTCTGTCGAACCTTGAATCGCTTGGTAGGGAGCGCCCGATTTAGCCAATCGTCCCAAATGTGCTCTCCGCTCAGTTTGGTCGCTTCGGTCGGGCAAAATGCACATCTCTTCATCCTTCGAGCGTACTAGTTTCCTTTGCGTCTGGTAAACACTCTGCAAATGGTGAGCCAAGTGTTTCCCATTCTGCGATAATTTCGCTCTATGTGCGGGCGCTATCGGCTCTCGCTGAGGGGAAATCGGCACAACAATTGTGGGGCAGGACAATTCCAAGCTGGAGGGAAGGATGAGCAGTCAGACAGGACGTAATGATCCATGCGCGTGTGGATCGGGGAAGAAGTACAAAAACTGTTGTGGAACGCCGCAACTCGAAGTTGCGAGCGTGCGAGCGAAGGATGTTAAAGATGTCGAATTGACACCCGGACTGGCGGATGCGTTCACCGCTTCTCTGGCCGCCTCGTATCTGGAATACTTTACTGCCGCTTGTTCAGGAAGAGGCACGAAGGAAGCTAAAATGCGGATCGCAGCCATACCCGAGAGCGAGCGTTATCTCACGCGGGTGCTTGACTCGCTGGATAACGCATTTGCGGACTTCGATACTGAGACTGCGAAGCTGGACCTGCCTCACATGGAGAACCGCAAACCTGAAGCCATCAAACGCTATCTGGAGTTCCGCCTACAGCAATTCAAAATGCTACTTGATACGGTTGAGGATTACGTTGAAGAGAAGTTTCCTGCAACAGGAGGATTTTCCTGAAATGTGCGGTCGCTACCGATTGTCGAGGAGGAAGCAACTTGTTGAGGAGTACTTCGACACGGCTTCTGACGAACCAGACTGGGCTCCACGGTACAACATCGCGCCGACCCAGCCGATCCCCGTCATCCGCCAAAATCCCAAGGAGCCCGTGCGCGAACTATCGCTGATGAAGTGGGGACTCATTCCATCATGGGCGCCGAACCCCTCGGTCGCCGCGAGCATGATCAACGCGAGGTCGGAAACGGCAGCCACCAAGCCAGCATTTCGTGAATCGCTTAAATCCCGCAGATGCCTGATTCCTGCGGACGGCTTTTACGAGTGGAAGCGAGACGGGAAAACCAAGCAGCCATTTTGCTTTGAGGTAAATCAAGGGCAGTTGTTCGCCTTTGCTGGACTGTGGGAGCGCTGGCGTAATCCAAGCGGGCAATGGGTGAAGTCATGTTCGATACTGACGACCACCCCGAATGCCGTGACCTCAGCGATCCACGACCGGATGCCAGTGATTCTCGACCGCGAAAGCTATGATTTGTGGCTCGATCCGGGAATTAGCGACGTGCTGGTTGTCTCGGAACTGTTGAAGCCATACGACGATAAGGCGATGAGGAGTTACCCGGTGAGCAGCCGTGTGAACCGTGTAGACAACGATGACGAGGAGTGCTCACGACCAGTCGAACCTTCCTGCCTTCAGAATCAGCTATTCTCATAGCTCCGTGAGGCGACCCCGAACGTATGCGGCAAGCAAGGTAATGATAGGATTTCGCACGGAAGTGTTTTGACGTTGCCACATGCTCCACGTAATCATCGACACGTCCATTTACCGAAATGATCCTAAGCGCGGAAAAAGTGCCTTTCGAGCGCTCACTCGCCTCTGCGAGGGCGGGAAAATCGTGCTGTACATTCCGGCGTACGTGAAGGGTGAGTTTGTATCCCAGCAAAAGATTGCAGTTGAGGATGAAATCAGAAAGATCATTACCGCCGCGAAGTCGATCACGCGGCGGTCAGGGGACGAACGGCTGGCAAAATTCTCTGAAGAAGTAAGCAAAGCTGCGGAGAAGATTTTGCCCAAGGCTGGTGCCCTGACCACCGAGGAGTTCACCAGATGGGCGAAGAGATGCAAAGCCTTCTCCAGCAAGATAAAACCTGAACACGCCGAGAGTGTAATGAACGATTACTTTGCGGGTAAAGCGCCGTTCAGTTCGGTAAAGCACAGGGAAGACATCCCGGATAGCTTCATTTGGCAAACCGTTCTCGACCTCGCCGACAAAAAGAAACACGTTTATTTCATCGCGAATGATGGGCAACTATTCAAAGCAGCGAAAACACTGAGCAACGTGACCGCCCATCGTACCCTAGACGAATTTGTCGAAAGCCCGGAATTCCAGAAAGCGATTGAGGAGCTAACGACTGAGGCTGTGGCACGGAATATCGCCCGTGCGAAGCGGATACTTCCCAAGAACGAGAGTGCGCTTCGGAAGATGTTAGAGAGCGATATTGTGAACGCCATCGCAAATCGGACGGTTCACGATTCGAGCATCCCAGATGACAACGGCGAGGGACTGATTATCGGGGTTGGCAGTCCAGAAGACCTAACGTTCGATTTCAACAACGTCGAGTTCTACGGTGGCAGCGAAATCGGGATACCGTTTACCACAACAGTGGACTGCGAACTGAATTACGCAATCTATAAGGGCGATTATTTCACTCTCAGCGAAAAGAAGCAGGCACAAATCAGCACCAGTGAACGCAACGAACACTATTTCGATGCCGACGAGACGTATCCGATTGAAGTGACCGGGACTCTTTCTGTTGAGCTTGAGACAAAGGTTTTGGAGAACCCAAAAGCAACCGATGAGGACGTTGAGCAAGCGATTCTGTCCGGCATGCACGACGTGGAAATCACCGAGACGGAAGTCGCATCCGCAGGAGACGGCGGCTACGAAACTGGCTGAACCCGCAATCCTGTTCAGACCCACAGGTAGTTGGTCAGGGGGCTGCTATCCACTGCAACCCCCTTCCTAATCATTTGCAGAGCGGACAAGGCGGGCAACCACAGCACGTAGCTGCCATGACGGTTGCTGCCTTAGCTCCGAGTGCGACCAACAACACTAGCGCAAGCGAGTACAGTTTTCTCATCACCATTTCCTTTCATCAATCGTGAATTTGGCAAGTCCTCGATCAGGCAGCACAGTTCCTTTTCCCGCGCACAGGTCAACACATCGTTTTCCAAGCAAAGGTGCCGAAACCGCCGCAGCCTTTGTCGCAGGGCACGGAGCGACTGAATCTGCCGCTCAAGTGCTTTGTCTTTGTCATCAAGCCACTGCATCACTTCGGGGCATGGATTCTCGCCATCGTGCGCGACTTCGATGACCCTTCTCATCTCTGAAAGCGTCAACCCAACAGTCTTCGCTTTCAGGATGAAGTCAATGTAGCGCATGACTTCGGGAGCAAAGATGCGATACCCGGTGTGAGTTCGGTTCGCTCTTGGCAGCAATCCAATCCGTTCCCAGTACCGCAGCGTTTTTGATGTGACCCCTGTGCTTTTTGCGAGGGCTGAGATGCTGAGTGCCTGTCTCATGGTTCGCCTCGGAATACCGTAAAGCTTACCCTAAGGGTAAGGTGCAAGGGGTCTTTGACCGCGAAACATGCGAGTACGGTGCCATAATGCTATGAATGGCTTCTGTGCTACCAATCGTTCCTCCAGAAGCGATCCGGCGAATTCAACGGGTGCAAACCGTCACAATCGCATGGATGAGTGTCGAGGCTGCGGTATCCCTCTTCGCAGCTTGGCGGGCGCGTAGTCCCGCGCTGCTCGCCTTCGGTGGAGACAGTGCCATCGAGCTTTTCTCGGCGGTAGTAGTGCTGTGGAGATTTCGTGCAAGTGATGCACACGAGGACGTGGAAAAGCGGGTTGCCCGTGTCGGGGGAGCCTTGTTGTTCGCGCTGGCTGCTTTTGTCGCAGTCACTTCGGTCGTGAGTCTGCTGGGCTATAGCGAAGCCAAGCCCACAATTCTAGGGATAGCCATTTTGGTCGCAGCCGCAGCCGTCATGCCGTGGCTTGCGAGAGAGAAGCGGCGGCTGTCAGGAGCTACGGGCAGTGCTGCGTTGATGGCGGATGCCGCTCAGTCGGCGCTGTGTGCTTACCTCTCGCTCATCGCGTTGGCGGGAATGGCGATCAACGCGATCTGGCACGTTAAGTGGGCAGACCCGATTGCGGCGCTGCTCATAATCCCGTTCGTTCTGTTCGAAGGCTGGGAGGCAATACGAGGCAAACCTTGCGATTGCTGCTGAAAACAGTGATTCACAGCAAGTCGCCTTCCATGTTTCTATTCGCTGTTCTTGCCCTAGTTCAATCGGATTTCGGCGCAAAGCTAGTCGTGGAGAACAATGTTGAGAAGTGAACTGTGAACCTGCAATTCATCGCCAGCGTGATAATCAATGAACCCCAATTTCCTGAACCTGTTCATGAAAAAGCTAACCCGCGAGCGAGTTGTGCCGATCATCTCTGCGAGGGTCTCCTGACTCATCTTGGGGATTACAGTCTCGGGCTTTCCATCCTTGCCGAAATGAGCCAGCAATAGCAATATCCGCGCCAGTCTTTTTTCACTGGAATTGAAAAGCTGGTCAACCAAATCCTCTTCGTAGCGGATGTTCCGTGCCAGCAAATATCCCACGAACATGTCGGAAAATGCGTGTTCCCGGTGGAGCACTTCATTCATACTCTTCTTGTCAATTTTCATCACGGAGCAATCGGTCATTGCGGTTGCGGAGCACAGGCGGAGAGGCTGCCCTGTAAGGCAACCTTCTCCGAAGAAATCGCCCTTGTTCAGAATGCCTATTGTGGCTTCCTTCCCGATCTGCGACACAACGGTGAGTTTTACCTTTCCTTCCTTTATATAAAAAACAGCATCGGACGAGTCGCCCTGAACGAAGATGGTCTGCTTCTTGAGAAAGGCTTCGATCTTTCTACCACCGTTGAGGGTCGAAAGGAATGTCTTGGGATCGAACGTGGTGAGTTTCTTAGACGCTGCCACGAGTGGCATGATTGACCCCCTCTCAAGAATTCCGAATGCGCAGAAGGCAACTTCCTATGTCAAGGAAGAATAAATGCGCAAGAAGGGCGAGAACAGCGTCAAGTGGGCGGGCAAATCTGCTATTCCGCCCGACGAAAATAATGATTTCACCCTTGGTGTCGAAAGTCAATAATCCCCCCATCTTGCTGAGTTCGCTGTCCATCGCGATTGCTCTGCGGCGGAAGCCGCTCCTGCTGCTCGAAGGGTTCCTCCCTCCGGGACATTGGGCACGCTGCGTTTGCGAAGGGGCAACAAGGGTACCATTGGGCATGAGCAGCATACATCCAGAATGCCTCGACTCGGACCCTTCTGATCGGTCGGTAGCTGCGGATGTCCTCCTTCGACAGGAGCCAGACGAGGAAGAAGACGAAGCGGAAGATGAAGGCGACGGCAAAGAAGACGACGATGATGACGACGAAGGCGACGGCTACTCGGAGTGATCGTGCCTTTATTTGATTCCATAAGCACGGGGATCAATCATGTGGCGAACGACGACGAGGAATGCTCCGCGCCCCGTGGAGCTTGGAGAAGTTCAACATCGTCTCTTCTCCTAACGGATGGAGCCTCGCGATGTAATCGTTTGAAGTCGTATTTTGCAGTAGAATGTGCCGTTCTTCACACACCGTGACTGAAGCATTCATTACTCCGAAAGTCGCTCAGTGGGCAAGAGAGCGCACAGGAATCTCTCCAGCCCAGTTAGCCAAATCTCTTGGGGCTGATCCGAAAGAAGTCGAGGCTTGGGAAC
>Ga0181530_10001218_pt1 | contig 32603 bp, 26 predicted proteins | sample PEATcosm2014_Bin_42_FD_119769 | JGI IMG/M metagenome (GOLD analysis project Ga0181530, IMG submission 119769) | Peatland microbial communities from MTU Mesocosm Facility, Houghton, MI, USA - PEATcosm2014_Bin10_60_metaG | ecosystem: Environmental > Terrestrial > Soil > Wetlands > Peat | place...
AGCAGCGGAAGCGGCCAGCCACCGCCGAGCCCAGCGTGCCGTCGATCTGCACCACCATCGTGTCGTCGCGGCGTATCCGCGTCGCCCAGGAATTGGTGATCACCCCCACCGCGCCACCGGCGAGCCGCAGCAGCGCATGCGAGGTGTCTTCCGCGTCCACGGGGTAGGTCCGGCCACGTTCGTCCACGCGCTCCGGGATCGCTGTCGTCATCAGCGCGCACACGTCCGTCACAGGTGCGGCCAGGCGGTCGATCATGTAGCGCCAGTGCGCCATCATATCGAGCGCGATGCCACCGCCCTCCGCGCGTTGGTAATTCCAGCTTGGCCGCTGACATTCCTGCGTCTTGCCGTCGAACACCCAGGATCCTGCGTCGATGCGGATCGATAGAATCCTGCCGAAAAATCCCGCGTTCTTCACGAACAGCAGCTTGGCGAACCCCGGGAGGAACAGCTTGTCCTGGATCACTCCGTGCTTCAGCCCCGCCGCGTGCGCCGCAGCCGCCAGCGCCATTGCCTCCTCCACGGTGGGCGCGGTCGGCTTCTCGATATGGATATGCTTGCCCGCGGCGATCGCCTGGCGCACGCGCGCCGGCCGGTCGCCTGTGGCGGCGCAATCCATGAAGATGGCGTCCGGGCCTGCCAGCGCCTCGTCGAGGCGCGTGGTCCAGCGCTGATTGCCGTGCGCGGCTGCGAGGGCCTTCAGCCGATCGGCGTCCCGTCCTACCAGCAGCAGGTCGGGGATCAGCCGATCGCCGTTGCGCAACGCCAGTCCGCCCTCGGCGGCAAGCGCCAGCAGGTTCGCCATGTGCTGGGTCGTGCCCATCCGGCCGGTGGCGCCGTTGATGATAATGCCGATGCGCTGTTCGCCCACTTGTGTCCTCCGTTGCAGAAATCGGACCAAAGTCAGGGTCATGGCATGGCCCCAGGCAGCAATCTCGCCACAATTAGAGGTCGCAGTCGACCAGGGGACCTGAAATGAATGCCGCGACCCGGCGGTACCGTTCGGCTACAAGATGAGCGGATACGGCCGCGAGTCCGGCATACAGCACCTGGAAAAGTACCTGAACGTCAAGTCGGTCTGGATCAAGACCGACTGACACTGTTGTGGTAAACTGAGCGCCCTCTTCCTCGTCAGGAAGCGGGTGAACAGCGACGCAAGCCGTGCTATACCCCCCCCGGCGAGGCGACGACCCGGGAAACGTGCGATGCGAAATCTGTCATGTCCGCTGTCGCGCTGACGAGTGAGTAGCTTTCGCCAGCGATTTCAACCCAGCTCGAAGGGAATGATTGGTCGTGCAGTTTGGCATCCACAATCCGTCATGGCTGTTCGGTTCTGACCCCGCCGGGATTTTTGAGGCTGTGAAGACGAAAGCTCAGTGGGCGGAAGACCACGGCTTCACGTGGTTCTCGGTGATGGATCACCTTATCCAGATTGCCAATGTCGGTGCTCCTGACGAGCCTTTCATGGAAGGTTGGACTGTCCTGTCAGCGCTTGCTGCGGTGACGCGGCACATCCGTCTCGCCACGCTCGTCTCGTCGGTCGGTTATCGCAATCCTGCTCACCTGGCGAAGATCGCCGCCGGCGTCGACCTGATCAGCCACGGACGCCTGACGTTCGGCATCGGCGCTGGCTGGTTCGAGACTGAATATCGGCAATACGGATGGGAGTTTCCGCCGCGACCCGCGCTGCGTATTCGCCAGATGGAGGAGGCGGTTCGGCTCGTCCTCGCCATGTGGACGGAGAAGCGCACGACCTTCCACGGCAAGTACTTTCATACCGAGGACGCGATCCTGGAGCCCAAGCCAGTGCAACGGCCACACCCGCCGGTCATGATCGCCGGTGGCGGTGAACAGCTCACGTTGCGCGCCGTCGCTCGTCTGGCGGATGCCTGCAACGTTGGTGGCAGTCCCGATGCGATCAGGCACAAGTTTGAGGTACTGCGCCGCCATTGCGAAGCAGAGCAGCGGAACTACGCAGCGATCGAGAGAACCAACATCATCAGCTTCCTGCTGGCACGCGACGCGGCTTCGCTCGCAGCGAAGCGTCGAAGGCTGGCTGTACCGGAGCAATACTACGGTTTTGCGGGCACCGTGTCCGAGGTCACTGATCTGATTGGCCGGTATCAGGATGCCGGCGTGCAGCTTCTCATCAGCAGTGCCTACAAGAATGACCTCGAAACGCACGAATTGCTTGCGTCCGATGTCATGCCGCTATTTGCGTGAGATCCTCTCGCCCCGATCATGCCTGTTTGGTTGATAACCAGCCGCTCGACCGGCTTTGGCTGGGACCTGGCATGCAAGTGCCGGCGTGTGGCTGGAATGCAGCCACTATTCCTCCGGCTCGGTCGTAAACAGTAACGGATAACCCTTCCTTCGGCCTGCATCTGTTGCATTCGTTGCCTTGGCTTCCGCGACATCCTTGGTATAGACGGCGACCACACAGGCGCCGCGTCTATGTGCGGTGATCATCACCCGCAGGGCTTGATCCTCGCTCATGTGAAACTCAGCCTTCAAAACCATGACGACGAACTCGCGTGGCGTATAGTCATCATTGATCAGAATGACCTTGTAAAGACGGGGCCGTTCGACCTTGATCTCATCTTTTGTTTCAGATGTAGTAATTATGTCATTCATCGGCAGGGGCCGATCACTCATCTGCCGGCGCCGAGCCGGCGGCGGCAAGGCCGCGCCTGGCTTCCGGCGACCAGACCACCATGCCGAGTTCCTTCATCGCGCAAGCGGGCACCGGTTCTTCCTCGATGTCCCGGACCACCAGGCTGTAACGCGGCTGACCGGCTTCGAACCGAGCCAGCCCCTTGCTGTCGCTGATCAGGAACGATCGCCGGCGTGCCATCATCGATGTCCCTTGCCGTTCCAGTCAGATTGCTCGGGCGCGGTCGTCGATCGGCATCATATCGTCGTAGCCACTTGTGGACAACGCTGATCAGGCGCCATCGGGCGTAACTTTCATCACGCATGAGCGCCGCCGGTGGGCGACATGGACGGCGTGCGGTGCTACACGTGGGTCCGGTGAAGGGTCGATTTGACGTGCAGGGAGCGACTGCCATGCGTGAACCGACAATCCTGACGGAAACGATTGCCGGCATCGAGGAAATTCTTGCTGGCGACCTCGATCAAATCTGTGTCGAGCGTGCGGTGATCGGTCTGTTCTTCACCGGCGTGAAGCTGAACACCGGCGCCGCCGGTGCCTGCGCGACACCTCTGCGATCGATTCCGGAGGCGGTCTGTTGCCCGAGTTCCGCCATGGCCATGCCATTCCCCGGCAAACTGCGCGGCCGGCCCGCCCGCGACTTGCTGAAAGAGACTGAGGCCGCGAGCGGCATCCGTCGTGCCGTCGGCGTTGCAACCATGAATGCACTGGCTGATATGTGCTGGGAGCGACGCGCGCCCCGAGATGTGGAACTCCGCCCTGGCGTCGATGCGTATGACGCAGCGGACATTCAGGCCGGAGAACATGTTGTCGTTGTCGGCGCATTTGTCCCGTTCCTGAAATCGCTGAAGCGCTCGCAGCAACATTTCACCGTGCTGGAAATGGATCCGGCCACGCTGAAGCCGGATGAACTGCCGTACTTCCGTCCAGCCGATCAGGCGGACGAAGTGCTGCCCTCGGCAGATGTCGTGCTGATTACCGGTACGACACTGCTGAACGCCACACTCGACCACCTTCTGGCGTTGTGCCGGCCCGCCACCCGAGTGGTGGTGGTGGGTCCGACCGTCGGCCTGATGCCCGACGCCTTTCTGCGCCGCGGTGTCGATGTGCTCGGCGGTATACGGGTCACCGCACCGGACGCGTTCCTGGAGGTGCTGGCCGAAGGTGGGTCAGGCTACCACTTCTTCGGTCGTTCGGCCGACAAGGTGGTTCTGATGCGGCAGACAACGCATCGGGCGCTGCAAGCTGCGTAGCGAACCATCATCCGCCGCCTGCTCCACCGTCAGCCTCACGCGGGTCTTGGCGAAGTAGCTGAACGCACGCTGAGGCCCGCCTTTCGCGTGTTCGATGCCCGACCGAGGCACCATGAGACTGTCATGGATCGGAGACCCAGGACACTGCGGCTGCTCCGCAGATACCGCAGGGCGCCTCCAATAGCCTCTGCCTCCTCCATCTCTGTTCCGAAACCAAGTGGTTCGGGATCGGTCTTTCAGTGATCGAAAAACGGCGGAATTGCAGGGGTTGACGACAAAGATTTGCGAGAGGGCTTTTGAACGCGGCGGACTAGGGATGGGAGATTGTCGGCACTTCCCTGCACGAGAGCCGCGGTAACCTTGCCGCGGCAGCCGATCAAGCGCACTTGTCTGGCCGGTCACAGTCCCCGCGCCAAGTGGCGTTCCAGCCGGCGGCTCAACAGCGTCAACGGAAAGCAAAGAACGAAATAAATTATCGCGACGATCATATAAATTCGGAATGACTCGAATGTGGAATTGACCAGGATCTGGCCGGCCCGGGTCAGTTCCGTAAAACCGATGATGGCGGTCAGCGATGTCGCCTTGATCAATTGTACCAAAAAGCCGACCGTCGGCGGCGTGGCAATGCGGATCGCCTGTGGAAACACGACGAGATGCAGGACCCGCAGCCGATGCAGGCCAAGCGCCGAGGCAGCGTCCCACTGGCCCCGCGATACCGACTGGATCGCTCCCTGCCATACCTCGCCCAGAAACGCTCCGGCGTTGAGCGAAAGCCCGATCGCCGCGGCGCTCAATGCCGATATTTCGAGATTGAAGTAGGTCGGCAGGAAGAACACCACAAAGAGCTGAATCAGCAACGGCGTGCCTTGAAACAGTTGCACATAGCCGCTAGCGACGGTGCGCAGCCACCGCGCCGGCGAGGTTCGCATCAATGCGACCAGCAGCCCGAGTGCGCCACCGCCGATGAAGGAAAAAGCCGAGAGCAGCAGGGTCCATTCTGTGGCGAAGAGCAGGTAGACAAAATCGCCCCAGCCGAAGGGGCGAATCACTGGCCCGACCTGACGCTGTATTCGCGTGGCGGAAACACCAGAACCTCGATCGCCCAGAACACGGCGCGAAACCCGGTGGAGATCACGAGGTAGATGGCCATCGCCGTCACATAGGTCTCTACGGTGCGAAAGGTCTTGGACTGTATATCGTTGGCAACCGCGGTCAGCTCATTGGCCGAGATCGTCGAGACCACGCTCGATCCCAACAGCAGCAGAATGAACTGGCTGGTGAGGGCGGGATAGACCGACTGCACGGCCGGCGGCAGCGCGACCAGGAAGAACAATTGCAGCCGTGACAGGCCAAGCGAACGTCCAGCCTCGAGCTGACCGCGGGAGATGCGGTCGAGCCCCGCGCGCACGATCTCGATGCCGTAGGCCGAGACATTGAGGACCATCGCGATGATGGCGGCGGTGTTGGCATCGAACCGCATACCGGCCGATGGAAAGCCGAAATAGATGACGAAGATCTGCACCAGGAACGGCGTGTTTCGTATCGCCTCCACATAGGCGGTCACCACCAATCGCAGTGGCCGGGGCGCGTGCCGCAGCGCGTAGGCGCCGAGGATAGCGACGGCCAGTCCCAACCCCATGGAGATGGCGGAGAGGCGAATGGTCAGCCAAGCGCCCCACAGCATGTCTCCGAAATACGGAGCGATTTCGTTGAAGTTCAGGGGATTCATGGGGCGATGGCTTCTCTGGGTGGGGGCGCGGCGCACACCGGCCGCCGAGCCTTCGGTTTCCCATGATCGGGATATTGGAAGGCTAACGCATCCCCTGAGCAACTGCCAACAAGAGAAGCGCTCATCCTGGCCGATGCGACCGCGACCGGCACAGGACGGAGACCATACGGGCCCGACATCGCCATCGGTCCCGAACACCGGCTGATCGGGCATTGGGACGCTCGGCCATTTGCGGTGCAGCTTGTCGATCTAAAGCTGGACTACCTTGCCCAGCCTTTTGCATTCTCTCAAAATCATCTCTGCCAGGAAGATATCTTGCAGGGCAATACCGGAACTATCGAATATCGTGATGTCTTCGTCAGACTGGCGCCCAGGTTTCCTCCCGATTGCGACATCGCCCAGTGCATCCAGATGAACGCTGCCCGACGAAATTTCTGTGGCGACGTGCTGAAACTCCCCCACCTCTGTCGACTGAGAAACGAGGTCGGCGAACAACCTGCTCCGACGCAGGAGTTCGACGGGCAATTCCTGCTTTCCGCGATCGTCGGCCCCCATGCAGGACACATGGGTTCCCTTTCTGACCCAGGCGTCGTCGAAAAGCGGCTGCTTCGACCCTGTGATGGTCACCACGATGTCGCTGTTCTCGCACGCTTCTCGCGCGGTTGATTGATAGGCACCGATGCCGGAGGCGCGGAAACGCGCTACCAGTGCGTCGCCGCGGTCTGCGGTCCGATTGACGACGTATACCTGCGTTATGGGGCGGACCTCACAAATCGCCATCACCTCGTGAAAGGCTTGGAACCCTGCCCCGAAAACTGCAAGTGTATTGGCGCCCCGCCGCGCCAGCAGCTCTACCGCCAGTGCGTCCGCGGCCGATGTCCGGTAGGCATTGGCCGCACTGGTTTGCACCATCGCTTCGACACGACCCGAGGCGTCATCGAGAAACAGGACCATCGAGCTACCGCGCGACAAACCGACGTTGTCGCTCGATGGCCAATAGGCTCCCACTTTCATCCCGGTCAAATTGGCCGCATTCACCCGAGCGGCCTTAACAGAAAAGCGGTGTCGGGGATCGCGGCCAGTGCCCTGCAGCGTTGGAAACGACACCGCATTGCCGTCAGCAGCAGCAATGAAAGCGTTTCGCACGGCAGTCAGTGCCATGGAACGTGTCACCAGACCCTGGGAGATGTCCTCGGGCACGAACAGCACCGCACTTCACTCCGGAACCCGTAACGTCGTAATAAAGTTGTCGACATCCTCTTCGGAACCGTCGAACCGGCACACCAGCCGAATCAACCGCGGACCGCGGCGAAGGAATTGGATCCCGTTCTTGATCAGTTGATCTATCTTGTTCTCCGGAAGAGCCAGGTAGACCTCGTTTGCGTCAACTGGCGCGGCGAGACCGACGCCTGGAATGCCGCCGATATTCGCCGCGAGACGTGCGGCCAGGTCGTTGGCCCTGCGCGCAGACCTGAGATAAAGCTCGTCCCGGACGTAGGCGAGCAACTGTGCGGCCGGGAATCGCATCTTGGACCATGTGTGTCCACCGCGACGGATTCGGTACGACAGGTCCTCCACAAGATCGGGGTTGAAAACCACGATCGCGTCGGCATTCAGGCCGCCGTTCTTTGTGCAACCAAACGACAGGACGTCGACGCCGACACGCCACGTCGCAGCAGCCGGCGAACAGCCAAGCGTTACCAGCGCGTTCGCGAAGCGGGCACCATCCATATGGATCTTCAGCCGATGAGAGCGTGCCACTTCGGCAATCGCAGCGAGTTCATCGAGCCGATAGACCGTCCCGAATTCCGTTGCTTGCGTAAGGGATACGGCTGCGGGTTGCGACCGGTTCCTGATCCCGACGCCCGCGGTAGCGACTGCATTGGCCAGAGCCGAAGCCTGCAGACGATACCCATCGCCTTCCAAAGGGAGCAGTTTTGCGCCGCCCGTCAGGAGTTCGGTCGCGCCGGCTTCAGAGGTATGAATGTGAGCGGCGCTATGACAGTAGATCGCACCATATGGCGGCGTCAGTGCCGATAGAGCGAGGGCATTCGCAGCGGTGCCTGTACCGATCGGAAACACGGTCACTTTCGCCTCAAATACCTCGCTGAAGCGATCGTTCAGCATTGCACTCACCTGGTCGTCGCCATAGGGCGCCGCGGTGCCAGCGTTGGCCGCGAGCGTTGCCGCGATGATTTCCGGGCTGACCGACGCGACATTGTCGCTGCGGAAATCGATAACCCGCTGCGCATTCGCGTGCACGTGGCCTGGTTCGCTGCCGATCAGGTTTGTCATATCACTTAACGACCCCGAGCGCAGGCGGTAGCAACGATCGCCCCTCGGTCAATCGCATCCAGGCTGCCAACACAAGACGGCCTCAACCACGTCTGCGCAATGCCGACCGGCACAAGACAGAGCCCGTCATTAGGTCTCCACATCGCCACCGGTTCAGAAAACCGGCAGTTCCGGCATAGGAATGCCCAGCCATTTGCGGTGCAACTTATCGAGTTCGCCGCTGAGCTTGATCTGGTACAGGAATGTGTTGATCCAGTGCTCGAACTCGAACGCGTCCAGCCGCACGGCGATGGCATTGGCCTGACGCTTCAGCACGATCTTGGGTTCGATCTCCAGGCTGGGATTGGCTTTGGCGATTTCGCCCATCAGGATGGTACTGTCCGCCCAGGCGTCGGCCAGACCGGTGACCAACGCCTTCGCCGGCGCCATCTCGCCGTCGAAACGCATGATCTTGGCCCCTGGCGGGGCAATGGCATCGATATAGCCCTCCTGCGAGCTGCCGCGCGCGACCGCCACGCTGACGGTGGTCAGTTGCTGAATATCCGTCAGTGCCAGCTTCTTCGGGGCGAAGATGGCAACGTCCACGGCTACGTAAGGATCGGTGAACATCACCTGCTTGGAGCGTTCCGGCGTGATGCCCAGGCTGGCGATCAGTACGTCGATTTTCTTCGTCTGCAGGTAGGGGATGCGGTTCTGGTTGGCGACGGGGACGATCACCGCCTCGACACCCATGTACTTTGCCATGAGCTTGGCGAGATCGATATCGAAGCCATCGGCCTTCTGCTGGTCGTTCATGAATCCGAACGGTGGAAAATCCACCAAGGAGCCAATGACAAGCGTCTTCTTCGCAAGGATCTCGGCGATGGTCTGGGCATGGCCTGAAGCCGCCCCAAGAACGCAACTGCCGAACGCCACAGCCAGCGTCACCACAGCCAGCCGGACCCAGCCCAAGCCAACCCGAACCCTCATGTCACCCTCCACTGCCCGACGTGGATGCAGCCCGGTCCGGTAATGCAACATGCAATTCCGCGGCCGGTTTATGGTTTCTTGCTCGCGCGTCTCCCAGGAAACGGCAATTGCGCCAGTATCATACACCGGCGTAGCACGCCGGAAATACATAACTGCGATTAGAGCAATAGACTTTTGCTATCGCTTGCGTTGTTGAGATGGCAACTCTCGCACCATAAGCTGGCCATCGAGCAACCGCCGTTCACCCGTGGCCGGGAGCGTTGCAGGAAGCAGGACCGGAAGAGCATGCCAGGCAGATCAGCGGGCGCGCGGCTGCGTGCCCTTCTCACGGCGCAGCCGATTGTCGTCGCCCCCGGCGTGTGGGACGGTCTGTCAGCCCGCCTGGTGGCCGAAGCCGGTTTTGCCGCAGCTTACTGCACCGGCGGCGGCATCGCGCGCGGGCGGGGCTGGCCGGATCTGGGCCTGGTGACCCTGAGCGAACTCGCCGCCACGGTCAGCAACATCGCCGAGGTCTGCGACCTGCCGCTGATCGTCGATCTCGATTCCGGTTTCGGCAATGTCCTGAACATTCGCCGCGGCGTCGGGCTGATAGAGCATGCGGGCGCAGCGGCGTTGCACATCCAGGATGTGGAGGTACCGCGTCGTGGCGCGACCGCCGACATCATTCCCGTGCCGGCGATGATCGGCCGGCTGCGCGCGGCAGCCGATGCCAGGCGCGACGAGGATTTCCTGATCATCGCCCGCACGGATGTCGGCCCGCTGCTGGGGCTCGACGCCGCGATCGTGCGCGCCAACCAATACGTCGAGGCTGGCGTCGACATGGTTTATGTCGAGGGGATGGTCTCCCGCGCCGACGTGGAACTGGTGGCACGGCAGGTCGGCGGAACCAAGCTGGTCAGCCTGAACAAGGGCGAAACAGTGCTGATGCCTCCAGCCGAACTCGCCGAACTGGGCTTCCGTCTGCTGACCCATCCCGCCGACGCGCAGCTCGCCGCGATCGCTGCCATGCGCCGGTTGCTGCAACATCTGAAGCGCGCAGGCACTACGGCTGAATTCGAGCCGATGGCGAGCTTTCCAGAGCGCGAGGCGATTGTTGGCCTCGCGGACGCACAGGGCACCGCGGCCCGCTTCCTCGATCCAGCAACGGTCGCGCCGCCGTCGCACCCCGGGGCCGGGACCGAACAAAGTCATCAGGAGGCCGTATGATGCCGGCAGATCCCATCCCCGACCTGATCGTCCGCCGCCACTTTCCGCGCCCCTCGGTTCCCGCTGTCATGCGCGGCGCGCCGATCGGCTTCGTGGTCGATGCCCAGGGGCGATTCGGCGGGCTGGATCATCGCATCAAGCCGGTCACCTCGCTCGCGGCGTTCTGTGGTCCGGCGCTGACCGTGCTGTGCCGGGAGGGCGACAACCTGGGCGCCCATGTCGCACTCAACTACATCGAGCCTGGCGATGTCGTGGTGATCAGCGCCGGCGGATTTGAGCGCGTGGCGGTGATCGGCGAAAAATGGGCCGGCATGGCAAGGAACAAGGGCGCGGTTGCCATTGTTGTCGATGGCATGGCGCGGGATTCCGCCGGACTTGCCCGCGTGCCGGTCCCGATCTTCGCGCGGGGCGTGACGCCGAATTCCAGCTTCAAGCATGGACCCGGCCAGATCGGCGTGCCGATCAGCGTCGGCGGGATCGCGATCAGCGCGGGCGATATGATCTGCGGCGATGCGGACGGTGTCGTCGCCGTCGCGGCCTACCAGCTTGACGCCGTGGCAGCGCGGTTGGCCGACATCATCAAGCGTGAGACCGAGATGTTCGAGGCGATCCAAAGTGGCGGCCAGAAGCCGCCGGAGATGGCGGTCATCGGCACGGAATCACGCATCGCCTTCATCGACTGATACTAAACAATCGTCCGGGAACAATCGAAGCAGCCGGTGATTGCGGACGACGAGTCATTGCGCGACCCCACGTGCAGCCGGTCATTGCGAGCGCAGCGAAGCAATCTCCTGCGTGACGAGCCGACGCTCGGAACGCAGGAGATTGCTTCGCTGCGCTCGCAATGACCGGCTGCACGCTCGCTGACGCGGTTGTTCCCGGGCAGACCCTACGCGGCTGCCATCTGCGACCGCAGGCGGACCGTGGCAGCCTGGTTCACGTCGAACGAATCCGGCTGCAGCACCACACCGTAGTCGTTCTTCGCAACGACCCGTGTGAGCTTTTCGTCGCGCACATCCTCCGCCACCTCCTCTGGCGCGCGCTCCAGGGCCGGGCCATAGCCGCCGCCGCCGCCGGTGACATGCCGGTACAGATCGCCGCCGCGAATGGTCATGGTGATCTTGGACGCAACCGCCGGCGCGTTGCCGTCCGGGTTGATATAGTTCCACGAGGGCGTGCCATCCTGCCCGCCCAGCATCCCCCAGGGACGGAACGTGCGGCGGTCCGAACGAACCTGCAAGATCGCGTCGCCGCGCAGCAGGCGGATGTCGCGCACGATCGAAAGGCCCCCGCGCGAACGGCCGGCGCCGCCGGTATCTGCCACGAACCCGTATCGCTCGAAGCGCAGCGGGTACGATGCCTCGATGATCTCCAGCGGGATGTTGGTGCAGTTGGACGGAATCAGCGGCATGGCGTCGCCGTCCCCGCGGAAGGCCGAACCGCCCCAGGCGCCGAAGATGATGTCGCAATGCACATAGGCACCACGTTCGGGATCGTTGCCGCCGATGGTGACGAAGGTGTTGCCGCCATCGGCGGCGGCGGTGACGCGATCAGGCACCGCCTTCGCCAAGGCGCCGAACATCACGTCGGCCTGGCGGAACCCGGTCAGTCCGCGCGCGGCACAGGCGCCGGGATGCCGCACGTTCAGGATGCTGCCGGGCGGTGCGATCACCTTGATCGGACGGAAGAAGCCGCTGTTGTTCGGCAGGTCGCTTTCGAACACGCAGCGCAGCGCGAGATAGGTGTTGGCCTTGGTGAAGGATTCGGTGGCGTTCAGCGCACCCCTCACCTGCGGCGAAGAGCCGGTGTAGTCGGCGATCACCTCGCCGTCGCGGATGGTCAGCGCCACCTTCAGGAGAATCGGCTCCTCGGTGATGCCGTCATCGTCGATCCAGTCCTCGAACGTGTAGGTGCCTTCGGGAAGCTGGCGAATCTCGGCCCGGGTCAGCCGCTCGGTGTAGTCCAGGAACTCGGCAAGCAATGCGGGAAATTCCTCGTTGCCGTAACGCTGCATCAGCTTGAGAAACTCGCGCTCGCCATAGTGGCAGGCGGCGAGGGTTGCGCGAAGGTCGCCCAGCACCATGTCGGGCACGCGCACATTGGCCGCGAGGATGTCGAACACCGCCTGGTTCGGCTTGCCGCGGTCGAACAGCTTGATCACCGGGAAGCGGATGCCCTCCTGGTAGATCTCCGTGGAATCGCTGGCGTTGCTGCCCGGCACCCGGCCGCCGACATCGGTGTGGTGGGCGATGGCGCAGGCGAAGGCGACCAGGCGCGACGGATCGGCCGGATCGAACACCGGTTTGAAGACGAAGATGTCCTGCAGATGCATCCCGCCGTCGAACGGATTGTTCTGGATGGCGATGTCGCCCGGATGCAGGTCGCCGGCGAAATGCCGCAGCACCGCGCGCAGCGCATCGGGGATCGAGCCGAGATGCTGCGGTATCGTCAGTCCCTGCGCCAGCAACTCGCCGGAGGCATCACAGATCGCGGTGGAGAAATCCGCCCCGTCCTTGATGATGGTGGAATGGGCGGTGCGCAGCACGGTCAACGCCATCTCGTCGCCGATCGAGGTGAGCGCGTTCTTCAGGATCTCGATCTGGATTGCATCGAAGCCCGGCCGCGTGCTCATGCCGTCCCCCTCCCGCTCTCGCCAGCCAGGCGCTGATTGGTCATCACGATGTTGCCGCCCGCGTCGATCTCGGCGCTGAACTCCGGCGGCACCACGGTCGTGGCGTCGTAGCCTTCGATGATCAACGGGCCGCTGCGCGCCCGTGCCTGCAGATCCGAGCGCGTGATCACCGGCGCGTCGAGCCACCCATGTGTCCCGCCGAACCAGGCGCGCCGTTCGGGTTGCGACACCGGGTAGTCGGCATCGGCCCGCGCCGCGGCGGCGAACCAGGCCGGATTGGTGTCGGCCTGGCTTTTTGCCACAACACGCAGCGCCTCGACCTCGATCACCTCGCCCGGCGATTGGAAACCATAGGTCCGTTCGTATTCTTCCAGGAAGCGGCCGCGCACCCTGGCCAGCCCTTCGGTGGTGAAATCGGCGTCGTCGACCACGATCGACAGGCTATAGACCTGCCCCGCGTAACGAATATCGGCGATCCGCCGAACCGTGTAGTCATTCTGCGGGTAATCCGGGTCCTCGGCGCCGATATACGCCCGTCGCACCATCTCGGCGAACTGCGCCGCCGCCGCCTCGCCCCAGAATGCCGCGAGCGGCCGGCGCACGGTACGGCTGTAATGCTGCTCTATGTCGGCCAGCAGCAGGCCGAAGGCGCTGAACAGGCCGGGGCATGGCGGCACCACGACGGTCTTGATGTCCATCGCCAGCGCGATGTGGGCCGCGTGCACCGGCCCGCTGCCGCCGAAGGCGCACAGGCTGAACTCGCTGGGGTCGCGGCCACGCTCGATTGTCACCGAACGCAAGGCACGAATCATGTTGGCATTGGCGATGGTGTGAATGCCGAAGGCAGCCTCCTCAGCCGAACGGTCCAGCGGCCGGCCGACCCGTTCCTCGATCGCTGTGCGTGCCGCTGCGGCATCGATCGCCAGCGTGCCGCCGGCGATGCCGACCGGACTCATGTAGCCCAGCAGCACATTCGCGTCCGTTACCGTGGGCTGCGTGTTGCCCTTGCCGTAGCAGACCGGTCCAGGCACCGCGCCGGCACTGCGCGGTCCCACTTGCAGGCCGCCTGCCTTGTCGATGCTCACCAGGCTGCCGCCGCCCGCACCCACCTCGGCGATGTCGATGGAGGGAACCCGCACAACATAGCCGCCGCCGCGGTTCAGCCGCGACCCCACCGAGACCCCGCCACCCACCTCATATTCCGTCGCCTGCTGCACATGGCCGTTCTCGATCAGCGAGGCCTTGGCCGTGGTGCCGCCCATGTCGAAGGCGATCATGTTGGGATAGCCGCATTGCTCCGCCAGTTGGCGGCAGGCGATCACTCCGGCGGCTGGCCCGGATTCGATGATCCGCACCGGATTTTCCGCGGCGTTGCGGCTGGAGGTCAGGCCGCCGTTCGATTGCATGATCAGCAGCGGCGCGCGGAAGCCACCGCTGTCCAGAGTCGCACGCAACCGCCCGATATAGGATTTCACCACCGGCTGCACATAGGCGTTCACCACCGTGGTGCTGGTGCGCTCATACTCCTGGATCTCCGGCAGGATCTCGGCCGAAAGCGAAACGGGAACCGCGGGGAAGGCTTCGCGAAGCAATGCGCCGATGCGATGTTCGTGCACCGGATTGACGTAGGAGTTGAGCAATGTGACCGCCAGCGCCTCAACCCCTTGCTCGACCAGCCAGCCGCCGACGCGCAGCACTTCGTCGTCGTCCAGCGGAACCAGCACGCTGCCATCGCTGCCGATGCGCTCATGCACCTCGCGCCGCAGGTAGCGGCGGACCAGCACCGCGGGCTTGGCCCAATCCAACCGATAGAGTTGCGGCATGCGAAGCCGGCGCAGCTCCAGCACGTCGCGAAATCCGTGCGTGGTGATCAGGCCGCATAGCGCGCCCTTTTGCTCAAGGATGGCGTTGGTGGCGACCGTCGTGCCGTGCAGCACCTCGCCGACATCGGTCGGCGCCACGCCCTCCGCGCTGACCGCGTCGTCCAGCGCCGAGAGGATACCTCGGGCGTAGTCGCCGGCGGTGGAAGGGACCTTGCGCCGGACCACCTTGCCCAGCGCGTCGATCAACACGAGATCGGTGAACGTGCCGCCAATGTCGGCGCCCACCCGGCATGTCCGCATTACTTCCCTCGCAGCGCCTTTGGCGTTCCGGAAAATCGGGTTTCGACGATCTGGATCAGGCGATCGCGGTCGCCACCACTTCGACCAGCATGCCCGGCAGGCCGAACTCCGAGACAATCAGCACGGCGCGCACCGGCGGGTCCTTGGGGAACCACTTCGTCCAGGCCGGCGTCAGCGCGGGGAAATCGGCCGGGTCTTTGAGGTAAACGATGGTGGAAACCACATTGGCCATCGAAGACCCGGCCGATTGCAGGATCCCCTCGATGTTCTGCATCGTGCGTTCGATCTGCGCGTCAGCGGTGGTGCCGACAACCTCGCCGGTGACCGGGTCGCGGCTGCCCTGGCCGGCGAGGAAGATCATGCCATTGGCGATCACGGCGTGCGAGAAATTGGCTTTCGGCGCCGGCGCATTTGGCGATATGAGGCAGCGCTTCATCACTATGGTCCCCTCTGATTTGCGGATGGCGGCTTGCGCCGGCTGGATGTCCCTGGCTGATCTCTGGTGTTCTGACTCTGACGGGTCGATCCCTCGTCCAATTCCGTCATTGCGAGCGAAGCGAAGCAATCTCCTCCGAGAGATCCCGCGAACTCGCGCGGGAGATTGCTTCGCTTCGCTCGCGATGACACCGGGACGCCGGACGCGAAGCGATAGGGTCGCAACACTAGGCCGATTCCGGACGGCGCATCCAATAGCAAAGGGCAAATCCCGGCTTCGCGGAATTGCATCGCTCGGGGCCCCGGCCAGGGGTCGAGCAGGACCGGGCTCGCGCGCTTGACCGGCAGGATGGCCGGTTGTCTGATCGACCGATGGATTTGGCTCAGTTGAGAATCGTCATTCAGGTCGCTGAGGTTGGCAGCTTGAACAAGGCATCCGACCGCATGCGCATTGCCCAGCCGGCACTCAGCCGGCAGGTCCGCCTGCTGGAAGAAGAGTTACAGACAAAGCTGTTCGTGCGTCACGGCCGGGGCATGCTGCTGACACCGGCCGGCCACCGGGTTCTGGACCGTGCCTACCGGATCATGCGCGAGGTCGGACAGATCCGTGCCGACATCGAAATCGACCGCGCCGACGTGGGCGGGAAGGTCGCGATCGGCCTGCCCCCGACGGTGGGCGAGGTTGTGACGGTACCCTTCGCCCGTCTGGTTCAGGAACGCTTCCCGCTCGTGCGAATCCAATTTTCTCCAGGCTTCGGCGGCCATCTCGTGGAATGGCTTCAGCGCGGCGACATCGACATGGCCGTGCTCTACGACGCAAGGCCGCTGAAAAGCGTGCATTGCCGGCCACTGCTCTCCGAGGCGTTGTTCGCCGTCGGCGGCCCCGAGGCCGGCCTCATGCTGGAACGGCCGATCCCATTCGCCGCGTTGGCGCGCCAGCCACTGGTGTTGCCTACCGCGCGCCATAGCCTGCGATGGATCGTGGAGAACGCCGCGCGCCAGGCGAGGCTGGTGCTGAACGTGCGCCACGAAGTGGAGTCGCTCGCAACCATCCGCGACCTTGTGCGCAGCGGTGCCGGGGTGACGCTGCTGCCCTTGTGGTCGGTCCGCGGCGAGGTTGCAGCCGGGCAGATGACCGCCTCGCAGGTAGTGGAGCCCGCGTTGTCGCGCAACCTTGTCATTGCGTCACCGACCGACCGGCCGGTCTCGCGTGCAGCGCAACTGTGTGAAGAGGCGCTGGTGGAACTGGTGGATCGGCTGAAGACCGACGGAACCATGGCCAACGTCCTCGCGACCCACCTGCCGGGCTCATCGGGTGCGCCGAAGCCGGCAGCCTCGACGACCCTCGTCCCAACCGGGGCGACGCTGTTTTCGCGCCCTGTGCGCGCACGGCGTCAGGTGACTGGTGCACCGTCGTAAGCGGTCGACCCGATGCAACGCCGCGTGTCTTCGCTGATCGCGGATTCGGCTGTGGCCGGCGGGCGAATGCCCTGGTCATGCACCGAAAACACGAGTTCCTGCGCACACAGCTTGCATCAGCGCTCCTCGCGTCGCACCAAAGGAAAAATGCGGCTTTGCCCGGGGTTTTGCCGGCATGACGCAGAAGCGCTTTAAGCCATCGAAAACACTTGGCGTCCCGTAGGGGATTCGAACCCCTGTTGGTGCCGTGAGAGGGCACTGTCCTAGGCCTCTAGACGAACGGGACCGCGGCCGCGGCGCCGTATCTAGGCCAGAACCGCCGCCTGCTCAAGCACCCCTTGCCAGTCCCCCCAGGCCGGGGTCCGCCCAGCCCGCTTCACTCCGCCGCAACCTGCCGCCCGGCCGCCTGCGCGTCCGGTACAGTGAACCGGAACACCGTTCCGCCACCCGGATTGTCCTCGGCCCAGATCCGCCCGCCATGCGCCTCGACGATCGAGTGGCAGATCGACAGCCCCACGCCCATGCCGTCGCTTTTGGTCGTGACGAAGGGTTGAAACAGCTTGTCCCGCACCTGCTGGCGCAAGCCAGGGCCGCTATCCGCGACGCTTACCTCGATCATGTCATCCGCGGCGGGCGCCGTGGCAATGACCAACGACGGGTGCATGTTGTCCGGCATCGCCTCCACCGCGTTCCGGATCAGGTTCAGCAGCACCTGCTGGATCTGGATCTTGTCGATCAGCGCGGCGCACGCCAGCGGATCGACGCGCATGCCCACCCCGACTTGGCGCCGCCCCGCGGCGACCAGGGCGAGCGCCACGGTTTCCTCCACCACCGGCCCGAGATCTTCGGGCCGCCGGACGCTGTCGCTCTTTTTGATGAAATCGCGCAGACGCTTGATGATCGCACTGGCACGCGTCGCCTCGTCGACCGCCTTGCTCAACGCCGCCTGCACATTCGCCGCATCGCCCGCGCGAACCAGCCGCTGGCCCGCACGCAGGTAGTTGCCGATGGCGGTCAGCGGCTGATTGACCTCATGCGCCAGCGCCGAAACCATCTGGCCCAGTTCGCTCACGCGCGAGACATGGATCAGCTCCGAACGCAGTTCGTTCAGCCGCCGCTCGCGCTCCTGGCGCTCCGCCTCCATGGAGCGGGCGAGGCGTGCATAGAGCGCGATCGTCTCGAGCAACAGCACGATAAGCACGCAGCTCGCCGCGGCCAGGCCGTAAACCCGGCCGGCATAGAAGCCGAAATCGAAGCGTCCGGCATTGAGAACGGCGCTCAATGCAATGTCGCACAGCCAGGCACACATCACTGCCATCAGCCACAGGTCGAGCACCGCATGCGGCCGCCGCACGAACAGAATCAGAAGCGCGAGCAGGCTCAGCGTCCATACGGTTGCGACGACGAAGATCATGGCGGGCGTGTAGTGGCTGCCTTGCATGATGGCCGGGAGCGAGGTCCCGCAGGCGGTGGCCAGGACTGTCAGCGCCACGACAACTGCCGCGACCGCGGCGATGCTGCCCAGGATGGCCGTCGAGGCGGGGCGCCGCCGTGGGCCCGCATGACGGTTGCCAAGTAACGTGTAGCTGATCACCGCGACGGGAAAACCGCCATGCCAAAACATGTAAAGCCATGCGGTGCTCTGCGATCCCGCGCCCAGCAGACCGGCTTCGGAGAACAGGCCCGGGAAAGTGAGAGCGTGGGAGATCGTGATCATCGCCGTGAAAACATAGCCGCTCGCCAGCACCAGCAGTGCTCGCGATCGTCCGATCGCGAACTGGCCGAACAGCAGCGCCGCGGTGATGAGGTCGTTGATGACCAGCGCCGACTCGTAGCTGGGCATGAAGGCCACCAGCTTCGGCAGCGGTGTACGCGCGAATGGTGCAGCGACGATGAACACGGCCAGGGAAAGCAGCACCACCGCGCTCGCCAGGCGGCGTCCACCCCGTCCTGCCGGCAGCGACGAAAGGACGAGTACCGGTTCGTCTCTCGGCCCGTCCACCATGCGGTTCCTTTATGCCTGGCCTTCCGGTCCAGCCTGCTGGAGTCCTACCAAGTTCACTATACGAACCGCACGTTTTGGATGCAAGTGGTAGGGCAGTTCAACCGATAGTTGTCTAGGGTTGCGCCATGGACGAGCGGCGTTCAGTCCGCCACGCCGGTTGTGTCCATCCCTCGAACGGGGGATTCCATCCTCACCGCGCCAGCGTGATCCTCCCCGCCACCACCCTGGAGCGCGGGTCCACCAGCACCACCCGGTCCGCCCCGCCGCCCTGCAACTGAACGGCCAGCCGGTCTCCCACCGCCACGATGCCGGCGATGCGCGTTCCCGCCGGTTCGTCCAGCACCAGCGCGAGGGGCGCGCCGCCAGCAACCGGCGCCCCTCCCGAGGCCGGCGACGACACCCGATGCGCGATCACCGCCACCAGCACGCCGGTGCCGGCCACGATCATCACGCCCATGACGATCGTCAGCACCTTCAGCGCCCGCATGCCGTTGCCCACAACCCCTCCGATTCGCTGTTTCGCTGGCACGCCGATTGACCGCCACCGCTGCCTTCGCCACGTTTGGTCAAGCTGGTCAAGGACAGCCGATGACCCGGACCGTCAACCTCTCCAATGCCAAGGCACGCCTGTCCGGGCCGGTCGAACGGGCCGCCGCCGGAGAAGCGATCGCCGTTGCCGGGAACGGGGTGCCGCAAGCCAGGCTGGTCCCGGTCGCATGTCGCGGCCAACCCCGCAAGCCCGCCAACGCCATGCCAACCACCCGCGTTGCGGACGACTTCGACGCCCCGGATGCCGCTGTCACGAGGCCGTTCGAACGCTGTGCATCGTGGACCCGCTAAGGACGCGCGGAGAAGCAAGTGCGTCAAGCGGCCCCGTGGCAACACCCCGTGGCATGGCCGGCGCAGGCCATCCCACGGGGTGTTGCGATCCGCCCGTCAATGATTCTGTGATTGCTCGGCGAGTCCGAACCATCGCCCTGGTCACGCCAGACAGCACGGGTCGCGCCTTCGACGACGTCGCGCCGCTTTGGGCGGGTTAGGCTTGCCGCCATGGCTCCCCTGTCACCTGCCGAGCAGTTCCACATAACCGCCGACGCGACCCATGCGGGCCAACGCCTCGACCGGTTCCTCACCGACGCCATCGGCACGCTCTCGCGCTCCCGCGTCAAGGCGCTCATCGAAGCTGGCCATGCTCGCCAGGGCGACACCACCCTGCGCGAACCGGCGGAGCCCGTGCGCGCCGGCACCGCCTACACGCTGCACTTGCCGCCGCCGACCGCGGCCACACCGCAGCCGCAGGCAATCGCCCTCACCATCCTGTACGAGGATGTCGACCTCATCGTGCTCGACAAGCCGGCCGGGCTGGTCGTGCACCCTGCCCCCGGCAACCTGGACGGCACGCTGGTCAACGCCTTGCTCGCCCATTGCGGCCCCGGCTTCACCGGCATCGGGGCCGAGCGCCGCCCGGGCATCGTGCACCGGCTGGACAAGGACACCTCCGGGGTGATGGTCGTAGCCAAGACCCAGGCGGCAAACGACGGCCTCACCGCCGCCTTCGCCGCGCGCGACCTCGACCGGGCTTATCTGGCGTTGTGCTGGGGTGTGCCGTCACCGCTCGCCGGCGAGATCGAGGGCGCCATTGGCCGCGACCCGCGCGATCGCAAGCGCATGGCGCTGGTCACCCGCGGCGGCAAGCCGGCACTGACGCGCTACCGGACGCTGCGCGCCTGGCAGACCAGCATCGCGCTGCTGGAATGCCGATTGGCCACCGGGCGCACCCATCAAATCCGCGTTCACCTCGCCGGCCAGGGCCACCCGATCGTCGGGGATCCGGTCTATCTGCGTCGTATCCCGACCGCCGCCCGGCTGCTGCCGGCGCCGATTCGCCAGGTCCTGCTGGATTTCCCCCGCCAGGCGCTGCACGCCACCCGACTGGGCTTCGCCCATCCCGTCACCGGCAGACCCCTGGCCTTCGAAACTCCGCCCCCGGCCGACTTCCAGGCCTTGCTGGCGGCGCTGGACGCCGCCCTGCACCCACCGCAGCCCTGAGTTACCGGGACCTGACCAAAGGGTAACCTTGACAGGACCATTCCGGTCCTGTATATCACGACCCGCCGGTGAGGGAGGATGCCTTCGCTGGTGGGGACGTCCGGAAATGCCGCTGCCACCGTCTGGGGCGGGTCTCCGGGACGTGAAGTCCCCTCCCGCATCCCGAGTGGCTTTAGCCACATTCAGGCCCACGTCCTGCGCCATCAAGAGGGCAAGACTGGTCCAGCCGGCGAAAGGAGCCTTCCGTGGCCTCTGCCGTCATCAACGTCGCCCCCGAGGGTAATCTCTCGCGGTATCTCCAGGAGATCCGCAAATTTCCGATGCTGTCGCCGGAGGAGGAACTGTCCCTCTCCAAGCGTTGGCGCGACCACCAGGATATGGAGGCGGCGCATAAGCTTGTCACCTCCCACCTGCGCCTCGTCGCAAAAATCGCCATGGGCTATCGCGGCTATGGCCTGCCGGTCGGCGAGCTGATAAGCGAGGGCAATGTCGGCATGATGCAGGCGGTCAAGCGGTTCGATCCGGACCGCGGTTTCCGCCTCGCCACCTATGCCATGTGGTGGATCCGCGCGGCGATCCAGGAATACATCCTGCACTCCTGGTCGCTGGTGAAGATGGGTACCACCGCGGCGCAAAAGAAACTGTTCTTCAATCTGCGCCGTCTGAAGGGCCAAATGCAGGCGATCGACGACGGCGACCTCCAGCCGGAGCAAGTGGCGAAGATCGCCCGCATGCTCGACGTGCCGGAACAGGATGTCGTGAGCATGAACCGCCGCCTCGCGGCGCCTGACCACAGTTTGAATGCCCCGGTCCGCCAGGACAGCGAGGGCGAGTGGCAGGACTGGCTGGTGGACGAAACCGAAAGCCAGGAAACCACCATCGCCGATCGCGAGGAGCTTTCGGGGCGCAAGGCCCTGTTGACCGGGGCGTTGAAGACGCTGAACGAGCGCGAACGGCACATTCTGGTCGAGCGCCGGCTGAAGGACAATCCGACCACGCTGGAGGAGTTGTCGCAGCAATACGGCATCTCACGCGAGCGGGTGCGGCAGATCGAAGTGCGCGCGTTCGAGAAACTGCAAAAGGCGATGAAGGCGCAGATCGCCGAGCGCCGGCTGCAAGCGGCCAACCGGCAGCCCGCGGTCGCAGGCTAATCTCTCCCGCCGTCGGCGGGAGAGGTGTCTTATCACGAATCGAAGCCCCACTCCGCCGCCAGCCTCTCGCGTGCGGCACGCAACCGGGCGGCCCGCGTCTGGGTGATCGCCTCCAGCACCACCAGCGCCCCGACCGGGGCAAGCTCCGCGAGGATCCACCCGGCCGACGCCGTGCTCCAGGCGGTCCCCACCACGCGCAGGTCGCCGAGCAAGGCGAAGCAGGCGTCCATATTGTTCCCGGCGCCCCACAGGGTCAGCATCGGGGCGACGGCGGCCGCCATGCCGCACAGCAGAACCGTGCGGGCTACGGGCCGCCCGCCTTGCCGATCGTACAGCACGGCCAGCACCCCTGGCAGCAGCAGCACTCCGAACAGCACGGCCATTGCCGGAACCAGGGCGACCACCGCGCCGCAGCCGAGGCCCTGTAGCCAGACCAACGAGTGACGCCGCGACGTTCCAGCCATGGCCCGCATCAGCCCAGCACCGCCAGGGCGAGCATCGTCGCCAGCGCGGCCAAGCCGACTCCAGCGGCGATCTCCTGGCCGATTCGTGCGGCGACGGTGCTGCGCTCACGCGCACCAGCGGCAATGCCGCGCAGTTCCGCGTCGATCCGGTTCAGCTCGGCCGCCGCCAGCTTGGCACCGTTGGCATCGGCGCTGCGCCCCGCCGGATCCTCCAACAGCGCGAGCATCGGTAGCAACATTCCGGCCGGGGCGAGCGCTCGCATGCGGTCCGCGAGTTCCTGCCGGCGCGGGCGATTGTTCCAAAGCGCGACCATCGGGGCCGCCGCACCGGCGATCCAGGCCGCCAGCGACGGCAACGGCCGCGGATGATAGCGCACCTGCAACTGCGCCAGCAGCCGCAACTCGGGAAGGCCGATGGGATTCTGCGGGGTACCGGCCAGGGTATTGGTCTCGGTCTCCAGCCGACTGTCCCCGCGTGCGGCGATAAAGGCGGACAGTTGCGCATCGAGCGGCGCCGCCTTGGGGTTGGCGGCGATGGCCGCCTCCAGCGCGGCCGGCAGATCCGCCAACCGCCCCACCCAGCGATCAGCCACCAACGGGCTGGCACACGGCAGCAGCGGGTTGAGCAGATAGGTCACGCGCGCCAGCCCGCCCGCGGGTCCGCGGGTTCCGAGCCAGGCACGGTTCTGCCGCGCCTCCAGCCGCAGGACGGCAAAGTCGCATCGCTCGGGACGCAGCACACCCCAACTGGCAGCAGCTTCCACGGCGATCAGATCCTCGAGACTGCTGGCCAATGCCGGTTCGCCGGAAGCCACGGCCAGCAGCGGCCCCAGGCCGTCGGGCCACATGGCGACGCCACGCCAGCATAAAGGTGCCAGCGGATCGATGGTCGCGACCACGCGCATCAGCATCATTGCGTCCGAGCGGCTCTCCTCCGCGAGAGAGTCCGAGAGCCGGTGGCGCACGAGGTCTTCCACCCTGGTCGCCAGCGCGGAGTCGCCGAGACCCCGCCGCAGCCATTGCACCGCTGCGCCCCCGCGGAGCGCCCCGATCCCCTGCTCCGCATCGGTACCAATCGCGTAGGCCAACGTCCGCGCGTCCCAGACCGGGATGCTGCCGACGGGCAAGGCGCGCTGCGCCCGGCGCGGCGGGCGGGCGGCGACGCGACGAGACCGCGCAACGCCCGGATCCATCAGCAATGTCGGCGTGGGGCGATGTTCCGGATCCTCAGCCAGCATGCCGCGGACGAGGTCGCCAATGATCGGCGGCAGCCGTTCATCGCCGGCCAACGCGCCATGGCTGCCCAGTTCCAGCTTCAGGCGCAGGATCGCCGCATCATCGAGCTCCGCCAGCGGCTGCCGGCCGAGCGCCAGCGTCAGCAGCAGGACGCCAAGCGCATAGACGTCGTCGGCAATGCCGCCGTCGCCGCGGCCCGCGGGATGGCACATGGCGCTATAGGGGGGCTCGAACAGTACCGGCTGATGCATGGCCGGCGGGGCTGCCCAGGCTGCACCCAGCACCAGCGATTGGCCGCGTTGTCCCTCGAACACATTGTTCAGCCGGATCGCCCGATGGGTCACGCCGCGGGCGGCGAGTTTCTCCAAAGTCAGCGCGATCGGCCGTAACACATGGGCGATCAGCGCGGCTTCCGGCCAGGCGCGGAGGCGGTCAGTGAGCGGCGGTCCGGGGGGAGCCGGGCAGACGATGAAATACCCGGGCTCGCCGCGCGGGCCTGGCGCGGGACCGTGGGCAAGCGGCGCCAGCACGCCGTCGATCGGGCCGGCCAGCATCTGCAAGGCGCGGGCACGCGGAGACAGGTCTCGGCGCACCTGAATCGCGATCAGCGCCGCGTCGCCAGTCTCCCGGTCCTTGCAGGCGAAGGTCGGCAGGCCCCCGCCAGCATCCGGCAGGGATTGGCCGAGCAGGACCGCATAGCGGTCGGCGATCAGGGTCTCGGACTGATTGGCCATTCTGGCGGCGCCGCGGGAAGTGTCGCCGCGCAGGATGGGGGCGAATGGTTGACGAAAGGTGTGCGCGCCTTGGAAACCTCTCCCGCCTGCGGCGGGAGAGGTCGCCGCGAAGCGGCGGGTGAGGGCGATCGGGTCGGCACGTCGCAGGTAGAGCGAGGCGTCCCGATCACCCTCGGGGATCGCACAGCTCGACCTCTCCCGCATCGCGGGAGAGGGATAGGGATACGCTGACCCGCAGCCCCGGCCGGGCATCGTCGAGGCGCAACGCGGCGCCGTGCAGTTCGGCAACGGCGGCAACCAGGCTCAGGCCGAGACCGCTGCCGGGCGTGCTGCGGCTGTGGTCCAGGCGGTAGAACCGCCGCAGGACCAGCTCGCGCTCGGCCTCGGGCACACCCGGTCCGTTGTCCTCGACCACCAGCACGGCGCGCCCGGCCTGCTTGTCGAGCAATAGCCGGAGCACGGTGCCGGGCGGTGTGTGGCGCAGGGCGTTCTCGACCAGGTTCACCAGCATTTGCGTCAACAGCTCCCGATCGCCATGCACGGCGATCCCCGGCGTCACCGCGGCGGCCACGACATAGCCGGCTTCCTCTGCCGACGGCGTGAAGGCTTCCGCCACGGTCGCGACGATCGCGCTCAGGTCCACCCGGCGAAACGCGGCGCGTTGCGCGCCAGCCTCCACCTCCGCGATGCGCAGCAGGGCCGCGAAGGTGCCGAGCAATGCGTCGACTTCGGCCTTGGCGGCATCCAGCGCGCGCTGGTGGTCCGTGGCGGCGCAGGCCTGCGCGCGGGCATCCTCCAGATGCTGTCCCAGCCGGGAGAGCGGGGTGCGCAGGTCATGCGCGATGTTGTTCGAAGCCTGGCGCACGCTCTCCAGCAACTTGTCCATCCGGTCGAGCATGCGGTTGAGGGTTTCCGCCAGGCGGTCGAGGTCGTCGCCGGTGCCGCGCAGCGGGACACGCTGGGTGAGATCGCCGTCGATGATCGCCTCCGCGGTGCGCGAGATCGCGTCCACCCGGTAGAGGAAGAGCTGGCTCAGCCAGATGCCGCCACCGGCCCCGAGCAATATCGTGGCGCTGACCCCCCAGGCGAACGCCCGGAGCACGGCTGCCTCCGCCTGGCGGATGCGGCGAACGTCGTCGCCGACCGCGACCACGACCCCGCCCGGCAGTGCTTCCGCGTAGGCCATGAGCGTCTTCGGCACGCCCTGGTCCACCGCCGTCAGTCGCAGCCATCCCCTGTGGGCGCCGACCACCGGAATCTCCCCCGCGAGCCTGGTGCCCTGCGGTGACTGGACCAGGTAGTCGAGCGCTCCGGGACCCCGGCCGTATTCCTCGGCATGGCTCACCAGGCCTGGCAGGCCGCCGGTCGCGAAGTCCTCGGTAAAGTGATTCAGCGCGCTTTGCACCCGTGTCTCGAGTTGCTGGGTAAGCGTGGCATGCGTCATCCAGAACACCGCCGCGCCGAGCACCGCGGCCGAGGCCGTGAACAGCAGCAGATAAAGCGCCGCGAGCCGGAAGCTCGCGGTGCGCAGGACCCTAGTGGCCTGCACCGGCACCCGCAGCGCGTCCGTCGCCCGCGCCGGAAGCGCCGGAAGCCGGGGCGCGCAGCGCATATCCGGCGCCGCGCACGGTATGGATCAGCTCCGCACCGCCCGACTGCGCGAGCTTGCCCCGCAGGCGGCTGATATGCGTTTCGACGATGTTGGTCTTGGGGTCGAAGTGGAAGTCCCATACCGCTTCCAGCAGCATAGTGCGGGTGACCACGCGCTCGGCGTTGCGCAGCAGGTATTCGAGCAATTGAAATTCGCGCGGCTGCAACTCGATCTCCTTGCCGGCCCGCGTCACGGTGCGTTTGAGCAAATCCATCTCCAGATCGCCGGCGCGCAGCACGGTCTGGACGTCGACCAGAGGCGGGCGTCGGGCCAGTGCGTTGATGCGGGCCAGCAGTTCGGCGAAAGCGAAGGGCTTGGCCAGATAGTCGTCGCCGCCGGCATCCAGCCCGCGCACCCGATCGCCCACGCCGCCGAGCGCGGTGAGGAACAGCACCGGCGTGCGCACGTTCGCGTCGCGCAGCATGCGCACCAGGCCGAGGCCTTCGATGCCTGGCAGCATGCGATCGACGATGAGCACGTCGTAGCTCCCGTCGCCGGCGCGAAACAGCCCATCGCGGCCGTTGGCGGCATGATCGATCACGTGTCCCTGCTCCCGCAGCCCGCGCGCCACGTAGTCGGCGGTCTCGTGATCATCCTCGATCACCAATATCTTCACCTGACCCTCCGCGATCACGCCGCGTCCTGCGCCGGGGCCCGACCCGACGCAAGCCGGTGCGCCATATTGCCGGACGCCCGGCTACCGGACGCAGGCGCGCACATCGGCAATCGCCAATCCAGGCTGCCACGACGGCGTCATGGTCAAACTCTCGCGACCGCAGCGTGGCATCGGGTTTCCTGGCTGGCGCGGCAATGCGAAACGCGCGCCAAGCCGCGCTATACCAATCCGTATAGCGTGGGCGATGGGGTCACAACGGCCGGCTCCCCAGGTTGCATCCCGGCACGAGACCGCGTGCAAGGCACGCGATCTCCGCCCGTAGGCCGCCGGCTCCCGCTGAGCCGGCTTCCTTTGCAACCCATCGACCGGTCCGCCGCATCGGCGACCCGGATACCAGGAGATTCGCGATGAAGAAGCTGTTTCTTGCGGCCATGATGGCGCTCGGCCTTGGCCTCGGCATGAGTTCTGCGTATGCGGCCACGGCCGCGCGGCATTACAACCAGCCGCAGGTCACCCATTGGGGTCCGGACTACGGCGGCGACACGGGCGGCGAGGCGTAGCCGGTCCGGTCGTCCGACGGCGACTGTCGTGGCCCGGGCGACAGCGTGATGTCGTATCGGTTCGCATCCCAAGGGGGCCGGTTGCCACGCCGGCCCCCGCGCGTGCGCCGTCCCGTCCTGTGGCGGGAAATCGCCATTGGGCCGGGCGTCGCCGCAACCGGCATGCCGCGCGCGGTCACCGGCCAGGGCGTAGCGCTGTGATCACCGCCCGGGCCGCGCGACCGGTCAGACGCAACGGCTGACCAGCCCGCCAGCTCCAGCTCGCCAGAATGGCCGCGCGCTCCTTGCGCAATTGCTCCGTTATGGCGGTCAGCGCGGCAACCTGCGCTTGCGCGGCCGCCAGATCGGCGTCGCGCGCCGCCAGCGTCGTCGCGAGCGTGGCCAGTTCCGCCGCCCGTGCCTCCAGAGCGCCATGCAAGCCAGTGACCACGGCCTGCTGTTCCCCAGCACTGCGCGCCGCGTCCACCCGCCCTTGCTCTGCCGTGGCGGCCAGCGTGGCGACCTGCGCTTGCGCGGCTGCCAGATCGGCGTCGCGCACCGCCAGCGTCCCAGCCAGCCCGGCCAGTTCCGCCGCCTGCGCGTCCAGGGCGCTGCGCAAGCCGGTGACCACGCCCTGCTGTTCGGCCATGGCACGCGCTGCGTCGGCCCGCCATTGCTCTGCCGTGGCGGTCAGGGTGGCGACCTGCGTTTGCGCAGCCGCCAGATCGGCGTTACGCGCTGCCAGAGTCGCGGCCAGCGCGGCCAGTTCCTCCGCTCGTGCCTCCAGAGTGCCGTGCAAAGTGACGACCACGGCCTGCTGTTCGGCCGCCGCGCGCTCAGTTTCCGTCCGCCCTTGCTCTGCCGCGGCAGTCAGCGTGGCGACCTGCGCTTGCGTGGCCGCCAGATCGGCGTCGCGCGCCGCCAGCGTCGTCGCCAGCCAGGCCAGTTCCGCCGCCTGAGCATCCAGAGTGCCGCGCAAGCCAGCGATGACGTCCTGCTGTGCTGCCGCGGCGCGCTCTGCCTCCGCCTGCGCTTGCGCTGCCGTGGCGGTCAGCGTGGCGACCTGCGCCCGGGCAACCTCCAGATCGGCGTCGCGTACCTCCAGCGTCGTCGCCAGCGCGGCCAGTTCCGCTGCCCGCGCATCCAGCGTGCTGTGCAAGCCAGCGATCACGGCTTGCTGTTCCAGCGTGGCACGCTCGGCGTCCGCCCGCCGTTGTTCTGCGGTTGCCGTCAGCGTGGCGACCTGCGCTTGCGCGGCCCCCAGATCGGCATCACGAGCCCCCAGCGTCGTCGCCAGCGCGGCCAGTTCCGCTGCCCGCGCCTCCAGGGCGCTGTGCAAGCCAATGACCACGGCTTGCTGTTCCGCCATGGCGCGCTCGGCTGCAACCCGCTGTTGCTCAGCCGTGGCGGTGAGCATGACGACCTGGGCTTGCGCCGCCTGCCGGTCGGCGTCGCGCGTCTCCAGCCTGGTTACCAGCCCGGCGAGTGCCGCCGCTTGCGCGTCGAGGGCACTGCGCAAGCCAGCGACCGCCTCCTGCTGCGCCGTCGCGGCATGCGCTGCTTCCACCCGCCGCCGCTCCACCGTGGCGATCAGGGTGGCCACCCGGGCTTGCGCGGCCTGGCGATCGGCGTCGTCCGCCGGCAACGCCGGAGCCAGCCCGGCCAGTTCCACCGCCTGCGTATCCAGGGCGCTGCGCAAGTCTAAGGCTGCCGCCTGCTGTGCCGTCGCGGCGCGCTCTGCCTCCGCCAGTTCGCCCGCGAGCCGCCGGACCTCCCGCCGCAGCGCCACCGCATCGAGCCGGTCATGCGCGTCGCACCCGGGATCCGGCACGCCGGCATCCTGCGCCGCCGCCAGTTCCCGGCCGACCCGGATCTTTGCCGGATCGGCGATCCCGGCATGCGCTTCGCGGGCCTGCGCGATGGTGGCTGGCACGAAGCGGCGCAGCTTGTAGAACAAGTAGTCGGCATCCAGCGCCAGGCGCGGAAAATCCAGCAGCACGATGGGAATGTCGGCCTGCACCAGCCGCTGGACCAGGCGGTGGAAGGACACCGCCAGCAGCCTCGCCTGGTCCACCGGGTCGAGCGAGTAGACCACGCCGCCCGGCGTGGTGCCCCATTGCTCGAAGCTGCGGCTGAGGCCGGACATCCAGGGATTGTTGCGATGCGCGGCTTGCAGTTCCTGCACCACGCGGCTGGCCGCTGCCTCCGTCAGGTCGCGTACCGGGATGATCACGCCGTCCAGCACGATCCGCGGATTGGCCAGCACGTCGTCAATGACCTCGACCAGCCAGGGTGATTTCATGACATACGGCGCGGCCTGCCAGTCGGTGACGATCGGCAGGTCTTCCAGGCCGGCATTGGCATCCTCGTCCCATGTCGGCGTGTCGTGCGCCGCCAGGTGGGTCCGCAGCCCCGCGGCGGCAAGCCAGCGCACCAGGAAGCTGGTGCCCGCGCGGCCGGTGCCGGCGATCAGCAGATGGTGCCGTGGCGGCTTCTGGTCCTGATCTGGCATGGTCGGGACGGTGTCCTGGGGCAATGGCGTTCCTCGGCACGGGACCTTAGCGGAAGACCGCGCGATGTGGCACGCCGTGTTCGCCGCGCGGGATACAACGCCATGGCGGGATTGCTGCCTTTCGTCGGCCTCGCGCGTTCCTGCCCAAGCGCCGGTTGATGGCGTACAACAGCAGGGCAATCGCACGATGCAGCCAAGCCGCCGCGCCGCTGAAACATTAGCCACTGCGCCAGCGGGATCGGTGCCCACCCGCGAGCGCGCGGTTGCGCTACGGGGTTAGCCAGCGGCCGCGGCCGCACCCCTATGGCTGCACAATGGCACGCGTTGGCCGGCCGGTATCGGCGCTCAGGGTTTCTTTCGCGCCGCCCGCAGGCTGCGTTGGCCGGACAGGCCCCGCCGCAAGCCGGCAGACCCGACGCAGAATGCGCAGGCTCTCGCAATGCGCGGGCTCTCGCAAGCCGCCGGCCTCCGATGCGTCGGCCTTCAGCGGAATCCGCGCCCTCACCAACTGGCCTGCGCGGTGTTTGCCCTTACTGGGCGACCGCCGCTGCTGCAACGCCCAACGCCTGCGCGCCCGCCTCCCGCATCCCGATCGCCACGGCCATCGCCGCCCGCACCGACTCGGGGGAGAACCGGGCCGCCAATGCCAGCCCGTCCCCCGCCGCAGCGCGGTGGAACGGCGACTCCTCGTGCAGCCGCACGATCAGCCCCGCCAGAGTCGCGGCGTCCTCCGCCACCAGCCCCGGCAACGTGCCCTCCAACGGGAAGCCCTCGGCGGCGATCGGCGTCATCACGCACGGCACCTCGCAAGCGAAGCTGTCGAGCACCTTGCCCTTCAGCCCCGCGCCGAACCGCAGCGGAGCCACGGTCGCGCGCAGCATCCCCAGCAGCGTCTCGATCGAGGTCACCGCGCCGACCAGCCGCACCCGGGCATCGGCGATCCACGGCACCCGAGCCGGCCAGTCGCTACCCACCACCAGCAGCTCGATCCGCGGCGCTGCCGCCCAGACCCGCGGCATGATGTCGGACACCAGCCAGCGCACCGCATCGACATTCGGCTCGTGCGACCACGACCCGATCGCCGCTACGCCGCGCCGCGCCGCCAGCGGCACCGGCCGAGGTCGTGCCAGCGGCGTCCACGCCACCACGTGCACCGAGGCTCCCGGCGCCACCCGCGCCAGATACGCCGCCTCGGCCGTGGAATGCGTGATCACCGCGTCACACAACCGCATGGCGTTCAGCTCGCGCACCCGCACGGCGCGCGCCTCGTCCGCCAACTCCGCCGACGCCTGCACCGCCGCCTGCCGTGCCAGCCGCACATGGTGCAGGTCCGCCACGCAATACAGCAGCCGGGCCCGCGCCTGCCAGGCTCGCGCCAGCGGAGCGTAGGCCTCCGCATTGGCCAGGCGGTGCAGATACACCACGTCGAACGCGTTGCGGTGCCGCCGCAGCACCTCCTCCACGGACGCGACATGCGGCGCCCGATGCACCACGTAACCCGCATGCTCCAGCGCCACCGACGCCTGGTCCGCCCGCGCCAGTTCGTGCGCCGCGACGAACTCCACCTGGAAACCCAGTGAGGTCAGCGCCGCGGCATGGCTCAGGATCGCCTGCGATCCCGCGTCATGCTCCGGCCGCGGCAGTTGCGCGTCGATGATCAGCGCGCGCCGCAGCCGCCCGCCATGCGCGCGCGGGGCGACGGTCGCTCCCCCCGCCGTTCCCTTTGTCATTGCGAGGCCCGCTGGGCCGAAGCAATCTTCCGCGGGAGATTGCTTCGTCGCTTCGCTCCTCGCAATGACCTGCGGTGGTAGGCTGCTCGCACTGCCAGGGAGCTGCGTGCTCCTCGCAATGGCACCCCGCGCCGCGCGCGCCTGCCGCAGCGCGTCGACGCCGTGCAGCAACTCGGCCGCCAGCGCGTCCAGCGCCGCCTCGTCGGACGGGTCGAGGATCGCCGCCGCGATCACCCGCCGCGCGTCCTCCAGCAACGCCTCGCCGCCCCGCGCCTCGACCACCAGCGGGGAGCCATCCAGCTCCACGCCGTCCTCCACCCGCCGCACCCGGATCTCCCGCCGCGTGCGCATCTGGCCGGTGAGGTGCAACTCGAACCCGTGCCGCCCGTCGCCGATGCCGGCCGATTCCAGGTCGGCGCGGTAGCGGCGCGCATGCACCCGGGCGATCACACCGTCGCCGTCCAGCACCTCCAGCCAGACCTGCGCTTCCGGCCGATCCGGATGGAACGCCCAGCCGGAGATACGGCCGCCCTCGATGCCGTCCAGCCGCCCTTCCAGCCGCCCGGGCGGCGCGCCAGGCTCCGGCAGCTCGATACCGGCGCGCCGGTCGATCGCGCGCTTGATCGCCGCCAGCCGCTCGCCGCCTTCCACACGAGGCGCGCAATATTGCCAGCGCGGCGTGGCGTCGCCCGGATACAGCGAGTCGAACTCCGCCGCGTTGTGGAACATCGCCCGGCTGTCGCAATCGACGAACGTCTCCGCCGCCGCGCCGTCGGCGTAGATCACGTCATGCTGCTCCAACTCGACGTGAAAATAGCGGATCGGGTCGATGTCAGGAGCGCGCAGGATGCTGATGCCGTTCACCAGATGCTCGGCCGGCACCAGCACGCCGTCGCAGTACATCGCGTGCAGCGGCGACACGATCAGGTCGCGCGCCGGCAGGTTCTCGCCCAGCGCGCCCTGCCTGATCAGGATCGGGATCACGTCGCGCAGCCCGGTCGGGATCGCCCCGGAGTAGCTGCGCCGCCCGATCCACTTGATCGGCTTGGCGCTGCCGTCCAGCGTGACGACGCAGTCGCCGATGCGCAGCGTCTCCACCGGCACCTCGCCGCGGTCGGTCAGGATGCGCGTGCCGGCGAGGTAGCAGGGCACGTTGTTCTCGGTGACCACCGCGTTCCCGCCGA